>Ga0066652_100000477_pt1 | contig 19227 bp, 17 predicted proteins | sample GraSoiAngelo_101_FD_71413 | JGI IMG/M metagenome (GOLD analysis project Ga0066652, IMG submission 71413) | Grasslands soil microbial communities from the Angelo Coastal Reserve, California, USA - 14_0903_02_30cm | ecosystem: Environmental > Terrestrial > Soil > Grasslands | place: USA... | reverse complement strand
TGCTATTTGCAGGAAGTGAAAGAGCAGTGTATGTATCATTTGATGATGGGGAGCATTGGCAAAGTCTCCGGTTAAATATGCCGGCAACATCTATCCGTGATCTTGTTATTAAAGATGATGACCTTGTTATTGGCACACATGGCAGAAGTTTTTGGATATTAGATAACATTACGCCGCTGCGTCAATTGACCGGGAAACTTTCAGCTTCACCAACGATCTTATACAAACCACAGGGCACTTATCGTATTCGCTGGAACATGTATACTGATACACCGGTGCCCCAGGAAGAAGCAGCAGGAGAAAACCCTCCTGATGGGGCAATGATAGATTATTATTTAAATGAAAAAGCAAAAGAAGTATCGATTGGAATTACACAAACAACTTATCCTGGTCCAACAAACGGAAGAGGAAGAAGAGAAACTATCAGGGTATATTCAAATAATGATACTCTGTATAACATAGGAGATGTAAATATTCCACATTATTGGATAAGACCTCAACAAATTCTCTCTGCTGAACCCGGTCATCATCGTTTTTTATGGGATATGAAATATGCTCCATTAAATATATCACCTTCCTATCCTATTTCAGCCACTTATATGAATACAGCACCAGATCAAACTGCACCATGGGTAATGCCTGGTACTTATTCAGTTTCACTTTTTGTTGATGGTAAAGAATACACACAGGAAATAGTAATTAAGATGGATCCAAGAGTAAAAACAAGCTCTAAGGATTTAGAAACACAATTCGATCTTTCTTTGCAATGCTACAACGGAAGAAAAGAATGTATGAGTATTCTTGAAGACATTCGTTTATATCGGCTTAAATTGAAAGGTCAGCTTACAAATGCAGCTCCTAAAGTTGCTGACGACCTGAATAAAAAAGATAAACAAGCAAGAGAATTAGAAACCACTCCGTTTGGAAGTACTGACCCAAGTTTTGGGAGATTAAACAGTGGCTTTGCTTCTGTCTTTGGCGCATTACAGGATAGTGATATGCCGCCAACCACGCAAATGATAAATGCAGTAAAGGAACTAAATCAGCAAATGATCGTTTTAAAAAAGAAATGGAAAGAGTTAAAAAAATAAATCTCTAAATCGTTTCACCATTTATCATTACTTTATCAATAAGGTTAGAACCGAAAGCATAAGGCAAATAGGCTAATGAAGCAATTGGCTTTGTAAAAATGAGATTTGCTTTTTTACCAACAGTGATGCTTCCAACTTCATTTTGTAATTCCATCGCAAATGCACCATTAATAGTAGCAGCATTAATGGCTTCTTCTGGCAACATCTTCATCCCTGTGCAGCTCATCGCTACAACTAGATTCATATTTCCTGAAGGCGATGAACCCGGATTGTAATCAGAAGCCAAAGCAATGGCACAATCTGCATCTATCATTTGTCTTGCAGGTTGAAATGGCATGCGAAGAAAAAAAGCTGCCGTTGGCAAAAGAGTTCCAATTGTTTGAGAATTTGCAAGCTTATTAATAATATCACCGTTCACGGTTTCCAAATGATCTACAGAAACTGCATTCAACTTTATTCCTATCTCTACCCCTCCGGAAAAATTAAGTTGGTTCGCATGTATCTTTGCTTTCAATCCCTGGCTTATACCTGCTTTACAGATCTTTTCTGTTTCTTCTGGTGAAAAAAAACCGTTTTCACAAAACACATCAATATAATCAGCCAGTTTTTCTTTTGTGATCACAGGCAACATTTCATTAATCATAAGATCTATGTAACCCTTGTGATTCTCTCTGTATTCTAATGGATAAGTATGAGCGCCAAGAAAAGTTGCTTTGATCGGGATCGGCGATACTTCTTTTAGTCTTTTGATCACACGCAGCATTTTTAACTCACCTTCTACAGACAACCCATAACCACTTTTAATTTCGATCGCACCCGTGCCGAGTTTGATTACCTCATTCAATCTCTTCCATGAAACATTAAAGAGTTCATCCTCACTCATTGCATTCAATTTCTTAGCAGAATTTAAAATGCCACCGCCTTTCGCAGCTATCTCTTCATAACTCATTCCTTTTATCTTGTCAACAAATTCTTCTTCCCTGCTTGATGCAAAAACCAAATGTGTATGTGAATCACACCAGCATGGAAGAATGAATTGGTCGGTTGCATCAATTTCATTTTCGATTTTAGATTTCGGATCTCGGATTTCCTTCATTAATCCAAAATCAGATATTATTCCATTTTCAATAATCAAATAAGCATTATCAAGGCAAGGAAGTGCCGACAATTCTTTTCCTTTAAGAAGTTTTGATTCTTCTCTTACCCCAACCAGCTGTTTAATATTAGATATTAGTGTCGCCATTTTTATAACTCATTCCAAACTTGCTTTGCAAATTGTTCTAATGAAGGATCCCTTGCTCCCATCAGCAATAGTACAGAATTATTAGTGAGATGGGTACGAACAGAAGAAACAAGATCGTTCCTGCTCTCAACAAAAAAAGCACTGGCACCTTTTGCTCTCAGATCATTTATCAAATCATTTGAAGAAATATCTTTTGTTGTAGTTCCTCCAGCATAAAAAATCTCACTCATCCATATTTCATCTATTGGTCTCAATGCTTTTGCTATCTCATCAACAAAATCGTTTCGCAAGAATTTGGTTGGTGCATAGCCATGCGGCTGAAACCATGCAATTACTTTTTTTGCTACAGGCTGACATGCCATGATGCTTGCTGCACATTTTACAGGATTATGAGCATAATCATCAATCAGCCAAACGCCGTTCTTATTTCCATACACCTGGCTGCGCCGATAAATGCCTTCATAATTTTTTAAAGCTGCCGCACTTGTTTCCAGGCTAACTCCGATTTGATTGGCAACAGTAATTGCAGCAACGGCATTTTCCATATTATGCCTGCCCAATGCGTGAATGGTAAATTTTGAATTGTCAATAGTAAATTGAATTTCTAAGCCTGTTTGCTTAAAATCCTTAGAAATATATCTCGCAGGAAATTTTTTATCAATAGAAAAATCATTGTTTATATCCTGTGATAATTTCCTGGCAAGAGAATGGGATTGATTGACTACAAATTTTTTACTATTATTTTTAAATACAGTAAAAATTTCCATCAAGGCATCAATTTCCTTGTGATCCTTATCAACATTCAACAATAAACCAATTTCAGGTTTGTAATGAATAATGGATCCATCACTTTCATCTGCTTCGATCACTAACCAATCACCTTTCCCCACCTTCGCATTTCCGATCTTACCTTCTTTAATAATACTTGTAAGCCCTGCGCCACTAATAATGCTTGGTTGCATACCTGCATGTTCAAGTATTGCAAACAACATAGCTGTGGTAGTACTCTTTCCCGAAGTTCCTCCAACAGCAATTGTTTTTTTACTTTCTGCGATCATAGCAAGTAATTTGCTTCGCTTGATAATTGGGATGTTCAGTTGCTTAGCCTTCTGCACTTCATACACTGTATCTTCAATAGCAGTACTTACAACTACAAGATCTGTTTTATCATTAATGCCGGTACCATCCTGCAAAAAACATTTGATTCCTTCTGTCTCAAGTTTATCTTTTGTTTTATTGAACTCGCCTTCTTTAAAATATCGATCGCTGCCGGAAACATTTTTGCCAATACCCTGCAAGTATTGAGCTAATGCACTCATACCGGTACCGGCAACGCCAATAAAAAATGGATTTTTAAAACCGCTAAGAGATGAGATCATCATTAAAAATATAACTATATGGCCATTTCATTTCTCTGCCATTGAAATTTAATTCGCTTTCTTCAATCTTGAATAAATAGCTTTATCTGTAAATTTCCCATTGAAATAAAAACTTTCCTTTAAGTGGGCTTCTTTTACAAACCCGGCACTTTCCAATACAGATGAGGATGCAATATTTTCAGGACTAAGTGAGGCCCCGATCGAATGTAATCCCAACACATCAAAGCCATAATCAACAACAGAGTTAATAGCTTCTTTCATTATTCCTTTTCGCCAATGATCGGGGTGAAGGATATAACCGATCTCGCTGCGATAATTTTCTTTTTCAAAATTCCACAAACATATTGTCCCGATAATAGTTGATGGATCGCTTAAGAAGGTAATTCCCCAAAGAACAGAATCATTTTCATCAACAGCTTTTTTGATCTTGCTGATAAATTCTTCAGCCTCTGCAACGGTCTTAGCAGGTTCTCTACCTAAATAACGCAATACTTCTTCATTTGAACGGAGAAAAAATATTTCATTTGCATCAGTGATTTCCAGCTTTCTTAATAAAAGCCTTTGGGTTTTTAATTCAGGAAATGGAGAAAAGTTTAGTGCAATCATTTATTATAATTTATTGTTGTAAAGATCTCCATTCGTTTTTAGTCATTTCAAACTTTATCTCCCCTTTGCCATGTATACCTTTCTCTTTCCATCCTGCTTTGCGGTAAAACGATTCAGCTCTTGTTTTTGGCGAAGTACCTAACCAAACAGTTTTATCTGTTTGCAAGAAATACCAGCTCATCATTTCATCATGTAATTTTTTTCCAATCCCTAATTTTTCAAAGCCCGGGTGAATGAACAATGCCCAAATGTTATTATCTACAAGGTCTGCAATAGCAAATCCAACGATCTGTTCGTTGATCTCACAAACCCATCCCCTGCCCCGCCGGGTTATATAATCCTGGATATCACTGTCAGGAACCAATGCCGGGTCAGACAAACGGTTTTCTTTTACAAGATTTCGGACGATCTGAATTTGAGCAATATCTTTTATTTCAGCAACACGAATATTCATTATTATAAAGTTGAAAAAAATATAGAAATGAAAAAATCTATTTTGTCTTCACAAGTAATCCACAAAAGCATCTGGTGTGTAATAAATAGATGATCTCAAAAGGTTACATACGTAACTTTGTGGTATTAAGAACAACGAAAGTCCCGTTTTGATCCGTTTTCACGATGTGCGTTGCTAATGAACGGTAGTTTAAGACAGATTTAAAAACTTAAAAGAAAGAAAATGGTACAAAAAACCTACTACAAAACAAAAGAGTATTGCAAAGTAAAATTTTCATTTGCAGCTGATGCTGCTGAAACTATTGAGATCCTCGGACTCAATAGCGACTGGAAAAAATCTATAATCATGAGCAGGAAAAAAGACGGAAGCTTCAGCGCCGATGTAAACCTGCCGAAAGATTCTACTCATGAGTTCAAATACTTAGTGAATGAATCATTGTGGCTAAATGAACCTGAAGCTGATAAGGAAGTTCCCAATGAGTTTGGTGGTAGCAACAGTGTGATAGTTATCTAAGCTTTTATTTTAATGATCTTTAACCCGGTAACTTCAGATTTAGATCCTGGTAGTTACCGGGCTAGCTATTTTAAGCTCGTTTCTGTGCATTAAGACCTATTTCTATCAAAGAAATAACAGCCCGGAATATTACTTGTTGGATTTGTTCTGCAAATAAATTATGTTGGCATCCGAAAACAAAATATAAGGTTTATGAAATGGTCAAATTCTTGTGCTAGCCTGCTTTTTACTGCAATTATTTTTTGCTCATGTTCTGATGAAGCCGATAAAAAGGAGCCCGAAGTTCCGACAGCAACAGCGAGCAGCACGGCAGCAAATTCCAGTGCAGCAGGGCAAAAAAGAACAGATGTCGCGGTACAAAGTCTAAAAGGAAAAGTGCAGGTAATGTCTGAATCCTTATTACCAGGTGAAGGATCTAAAAAAGTTTTGTCAAAAAATGTTTTCAAGTATGATGCAAATGGCAACCGTTTAGAATTATCAAATTATAACGCTGACGGTAAAATGAACTCGACGATCAGATCCACGTATGATGTAAGTGGCAAATTAATAAAAGAAGAAACACTATTGGGCAATGGCACTGTCGATATGGTTTCAACAATAAAAACAGATGCAAATGGAAATAAGATCGAACAACAGGATGTAAGACCAACGGGCAATATTATTTTTAATTATAAATATATTTATAAGTATGATGAAAAAGGGCAGTTGATAGAAAGGATCGCCTATCGTGGGAATGGTACTTTCTTATTCAGGTATATTTTTAAATATGATGATAAAGGGAATAAAACTGAATGGATACAACAAGGCTCCGATAATTCTGTAATAGGAAAAGTTATTTACAAATACAATGAAAAGAATAACCCGGTAGAAGAAATACATTATGGCCAGGATGGGACTATTAAAGAAACATATACTTACAAATACGATCTTGATAGAAAAGGTAATTGGACCCGCCAAAAGAAAATGCAGGATGGCAAACTAATTGAAATTAAAGAAAGAGATATTGAGTATTACTAAACTCTTCTAGAAATTGATCGTCTGCCGGATCTTTCTTGTGATCAGGGCCATACTCAGGTATTTTATATTCAAAAAATCGAAATGCCTTATCAATAAAAATGTGATCGCTGTTTCTTTTAATGCAATTGCATTATTAAAACAATCCAGTGCCTTATCTCTTGCGCCGGCTCTTGCATAATCTATACCCATCCACACCTGCGAAACATATTCGCTTTTTTCTTTTAGCTCATTATAATTCTTATCTACTTCTTTTTCCAGTGCAGAAAAATCACCGTCCGTATAGAATTTTACTAAAGCTTTATTCCTTGACCTCTCCGCAGCTGCAATAGCTTCCTCTTTATTATTTAAAAACCAGTAAAGCCGGGAAAGATCTTCATAGTAGATTTTTTGTAATGAAGGATCAACGGCTGCTTTTTCTATAAGTTTTTTTTGCAAAGCGATCGCTTCATCAGGCTGGTTATTATTCACAAGAGCCCTGATCCTGTTCTCGACAAGGTAATCCCACATAGGATTTAATTCGGTGCCTTGCGCATAAATTTTCAACGCTTCTTCTTTTTCTTCTTTAGCCTCCAATAGAATGCCAAGCCATAAATATACATTGGCCTGGTTAGCGTTCAGGTCAATGGAACGACGATACGTTATCTCCGCAGCATGCCAGTCAAATGTTTGATGATACCAATACCCAAGCGTAGCCTGTATTTCACCGGAAGAAGGATCAAGCCCCAGGGCCGTATCAATATTTTTTTTAGCCAGCCAAAGCATTCTTACCGGATCTTCATATCCGCGAAATGAAGAAAGCAAATAAGTAGTTGCAAGCCCTGAATAAGCATCGGCGAATGTCCTGTCTTTTGTTACTGCCTGCTGAAAAAGTTCTCTTGCAACCAACAGGTCGGTCTTGTTTCTTTTTTCAACAAGAAATTTTCCCCGCATATAAAAGTCATATGCCTGCAAATTCACCGTGGGTACAGAATCCAGTTGCTGCGATTCTTTTTTTGTGAGGGTTGTATTAAGTACCGCTGCGATCGCCAGTGCAACTTCACGCTGTATAGTGAAAATATCGTCAACGGGACGATCATATGATTCAGACCACAAGTGTTCATCAGTAACTGCATTGATAAGCTGTGCGGTTATCCGAACTTGCTTCAATGATCGTTGTACACTTCCCTCAAGAATGGTAGCAACACCAAGTTCTTTCCCAATTTCCCTGATCGTTTTTGGTGTCGTTTTATATTGTGTTACAGATGTACGGGAAATAACTTTAAATGATTTTATTTTTGAAAGCTGCGTTATAATATCTTCAGTAAGCCCATCGCTGAAATATTCCTGTTCTTTATCACTGCTCATATTTACAAAAGGCAAAACAGCAATACTGTTTTCATCAATTGCAACTTGTTCATCATTGAGCCCCGTATGGTAAACTGTTTTACTATATTCTGTCAGCACTTCGTATATCCTTACAGGTGTTTTTACATTCTTCAAAACTTCTTCTTTAATAAAAACCGAATCCATTCCTTTTTTGTTGGCAATATTCCTATACACCATTTCAGAAACATAAATGCCGCCGGGCGGTGACAATGCCTGGATGCGGGAAGCTATATTCACAACATCACCGAAAACATTTCCATCACGAATAAGTACATCACCCATATGAATGCCGATACGGACCGGTACTTTTGGCTCTTCATTAAAATCTGTTTGTAAAAGTTTAGCAAATTCAACAGCGTCCGTTGCGCTGTTGAAAAGAACAAGACATCCATCACCATAATACTGTATGATCTTTCCTTCCAGCTCTTCAACAATAATATCAATTACGTGCCGGAAACGAGTGATCTTTTCCAGTGCTGTGTTTTCATCTTCCTGCATCATAGCGGTATAATTCACTATGTCTGCAAAAAGAATTGCAGCTAATTGATGAGAATGTTCAGGCATAGGTTGAATGTTGGGCTGTGAAGTTAATGAAAACCAAATTTGATTGAAGACAGTAATTAAATAATCGGGATAATTTTTCTCTGCAATAAAATAAATTATAAAAGGGAAACGCTGATCTGTAAATTAATAAGATGCTAATTTTTTTGTGTGGTAGCGGTTTCTTTTTTGTCAGGACTCTTGAGCAATTTAAAGTATGTGACTTTAAAACGATCATTTACTATGTCACCTTGCACTTCAGCTTTTCTTACAGCATTACAAAAGCCATCTTTTGCATGTGCGTCACCATGTGAGTCTATATCGGTACCATCAACAAAATAAGATCGGCCTTCTATTCTTACAGCAAGGTCACATCCTTTACCAGGCAGTTTAAATTGGCACTCGCCGCAGGCAGTTTCCACTATTTGGATTTTTTTATTAGGATCAGGTGTAGATACCTTAGGATCGCCTTTTTGACCAAATGCACTACTGAAAAATAACAAACAAACTATGTGACCAAAAAAGAATTTCATAGAGAAATTTTAATATGGCAAATCTACTAATATTCATATGAAGATACCATTGTTGGCATCCGTTAATAAAAACTTGGCTGCTTTTTAAACCACGGGCTACTGATCAAGTCATTAGAAAGACTTTTAATTGGCAACCTATTAGAAAAGTCTGCCGTTTTAGTTAAGTAAGTTTTATCTTTAGTATTCAATCTAAAATTTGTGCAAATACCCGGCGAAACTGTAACAAGAAAGAATTTCCCATTTTACTTTCATGCACAATTTTTACTAGCAATTACTTTTTACACGTTGATCTCTTTTCAATCTTATTCCCAAATATGTCCGCCAAATATTGATTTCGAAACCGGCACATTTGATCACTGGACATGCTACACCGGAAACGTGTCGGCAGCTGGTGGAGTGAATACGATTTACCTTTCGCCTTCCAACGGCCCGGTTCCGAATCAACATACGATGTATTCCTCTTCGACCGGAGAATTAGATTATTTCGGCGGTTTCCCCGTAAGCTGTCCCAATGGAAGCGGGCATTCCATAAAGCTTGGAAATAATACTGGTGGAGGGCAGGCTGAGGGAATTTCATATGAATTTACGATCCCTGCAGGACAGAATGTTTATTCACTTATTTACCATTATGCAGTCGTTTTTCAGGATCCAAACCACGAAATTTTTCAACAACCAAGATTAGAAATTGAAGTAACCAATATTACAGATAATTCAGTTCTTAATTGTTCCTCATTTACTTTTATACCATTTGGGAATATACTTCCTGGTTTTTTTCTTTCTCCAAATCAGCAGGATACTACAAATGTCTGGTGTAAAGATTGGTCGGCGGTAAGTATAAATCTTAATAACAACGCCGGTAAAACCATCCGCCTCTTTTTTAAAACGGCAGATTGCACATTTACACGGCACTTTGGTTATGCTTACCTGGACGTAAATTCTGAATGCAGCAGCGAGTTTGTTGGAGCTACTTATTGTCCTGATGATGCTTTCATTAATGTAACAGCCCCGTTTGGTTATCAAAGCTATACATGGTATAATAGTAATTTCTCTCAAACACTGGGAAATTCGCAGAGTATCTTCTTTAACCCACCTCCGCCGGTGGGAACGGTGATTGCTGTCCAGGTTGAGCCTTATTCTGGTTATGGATGTCGTGATACGCTTTATGCCAAACTGATCGATACATTAACCGTTTTTTCCAATGCAGGAAAAGATACACTTTCATGCAATGGCACCAAAGTACAGATCGGTGCAAACCCCAAACCAGGGTTGGCGTACTCTTGGGATCCGCCAACCGGATTATCTGATGCCCATATTGCTAACCCGCGGGCCGGACCAAACATTACAACTACCTATGTACTTACAACGAGCAGTGCAGGAGGAGGCTGTCCTGCCAGGGACAGTGTTATTGTGACGGCTTCCACCATTGATACTTCAATAAGAGTTCTGGGCAAGCTTGCTTATTGCATAACGGGTATGGATAGTACGGTGTTCTTTGTTAGTCCTACCGATAGCATACAATGGCTAAAAGACAATTTCCCGATAAATAACCAGCACAACGTTCGGTATAGAGCAAATCAATCTGGTAGTTATCGTGCCATACTATATAACGACGACGGTTGTGTTGCCATAACAGGAGAAAAAACGGTTGTGATAGAGGCACCACGGCCGGGAATTATGTATCCGGTTGAATATGCTGTTGTAAATTATCAGCATCAGCTAAAGGCAAGGGACTTTGGTATTGGTGTGGAATGGAGTCCTGGCACATTTTTAAGTTCTACAAATAGTGTTACTCCTTTATTCAATGGAACAACTGATAAGCTTTATACAATTGTCATTGAGACCGCAGCAGGATGTGTGACAGTGGATACGCAACTTGTAAAAGTTTTTAAGGAAGTAAAATTTTATGTGCCTTCCGGTTTCACACCTAACCTGGATGGATTAAATGATTATTTAAAACCTATTCCCGTTGGAATGAAAGAGTTTAAATATTTCAGAGTATATAATCGCTGGGGACAATTGGTTTTTGATCTGAAAGATGATCCAAGAGGCTGGAACGGGATGATCGATGGCAAGCCACAATCATCACAAGTGGTAGTGTGGATGGCAGAAGGCGTTGGAATAAATGATGTAATTTATAGGCAAAAAGGAACCGCTACGCTGATACGATAAATTAATTTTTGATATTAATGAAAAAGATCGCAATCAAATATTTTCACAGGATCCTGCTTTGCTGCATTTGCTTTTGTGTTATTGCAAATCTGAATGCCCAAAACAAAACTCCGTTATTTAAAGTGATCGGCTTCTATACTGCTAAAGAAGATCTTGCTCATATCAGTTTTGTTCATGAGGCAAATAAATGGTTCCCGCAAATGGGTGCATTATATAATTTCTCTTATGATTCCACTAGTAACTGGAGTGATCTTAATGAAGAATTTCTTTCCCGATACCAGGTTGTGATATTTCTTGATACAAGACCAGAAAAAACAACACAAAGAGATGCATTTAAAAAATACATGGATAATGGAGGTGCCTTTATCGGTTTTCATTTTGCAGCATTTGCTTTAAACAATTCGGCCTTTCCTCAAAACTGGGATTGGTATCACAATACATTCATTGGCGCGGGGCAATATAAGAGCAATACGTGGCATCCTACTTCCGCCATTCTTCGTGTTGAAGACACATCACATCCGGTTACAAAAAACTTACCGGTAACTTTTAAGTCGTCGCGAAACGAATGGTATCGCTGGGAAAAAGACATTCGTTCAAATCCTGATATTAAAATTCTTTTGTCAATAGACGCAAGCAGTTTTCCTTTAGGAAATGGACCAAAGCAATCTGAAATATGGCGTAGCGGATATTACCCGGTTGTTTGGACCAATAAGAATTACAAAATGCTTTATGTCAATATGGGTCACAATGATATTGATTACGACAATAAAACAAACAAAGAATTATCATTTCAATTTGGAAATGACATACAGGATAAGATGATCATTGATGGATTATTATGGCTTGGCACGCAAAAAAAATAGTTTAATCTATTTTAAACTTGCCATATCAATTACGAACCGATACTTCACATCACTTTTTAAAAGTCGTTCATACGCCTCATTGATCTTTTGCATTGATATTATTTCAATATCTGCTACGATATTCTTTTCAGCACAAAAATCAAGCATCTCCTGTGTTTCAACGGTGCCGCCTATCATAGATCCGATAATGCTGCGACGATTTTTTAGTAATTCAAAGGGATTGACATGAGGCTCATCCTTTGGCAGACCAACAACCAATAACTTGCCATGAAGATCGAGTAATTTCAAATAAATTTCATAATCATGATCAGCACTGACCGTATCCACCACCACATCAAAATGGCTATGATGTTTTTTCATTGCAGTTTCATCAGTACTTAAAACAAAATGGTGTGCTCCAAGCTTCTTTGCGTCTTTAGCTTTTGATGGTGAAGTGCTAAGCATTGTGACTTCAGCGCCCATGGCAACAGCAAATTTTACAGCCATGTGCCCAAGACCTCCAAGACCGGCTACCGCTACTCTATCTCCTGGTCTTACTTTGGCAAATTTTAATGGAGAATAAGTGGTGATGCCTGCACAAAGCAAAGGAGCGACTCCTGCAAGATCGAGTTTGTCTGAGATATGATATACCCATCTTTCATCACAAACGATCTGGGTGCTATATCCTCCTTGTGCAATAGTCTTCATATCTCTTTCATAATTATTGTAAGTACCCGTCATTCCTTCCGCACAATATTGCTCCATATAATTATTACAGGGTTTGCATTGCCTGCAACTGTCAATCATGACACCAACACCAGCTCTATCACCCACTTTAAATTTCTTAACATGATTGCCAACTTTGATCACTTTACCAACTATTTCATGTCCGGGTACCATTGGATAAATAGAACCACCCCACTCATCTCTTGCCTGGTGCAAATCAGAATGACAGACACCTGAAAATAAAATATCAACTAACACATCATGCTCTCTAAGGTCTCTCCTTTGAAAACTAAATGGGGCTAATGGAGAAGTTGGATCTATAGCAGCATATCCCTTTACTTGTATCATATTTAAAATTTTGTTCCAAATTTATTAAAGTATCAATCTTTAAAGTATTTTTTCTTTTACAGGAAAAACTACCTTTAGCAATATGAGAAAATATTTAGTACTAATTTCAACTCTTTGCATCACGATACTTGCTGCAGCACAGGTACAGGTGAGAAATGAACCAAGGCATCACAATGTTTTTGAAAATAAATATGCACGAGTCCTTGATGTTTATCTGCCTCCGGGAGATACAACTTTGTATCACATGCACAGCACACCTTCGGTTTTTATAGTTTTTACAAATACAAATGTCGGTTCACAGCTCATCGGCAAACAATCTCAAAAGGGGGCCAACATTACAGGTGAAGTATCTTACGATAGCCTTAACACACCGCGTATTCATCGTGTCTGGAATGAAGATACCAGTTGGTTTCATGTAATGGACATAGAACTTACCGGCACAAAATCAAAAACTAACATACCTGTTTTACAAAGCCAGGGTTTAAAATTATTATTTAATAAACAACAGCTAAATGGTTACAATTTAGAATTAACAGCAGCCAACAATTTACGATTACCAGCGTCAGAAAACGGCTATCTCCTTATAAGCAAATCCGGGTCTGCGGTTGAATTCAAAATAGATGATGTTGTACAAGATCGGATCATGAAACCTTCGCATTATATATGGATAGCAGCAGGCAAAAATATATCTGTCAAAACTACGGATGCCCAAACAGCAAATTTTGTGCTTCTACAATTTAAATAGACTGCTTTACCTTTTTCAGTAAATTGCCTCTCCAAAAAACTTTGTTTATGAAAAAAAATATTTTAATGGCAGTTTCATTACTGGCACTTCTTGTTTTAGTAACTCCATCGATCGTTAATGCCCAGGCATTAAGTTCTGAAGACATAAAAGCACAAATAGTAAAAGAATGGGAAAGATCTAAAGCTTACACTATTGATTACCTGAATACAATGCCTGCTAATAAATATTCTTTTAAAGCCCAGGACAGCATCCGTAGTTTCGCACAGCAAATGCTGCATTTGGCTGGGGCAAATGTATTCTTTATGTCATTGGCAACAGATCAAAAAGCTCCTTCTTTCCCGCAAGACCTGGAACAAAGGGTCAGTGCTCAGACCAAAGACTCCGTTATGTATTTTGTAACGACCAGTTATGATTATGCTATTAGTGCAGCAAAAAGTAGTGATGTCTCCAAATGGGGCGAAAAAAAGAAATTACCGTTCGGTGGATATGAAGAAACAAGATATGCGTTAATAATAAAAGCCATAGAACATCAGGCCCATCATCGTGGACAAACCACAATTTATATTCGTTTGCAAGGAATAAAACCACCACAGGAAAGATTGTTCTGATATTTGACAACTGATAAATAAAAAAGCCTCAATGAAAATCATCGGGGCTCTTTTGTTTTATTAGCAGATCTTATTCGATTGGGATCTTCTTTGCATTATGCTTAAGCCATGTATCAAAATCTTGCAAATCCGGATCTAACTGCCTTGAATATGGCACATGGCGTGTAGAAACACACACTTCTTCAAAATCATGATAGAACTGGAACATGTTTCCCAATTCATCGGCTCCTGGAAAACCAAAACCTCTATAAACATCAGGAGGCACATCATTGTATCTTACCTCTTCACCTAATGCCTTTGTTAATGATGCGGCCATTTGGCTGCACGTCGGCTCATCACCTGCTATACCAATTCTTTTACCAATAAGTTCAGCTCCTTTTTTAAAAATGCCATAAGCACATTTACCGATATCACCAGATGCGATACCTGAAAGTTTTTTATTACCCATTGGAAATGTGATCGCCAATACACCGTCTTCACCTCGTTTAGGTCCCGCACCGAAATAGATCAGGTTTTCCCAATAAAAAGAAGCAAGCAAAAAAGTAGTCGGCACACCGGCGTCGATAAAATATTGATCCGATTCTCCTTTTGCGTCGAAATGCGGCACTTTGAATTTTCCTTGCAATGTTGGCATACGGTTATCTGTAAGCGGAATATGATGACGTGTATCTTCAAGTGTTGACCATATTACATGCTTCAACCCCGCATTCTTTGCTGCTTCTGCCATAATTTTTGCTTCTGCCATTTCTTTCTCAGGAGAAAAATGTGCCCAGAAAAAGGTTACACAAAAAGCTCCATAAGCGCCATTCATTGCTTTCTGTACATCATCTGCATTATCAATATCGGCAACAACGATCTCTGCACCCATTGACGCAAGTTTAGTTGCATGTTCTGAATCGGGATCCCGTGTAACAGCACGAACAGCGAACTCACTGTTCTTATCGTGAAGAATTGCCCGCACTAATCCGCCGCCTTGTGCGCCGGTAGCTCCAAATACTGTTATGATTTTCTTTTGTGCCATGGTTTTGATTTTATAGCAATTTATAACACTATACTCATTCAGTGTGCATTGAATTTTTCCATTTCAGGAAAATTATTTTAGGGGAAGATCTACTTTACGGTTAGCTTCTTTATTACAGTATTATAATAGTGACAGACCGGTGTCATTAAACAAATTTCGCATTTGGGTGTTGGCCGACATATTTCTCTGCCATGAAATGACATCGCCATTCCGGCATCCCAATCTTTTTGCGGGAGTATTTCTTTTATTTGTTTTTCAATTTTTTTGGGATCAGTTCCTGTTGCAATTCCAAGACGGGGAGCTACACGTACCACATGTAAGTCAACGATCACACCTTCGGCCGGCTTACCAGCTTCACGCAAAATAACATTGGCAGATTTACTTCCAATTCCTTTTAATGAAGTAAGACTTTCATGAGTTAATGGAATTTTTTTATCTTCTTTTATCGTCTTTGCAATTTCTATTAACCATTTTGCTTTCGTGGCAAAGTTTCTCACTTTGCTTATAAATGGAAATAATGTTTCTTCAGTAGCTCTTGATAAAGCGTTCATATCCGGGAAAGCCTCAAATAATTTTGGAGCAATAGTATTAATATTTCTGTCAGAATCCTGTGCTGATAAAACAACCATTACCAATAATTGATAAATACTCTTATACTCAAGCGGGTGCTTTGTAGTTTTATATTTCTTAAGCAGCGGCTGTATGGCTTTTGGCCAGTCGATCTTTGATGGCATAACTTAAATTTTCAACCATGAATCTACAATAAAAATAAATGCGGCAAAGGACACTTGTAATCTTATAGGTTAAATAAATTACGGCCGTACTTAATTTTAGCAAGGCAAAATTTTTGCTGGCTTTATTGTCCTCGGGAAGAATGTAGCCAGTCAAGCTTAATTACTATACTTTTGTCATTAGATCAATTGTCATTTCATTAGGTATAAAAATGGAAAAGCCTTCGATCGATAACAATACCCCTGATACGCAAATGCGAAAGCTGGTTGCCATCATGTTTGCTGACATGACCGGTTTTACTGCCATGATGCAGGAAGATGAAGCAAAGGCAAAGATCTTGCGAAACAGACAACAGCAAACATTAGAAACTATTATTCCTTCACATAACGGTACCATTGTGCAATTTTTTGGCGATGGCACATTAAGCATATTCGACAGTGCTATTGATGCAGTAAAATGCGGAATTGAAATTCAAAAAGAATTACAAAAAGAACCCAAAGTAAAACTGAGGATCGGCATAAATTCCGGCGATGTCGTCTATGATACGAAAGGTTTGTACGGCGATTGTGTAAATGTTGCTTCACGAATTGAGTCGATCGCTGTTCCGGGAGCTATTCTTATCTCCGATAAAGTTTTTGATGAAGTAAAAAATCAAAAGGAGATAAAAACAATACCCCTTGGGAAATTTATTTTGAAAAACGTGAAGATGCCTGTAACCGTTCATGCCGTAGCTAATGAAGGATTGGTTACTCCAACGTCAGCACAAATTGGAATAAAAGCAGGTAGTGATAAAAGTATAGCGGTACTTCCTTTTGTAAATATGAGTGCCGATCCGGAAAATGAATATTTCAGTGATGGGATATCCGAAGAGATCCTTAATTCGCTGACACATGTAGAAGGGATACAGGTAACAGCCCGTACATCTTCTTTTTCTTTTAAAGGAAAGAATGAAGATGTAAGAGAGATAGGTAATAAACTCGGTGTTGCGAATATTTTGGAAGGCACCGTACGGAAAGCAGGAAAAAAGATCAGGATAAATGTTCAGTTAATAAATACCGCAGATGGCTATCATGTTTGGTCAGAAACTTATAACAGTGAACTGGAAGATATTTTTGATGTGCAGGATGAAATAGCGAGAAAAATTGTGAACAGGTTAGTAGAAAATTTTGCCATTACTGAGAAAAAAGAAAATATAATAAAGCCACGGACAGAAAATGCAGATGCTTACAATTTATATTTAAAAGGACGCTATTATTGGAACAAGTCAAATCCCGAAGATATACTAAGAGCCATTAAAACTTTTGAAGAAGCAATCAGTCTTGATCCAAATTTTGCATTACCCTATTGCTCACTCTCCTATTGTTATTCTTTTTTAGGTTCATCTGGTTTAATGCCGCCATCGGAAGCATATCCTAAAGCGAAGGATTACACACTGAAAGCGATCGAGCTTGATCCAAACCATGCAGAATCTCATTTATCACTCGCTACAATTAAATTTTATCACAACTGGGATTTTGAAGGTGCGGAAGCTTCACTTAACAAGGCACATGACCTCGGCTTAAATTCTTCACTCTTTAACCAGGTGCATGGTTGGTTTCTTATTGCAAAAGGAGATTTTGAAAAGGCAATTGAAAAGATCCAGCAGGCACTTGCTCTTGATCCGCTGTCGTTACCATTGATTAGTACGCTGGGAGATGCTTACTCCTTTGCCGGACGATTCGAAGAAGGACTTGAACAATACAATAAGCTCATTGAAATGGAGCCCAACTTCAGAAGAGGGTTTGAAGGAAGAGGAATGATATATCTGGCAATGGGCGAAAATGAGAAAGCAGTTAAAGATTTTGAGCAATATCACAAACTTGTTGGCAATCCTTTGAAAGGACTTAGTAGTCTTGGACATGCGTATGCTGCCGCGGGACAGAAGGATAAAGCATTGGAAATAGAAAAAAAATTAAAGTTAAGAGAAGAAAAAGAGCCGGGTGTGTTATTACATATGGACTATGCATTTTTATATACCGGCATGAAAGAATATGATCTTGCTTTTCAATATCTCAATAAGACATATGATCAGAGAATCGGGATCGCCTGTCTCGGTATGATCTTTTGCATCAGGTATCCAATGTTGAAAGAATTAAAATCAGATCCCCGCTTTAAAGAGCTTATTAACAAAATGGGATTGAAGGAATAATTTATTTAAGCTGTTTTCATTTTCAAATAATGCTCCCTTTCTTTACTGTTGAAATGCTCTATTGAATAACGTAGTAAAGTTCTCGGCATCGTTGCGGCATGTTTATCTAAGAAAGTAATTAGTCTTTTTCGATCCTTTGCACAAGCAAATCGCAACATCCAGCCGGTAGCTTTATGGATCAGATCTTCTTTATCATTAACTAAGATCTCAGCGATCTTAAAAGTATCGGTCATTTCACCTTTTCTTATGAAATAACAAGTGCTAAGAATTGCAGTTCTTCGTTCCCAAATATTTTTTGAACGGGCAAGCTTATATAAAATATCATGTGGCTTATCATACAAATAACTTCCGGTCATATACAAACAACCAAGATCACAAAGATCCCAGTTGTTAACACGATCATGTCGTCGCATATACAGATCAAAAAAATCTTTTAATCTTTCTTTAGATATCTTTTTATTACGTGAAGCCTTGTCCATGATGCTTACAGCACCAGCCCTTACTTCATGTATCGGGCTTTCCAATAATTTTTCAATTTCTCCAATTGGCATTTCACCGAATTCTTTTGCTAATGCAAACAGGGTTCCCGTTTTTACACCCATAAACTTATCACCATGGCCGTAATCTCCTACCCCTGTTTTAAAATATCGCTGGATCTTTTTTAATTCAGTATCTGATTGATGATTTTTTAACTGTGCAATAAAATTCTTCGCAGTTAGCTCTTTCTTTAAAATAGAATTGCCCGTCTTTGTTTTGACGGGCTTTGCTATTACTGTTTTTTTTGCTTTGATCGACTTCGCCATATTTATTATCCGTTATATGCTTTTTCCAGGTCAGCGATGATTATTTTCTTCATTCCCATCATTGCCTGCATCGCTTTTCCAGCTTTTGCTTTGTCTTTATCATTAAGCATTTTTGGCAATACCGGAGGAACGATCTGCCACGATATTCCAAACTTATCTTTTAACCAACCGCACATACTTTCCTGTCCTCCATCTGCAGTAAGCTTATTCCAAAAATGATCGATCTCTTCCTGTGTTTCGCAATTAACATAAAACGATATGGCCTCAGTGAACTTAAATTGCGGACCTGCGTCAAATGCGTAGA
>Ga0066652_100000476_pt1 | contig 19273 bp, 16 predicted proteins | sample GraSoiAngelo_101_FD_71413 | JGI IMG/M metagenome (GOLD analysis project Ga0066652, IMG submission 71413) | Grasslands soil microbial communities from the Angelo Coastal Reserve, California, USA - 14_0903_02_30cm | ecosystem: Environmental > Terrestrial > Soil > Grasslands | place: USA... | reverse complement strand
AGTGGCCTCGGATCGTGGGCGTCGCGGGCGCGCCCGTGGAGACGTGGAAGGTGTACTGGGGCTTGCCGTGGTTCGCGAGGACCATCACCTGGCGCGAGATGTCGACCTCGACGTGCTTGCCGGCGCCCGGGTACTTCACGTGGAAGGCGCCGCGGCCCGCGGCGAGCTTCTTGAAGATGCCCGGGTCGGCGTTGAAGGTGCGGTGCATGCCGTTGACCTTCCGGAACGCCATCACCGCGAACTCGGTCCGGTTGTTGTAGCGCTTGCCGTGCGTCGTGTAGTAGCCCTGATGGAGCAGCAGGCGGTTGAAGAGGCGGACGGCGCTCGAGCGATCGCCCGGATCGAGATCGGGGTAGCGGATGCGGAACTTCTTCGATCGCGCGACCGCCGCCTCCTGCCGGGCGGTGCGATCGTGCTGGGCGAGGATCCGGTAGCTCCCCGGCTTGATCAGCGTCGGGGAGCGGAACTTGAATCGCCCCGCGTTGCGGCCCTTCACCTTCTTCGTCTTCGGGAAGACGTTCTGGACGACGTGCCCGTGCCGCAGGAGCTTGACGCGGACGCGCTGCCCAGCGACGAACGGCCTCAGGTAGCCCACCGCACGGGCGCGGCGCCCGACCAGGGCCTTTCCGTGGTGGACGCCGCTGACGTTCAGCGAGAGGTGGGCCGGACGGGGCCCGGGATTGCCGACCGGGCCGGGCAGCGACGCCTGGCGGTGCGCCGTGGTCGGTGCCGGCGAAGGCGCGTACTGGGAGTCGGCGAGCGCGGGCGCTCCCCCCAGTGCGGCGATCGTGAGCCCTGCCCCGACGAGACCAACCCGGCCGATCACGCGCGGCATTCTTTCACGTCGGGTGGCGTTCATTCACCGGATCAGGGGACGAGCTTTGCCCGCAGCGCCCTGACCGGGATCACGAAGAGCGCCGCGGCGACCACCGCGAGCCACGCGGTGTGGATCAGGATCTGCACTCCGTCCGGGCCGGTGGCCAGGCCGCGGGTGATCTCCACGAGGTGATAGAGCGGGGTCAGCCACGCCACCACCTCCACCCACCCCGGGAGCTGGTTGAAGGGGAAGAAGATGCCCGAGAACAGGAACATCGGCGTGATCCCCAGCGTGAAGAAGTAGCTGTAGAGGTCGATCTTGGGGATCAGCGCCGTGAACGTGTAGCCGATCACCGAGAAGCACAGGCCGCCGAGGAGGACGAACGGCGGGATCGCGATCGCCCACGGCGAGGAGACGAGGCCCACCGACGCGACCACGATCAGCACCACGATCCCGTAGACCGTCGCGCGGGTGGCGCTCCACGCGATGTCCCCCGCGACCAGGTCCTGGGGCTCGACCGGAGTCGACAGGACGTTGTCGTACAGGCGCAGCTCGTTCATCCGGAAGTAGACGTTGTAGGTGGTCTCGAACGCTGCAGACCACATCGCCGCCGAGGCGATCAGCCCTGGTGCCACGAACTCCTTGTAGGGGATGCCGTTGATCCCGTGCGCGATGTAGGTGCCGAGGCCGAACCCGAGCGCCAGGAGGTAGAAGAACGGGTCGAGGAAGGTCGGCAGGAGGGCGCCTTTCCAGAGCTTCGAGAAGACGAGCGCGTTGCGGCGCCAGACGGCGGCGGCGTGCCGAGGCGAGGGCACGAGGTCACGGGCCTGGACCTTTGTCCCCAGGCCGGCGAAGCCGGGTTCGAAGACCATCGCCACGGCTACTCCCTCAGGGACCTTCCGGTGAGGCGCAGGAAGACGTCCTCGAGCGTGGCCCGGCGAACGATCGCGGCCTCGGTCGGAAAGCGGTCGTGGTCGAGCGAGCGCAGGAGCTCCTCGGCGTCCTCCGCGTAGAGGGTGAGGGCGCCGTCGTGGAGCTCGTGCCCGTCCGCCCGCTCGCCGAGCGAGGCGAGGAGCGCCTGCGGATCGCAGTCGTCGGCGAGGTCGAGCTCGAGCGCCTCGCGCCCCGCGTGCTCGCGGACCAGGTCCGCCGGCCGCCCCTCGGTCACGATCCGGCCCTCGTCCATGATCAGCAAACGGTCGCACAGACGGGCCGCCTCCTCCATGTAGTGCGTCGTGAGAAGCAGGGTGACCCCGCGGCGCCGCAGCCGCTCGAGCGCGCGCCAGACGGCGAGCCGGGCCTGCGGGTCGAGGCCGGTGGTCGGCTCGTCGAGAACGATCAGCTCCGGGTCGTTGATCAGCGACCGGGCGATCAGGAGCCGTCGCTTCATCCCCCCCGACAGGGCCTGGATGCGGTCGTCGGCGCGATCGCGGATCAGCGCGAAGCGCAGCAGCTCGTCGGCGCGCGGGCTCGCCTCCTCGGAGCCGATCCCGAAGTACTTCGCTTGGAGGATGAGGTTCTCCCAGACCGTGAGGTCGTTGTCGAGGTTCGTCTCCTGCGGCACCACGCCGATTCGCGACTTGATCCGCCGCCGCTCGCGGACGGCGTCCATGCCCAGCACGAGCAGCTCGCCCCCGCCCACCGTGGCGAGCCCGTAGATCATCTTCATCATCGTCGTCTTCCCGGCGCCGTTCGGCCCGAGGAAGCCGAAGCAGATCCCGGGCGGCACCTCGAAGTCGATCCCGTCGACCGCGAGTCGATTCCCGTAGCTCTTGGAGAGCCCCCGAGCGACGACGGCCGCATCCCTTGAGACCACGGCGGTCACGAGGTCAGGATCGCGAACGCGAGCGCGTTGTTGAGCGCGTGGATCGCCATCGTCGGGTAGATCGAGCCCGTCTCCTCATACACCCAGGCAAGCGCGAACCCGAGCAGCGCGAGCTGGGGGATCACCCCGAGGCTCCCGGAGCCCGTGTAGTGGAAGAGCCCGAAGATCCCGGCGGAGATCAGCGCCGCGACGGGGAACGAGAGCCGGTTCCGAAGGCCGCCGAAGACGAAGCCACGGAAGAAGATCTCCTCGGAGATCGGCGCGGCGACGACGATCAGCACGCCGGCCGCGATCGTCCCCACGCTGCCGTGCCCGAAGCCGAGATCGCGAGTGATGTCCTTCTGGTGCGGATGCACGAACAGGGAGTAGAGGAGCGCCATCACCACGTAGCCGAGGTACGCGGCGGCGGCGAGGCCGAACGGCGAGCGGAGCGGTCGCCGCAGGCCCAGCATCCGCGGCGGGGCGATCCCTCCCCGGTCGGCGGTGACCGCAAACGCCACGCCGACCAGGGTCACGGCCAGAAGCGCCTGCGCCGCAAGGCGCGCGCCGAGCGAGCTCAGATCGTGATCGAACGCCGAGACCACCGCGACCTCCACCACGGTCGTCAAGAGCAGGGCCAGGATTCCGACGGCCACCCGGCCGGGCCCCCAGGTGCGGCCCGGATCCGTGACAGCGGCGGTCCGCGAGCTCGGCGGCGGCTGGGAGGCCGGCGGCCCCGCGGGCGGGGGCTGGGAGGTCGGCGGCGGCGCTGCCGGCGGCTGGGAGGCCGGCGATCCAACGGTCGGCTCCTGCGCCGGCGGCGAACCGGCCGCCCCCGCGGCCTCGCGCGCGGGCTTCGCGAGCACCACCGTGTGGGCGAGCCGATCGCCTAGCCGCTGGCGGCGCTCGCTCAGCGGGATCATGAAGAGGCCCGTCACGAGGTCGATCGGGAGCAGCAGGTTTCGCATCACGGCGCGATTCCAGGTGAGCGTCGGTCGGAAGTCGTCGACCACCCGGATGCCGACGGCGGCCTTGCCGAGCGTCCGTCCCCAGCGCCACTCGCCGATCACGAAGTAGTTGAACCATGCGGTGAGCACGATCACCGTGATCAGCCCGAGCCTCGTCGACTCGCTGCCGGTCGGGTCCTGGCCGATCGCGCCCGGCACGAGCACGTTGGCGACGACCGCGAGCACGACCCAGGCGATCATCGCGTCGATCAGAATCGCCGCCAGCCGCTGGAGCAGGCTCGCGTAGCGTCGCTGGGTCTGGGGAGGGCCGGCCTCGCTCATAGGTCGAGATGGTGGCGGATGCTCAGCAGCGAGTCGATGTCGCCGCCGCCGTCGCGGTCGATCAGCATGGCGCGGATCCCGGCGCTCCCGGCGCCGTCCAGGTCCTCGGCCGGGGTATCGCCGACGTAGAGGGCGTCGGCTGCCCCGCAGCCGGCCAGCTCGAGGCCGCGCTCGAAGATCGCGCGGTCCGGCTTTCGGGCGCCGGCTTCGGCCGAGGTGACCACCCCGTCGAGCAGGCGGCCGATCCCGCATCGCTCGAGCACTTGGGGGAGCGAGCAGTCCCAGTTGGAGACGCACACCAGCGTCAGCCCCACGCCGCGCAACTCGGAGAGCGCCGGCGGGGCGTCCGGAAACGGACGAAAGCGGATCGCTCCCATCATCGTCTCGACCGGGATCTCGCGCCCCAGCTCCCGCGAGAGGATCGCCGCGCAACGCCGGCGCAGGTCGGCGAGGGAGTCGGCGTCGCGTCCCTCGTCGCTGTGCTCGCGGTAGTAGCGCATCTCGGCCTCGAAGGCCCGCACCATGCCCTCGTCGGCCTCGACCCCGAGCGCCGCGGCGAGGTGGGTCCACGGGGGCTCGAGCTCGACCAGGGTGCCGAGCGCGTCGAGCAGCACGCAGCGAGCCGACGGCATTCGAGCATTGTCACGAAGGAACCATCCCGGCCCCGGGCGAAGAGGAGTCCGCGCTTCGCGAGAGCGCCCATCGGGCGGCGGGCATCCTCGAGCCCGCACCCGGCGGGCGGCCGGGCGCCAACAGGTACCCTTTTCGATCACAGCGAATGACCGCGCGGGCACGCAAACGGCTTCGTCGCTCGCGGGGGTCGGTACGCCGCAAGATCCTCCTGGCATTCGGCGTCGTCTTCACCGCCATCCTGATCGGGGTGGCAGGCGTGGGGGCCTGGGTGCTGAGCGTCTGGGGCAGTACCCCCTCGATCGACACTCTGAAGCCGATCAAGCAGGGCTCCAACTCCGTCGTGTTCGCGTCGGACGGGAGCAGGCTCGGCTACATCCAGTCGGACACGATCCGTCATCCGGTGAAGAGCTCGAAGGTCCCCGCGATGCTGAAGCACGCGACGGTGGCGATCGAGGACAAGAACTTCTACAAGCACGGTGGGGTCGACTACGGGTCCATCGTCCGAGCCGCGTGGGCCGACATCAAGGCGGGCTCCCCGGTCCAGGGCGGCTCGACGATCACGCAGCAGCTCGTCCGCAACCTCTACATCTCCCACCCCCAGGACAACCTGACCCGGAAGATCCACGAGGCGAACCTCGCCGACCAGTACGAGAAGAAGTACACGAAGAACCAGGTCCTCACCAAGTACCTGAACACCGCCTCCTACGGGACCACGGACGGCCGCACCGCGGTGGGTGTCCAGGCCGCCGCGGAGACCTACTTCAACCAGCCCGTCTCGCATCTCGACCTCCCCGAGGCGGCGATGATCGCCGGCCTGCCTCAGGCGCCCTCCGAGTACAACCCGCTGCTCAACCCGAAGGGCGCCCTGGCCCGGCGCAACGAGGTGCTCCTGGCGATGGAGCAGCAGGGCTACATCAGCCACAGCGACTACGACCAGGCGAGCCAGAGTGGCATCGGCCTCAACCGAGGCTACAAGTACGAGCAGATCAAGCAGCCGTACTTCTTCGACTACGTGCAGCAGAAGCTGATCGACCGCTACGGCGTTAACACGGTCCGAAACGGCGGGCTGAAGGTCTACACGACGATCAACCCGCAGCTCCAGGCCGACGCGCAGCGTGCCGTTGACTCGTGCGCGGTCTGCTCGCCGGGTGGCGGCCCCGCCGCGGCCCTCGCTTCCGTCGACGCCACGAACGGCCACATCCTGGCGATGGCCTCGACCCAGGCGTACTCCTCGAGCTCCCAGTTCAACCTCGCCGCCGACGCCCACCGCCAGCCCGGATCGTCGTTCAAGCCCTACGTGCTCACGACCGCGCTCAGCCAGGGCATGAACCCCGACACCACCTACTACTCCGGCAAGAGCCCGATCACCCTCACGCTCGACGACGGGACGACGTGGACCGTCAACAACGCCGAGCCCGGAGGCGGGACGATGAGCGTCCGCCAGGCCACGATCGACTCCGTGAACGTGATCTTCGCGCAGCTCGACCTCGACGTCGGACCCGACAACGTGCGGTCGATGGCGTACAAGCTCGGCATCACGACCCACCTCGACGGCATCCCCGCCGAGGGGATCGGGGGACTCCGGATCGGCGTCACGCCGCTCGAGCAGGCCGATGCGTTCGCGACCTTCGCCGACGGCGGGGTCCGCCACAACGCGACCGCGATCGCCAAGGTGGTGTTCCCGGACGGGAAGACCGACGTGCCCGACCAGGGCAGCGCGACTCGCGCGATCTCGGACGGGATCGCCCACGAGGTGACCGACATCCTCAAGGGCGTCATCACCCAGGGGACCGGCGCCGGGTACACCGACTTCGGCTGCCCCGCCGCCGGCAAGACCGGGACGTCCGAGGGTCTCTCGGACGCCTGGTTCGTCGGCTACACGCCGCAGCTCTCCACGGCCGTCTGGGTCGGCCACCCCAACTCCCGCGAGAGCACCGGCTTCGGCGGGCCCACGGCCGGGCCGATCTGGCGGGCGTATATGGAGGCCGCTCACGGAAGTTACTGCGGTGACTTCCCTCAGCCTCAGAACCCGATCCAGTTCTCCTCGAGCTGGAGCGGCGCTCACGCGGTCTCCTCCGGCTCCTCGTCGACCACCACAGGCACCGCGAGCACCGGCACCGCGCCTTACCCCCCGTCCACGAGCACGCCGCCCTCGGGCTCGACCACCGGCACCTACCCGCCCCAGTACTACGCTCCCGGCGCCGGGCAGACCGTCCCTGCCCCGCCGAGCGGCGGAGGCCCGCCGCCGGGTGCCGGTCCGCCGGGCGGTCCCCCCGGCCAGGGGGGAGCCCCGGGGGCGCCGTGATCCGGGTCGTGCGGACGTGAACAGGTCCGGCCCTCCGGCGCGAAGCCACTTGCGTAAGTGACCGCCCGACACAGGATCGCGGGCGCCGCGGCCCTCGCGATCCTCGGCGCCGCGGCCATCCTCCTCGCCGCCTCGGGCCCCGCCTTCGTCCCGGGTACGGACGCGGGCTCGCCGCGCTGGCTCCTGGGGCCGTACGGCGACGGCTTCGGCATCGGTGGCGGCGCCTACCTGGCGACGCTCTGGACGGCGTTCGCCGCCTACCTCGCCGTCGTCGTCTGTGCACGCGCGCTCGGCCCGCGCGTCGTCCGTCGCGCGATCGTCGCGGGGCTTGTCCTGTTCGCCCTGGCCCCGCCGCTCCTGTCCCTCGACGTCTTCAGCTACATCTCCTACGCGCGCCTCGGCGCGCTCCACGGCCTGAATCCCTACGACTTCGCTCCCGCGGCGATCCCGCACGACACCGCCGCGGTCCGAGTGGAGGACTTTCGCGAGGCGACGAGCGTCTACGGACCCCTGTTCACGCTCGCGACCTACCCCCTCGGGCTGGTCGGCGTGCCCGCAGCGATGTGGACCCTGAAGGCCGTCGAGGCCCTCGCCGTGCTGGCGATCGCCGCCCTCGTCGCGCGGCTTGCGGCGGTGCGCGGCATCGCCCCCGCCCCGGCGGCCGCCCTCGTCGCCCTCAACCCGCTCGTCCTCGTTCACGTGGTCGGCGGGGGGCACAACGACGGGCTGATGGTCTTGGCGCTGCTCGGTGGCGTGGCGATGGTGACGGTGGGCCGCGAGGCGGGGGCGGGCGCGTCCCTCGTTGCGGCCTTCGCCGTGAAGGCGACGGCCTACGTGGCGGCGCCGTTCGCCTTCCTGGGCGCCGGCTCCGGGCCACGCCGGGCGCGCCTCGTCGCTGGGGCGCTCGTCGCGCTCGCGGCGCTCGCTGCCGCGGCGCTCGCTGCCTTCGGCAGCTCGGCTCTCGACTGGCTGTCGTTTCTCTCCGGGAGCCAGCAGAGGGTCAGCTACCACAGCGTCCCCGCCACCGCGGCCCGCTTCACCGGGATCGACCTCGACGCGATCCGGATCGCGTTCCAGGTCGCCTATGTCGGTTTCGCCGTTTGGCTGCTCGCCTGGACCGCGCGGGGCGGCGACTGGGTCCGCGCGGCGGCCTGGGCGACCCTGGGCCTGCTCTGCGCGACGGTGTACCTCACGCCGTGGTACTTGCTGTGGGCGCTCCCGCTGGCGGCGCTGGCGCGTGACCGCGCCATCGTCGCGCTCACCCTGGCACTCTGCGCCTACCAGCTCTCCGTGGGCGTGCCCGGGTGATGAGCCACCCTCCGGCCACCGAGATCGCGAGGATGATTAGCGCGGGGACGGGATAGGCGAGGACGAACTCGGAGAACAGCAGCACGCCGACCCCGGCCGCCGAGAGCTTGAGCGCCGGGCCCACGAGCCGGCCGCTCGAGGGCGATGGCCTGACCGCGAAGACGGCGAGGCTGAGGCCGGCGGCGAGCAGGCCAAGCGAGCAGGCCGCGAACGCGATCACCAGGTAGACCGTGACGGGAGTCGCGTACCCGCACGACGACGACGCGCTGCAGGCGGGATCCAGGGTCGATCCCACGAGGGCCGCCGGGATCACGGCCAGATAGGCGAAGAAGAGGGCGCCGAGGACGGCGATCGCGCGCACAGGTTGGTCCCTCCGGCTGGTTCACGCCCGAATCGGGCACGGTTGAATATATGTAGTGGAGCGCTTGGGGGAGTTCGAGCTCATTGCCCGGCTGGTCGAAGGCGTCGCCGCGGCGCGGCGCGCGACCGGTCAGTCGAGGTGGGGCGTCGAGGTCCGCGTGGGGAGCGGCGACGACGCCGCGGTCACCGTGCCCCGGGGTGCGGTCGCCACCTCGGTGGACGCTCTGGTCGAGGGGGTGCACTTTCAACGCGGGACGGCGTCGCCGCGCTCGATTGGCGCGAAGGCGATCGCCGTCGCGCTCTCGGACCTGGCGGCGATGGGCGCCGAGCCCGGCGAGGCCTACGTGCAGCTCGGCGTCCCCGCCGATCTCGATGACGCGGACTGTCTCGAGCTGGGAGCCGGGCTCGCTGCGGCGGCGGCGGAGCATGGGGTCTCGGTCGCTGGTGGCGACGTCACCCGGGCCCCCGCTCTGCTCCTGGCGGTGACCGTCGTGGGGCACGCCGACTCGCCCGACGATCTCGTGCTTCGATCCGGTGCCCGGCCCGGCGACCGGCTGGCGCTCACGGGCGAGCTCGGAGGCGCCGCCGCCGGGCTCCTGGTCCTCGAGCGCCCCGAGCTGGCGGAGGGGCTGGCCCCGGAGGTGGCCGACGCGCTTCGCCGGCGCCAGCTCGAGCCCGAGCCCCGCATCGCGGCGGGCCGGGCGCTCGCCGCCGCCGGGGCCACGGCGATGATCGACCTCAGCGACGGGCTCGGCAGGGACGCCGGGCATCTCGCCGCCGCGAGCGGCGTTCGGCTGGAGGTCGAGCTCGAGCGGCTCCCCCCTCAGGAGGGGGTCCGCGAGGTGGCGCTCGCCGCCGGGCTCGACCTCGCGGAGCTCGCGACCGGCAGGGGCGAGGACTACGAGCTGCTCGTGACCGTGGCACCGGACGACGTGCGCCGGGCCGTCGACGCCGTGGCGCCCACCGAGACGCGGCTCACGGAGATCGGGCGCTCGGTCGCCGGATCGGGTCTGGCCCTGCGGGACGCGGACGGCTCCGAGCTTCCGCTGCAAGGTTTCGACCAGCTCCGCGGCTAGCTCGACGATTCGCCGAGCTCGAGCTCGGCGAGCGCGTGTGCGCCTCGGGGTGCCTGAGTTTTCCGTCGAATAGCGGTGGAAAAGTCAGTCACCCCCCGGCGAGGTGGGCGGTGGACGGCTGGTGGGGACGCCTCCCAGCCGGAAGGAGCCGGCGGGCGTGTGGGGTCGGTTGCCTACCCCTACCTGGCGGAGGTGGGCCGGCGGGCCGCGGCGCCGTCGGGCGGGTCGGCGAGAAGCGCCCGCCGGGTGGAGTTGATCACGCGGAGCTTGAAGACGATCTCCTGGGCGACGGCCTCGGAGTCGACGCGATAGGTGCGCTGAGCGATCTGTTGCTTCAGCCGCGTCACTCTCTCCCTTTCAAGAGGCATCGGGTCCGGACGATCGCCGCTCATGGGCCGCGTATCTTCCGCCTTCCTGATCGTCACGGGCACCGCTGGACGCGATAGGAGATGCGTCCATTCGCGGCGCTGTCGCCGGAGCGGCCTCGGCGCGTTCGGGTGACCGCGTGGCCGCGGGCGGCGTAGAGCGCCGGGCCACGGCCGGCTCCGGACCGCGAGCGGCCACGGCGACGATGCCCACCAAGGAGCCCACCAGGAGGCAGAGGGAGAGCATCGTCCCGAAGCCGATCTGCCCGTCGTCGACCATCAACAGAAGCTGCCACGGGGCCGCCGCGCCGAGGTCGAGGCGCCCCGCCACGTCGGCGAGCGTCGCCCAGATCGGGATCAGCGAGATCACCGCCCCGAGGAGTACGGCCGGCCAGGGAAGGGGTCCGGAACGCCGCGCGCACAGGAGCCAGACGTGGGGAATCGGCACGAGCAGCAGGGCCAGATAGGGATTCACCAGCCAGGCGAGCAGCGCCCCGAGCACGGAGACCGCCGCCAGCGCCGGCGCGGCGGCGAGGAGCGGAATGCTCGCGGGCACGCGCCAGCACCTGATCGCGTAGTAGCCGGCGGCGGCGACTCCGAGCAGGAACGTCATCGCGATCGCCTGCCCCGCTCCCACCCCGAACCGGTTGGGATCGAACGGGAAGTCCGGTTGGGCGACGATCCCGACGGTGGCCATGAAGTAGAGGAGGAGGAGCGCGGCGAAAAGCGGCATGGAGCGCGAAGCCGACCAGGCGAGGGCCGGGCCGATCCGGGCGCCCGAACGCCGCGTCCGGAGGATCCCGTCGAGCGCGGCGAGCGCCGCGGGAAGGATCAGGGCGAGTCCGAGCAGCGACAGGGTCCATCCAGGGACGAGGTTCCCGGCCATGGTCACGTAGGTGTCGGGCCCCTGCTCCGGCGGGGACGGAGCGGCGTCGAGGGTCGCGGCCAGGAGCAGCGCGGCACGGCCGAAGCCCCCGAGCGTCGTCGCCGAGACGTTCTCGAGCTGATCGTCGGCGGGCCGCAGCGGCCGTTCCCCGGCCGAGGAGAGTCCGACGGCGGGAACGCCGTCCGCGATCAGCACAGCCTGTTCGCCGAGGCCGGTGGGGAGGGCCAACCGGGCGAGCTCGCCGAACAGGCCCTCGCCCGCCGGCGCGTGTTGCGCCTGGTCGATGAGCGCGCGCGATGCGGTCGCGGCGAGCTGCGAGTTGGCGCTCTGGGGCCCGTCGGAGCTGTCGAGCAGATAGGGCTGGCGCGGGGACGCCGAGCCGGGCTGCGAGAGAACGATCGCGCCGTCGACTTGGTCCCGCAGCGGATAGTGCTCGATGAACTGGCGCGCTCCCTGCGCACCGTCGCTGGCGCCGTCGGTCGATACGAAGACCAGCGTCTTCGTGTGCCCGGAGCTTCGAACCTCGTTGACCAGCTCCAGCAGGGCTGCGGTGGCCGCCGCGCTCGAGGCCGCGCCGGGCCCGCTCGCCGAGTCGCGCCCCGCGATCACGACCACGCTCCGAGGCGTATCCCCGGGCAGGGTCAGGATGACGTTTCGCAGGTCGACGCTGTGCCCGTTGAAGCCGGAGGAGAAGCTCTGCTCGGCTACCTGGCCCTCGCTGATGCGCTTGAACTGCTTCTCGACCAGGGCGGCGGTCGCCGCGTCACCCGCGCTTCCGGGCGCGCGCTCCGGAGCGGCGGCGACGATCTGGCGGACGTACTGCATCGCCGCCGTCTGGTCGAATTCGGCCGGCGCGACGACGGTGGGCAGGGGGCCGGGCGGCGCCTCGAGGGCGAAGAGCAGCACGACGAGGGCCACCAACGCTGGGAGAAACCCGGCGCGATAGATCCGGAAGTCGATCACGGGGTCGTCGCAAACTACCCTTTGACCGGCACGATCGTGCCCGCGGCGGTTGACATCCGATCGGCTCGCATCCTGCTGGTGGACGACGAGCAGTCCGTGCAGACGCTGCTCGCTTATCCGCTGCGCAAGGACGGCTACGAGGTCGTCCCCGCCCACGACGGCCGTGAGGCCCTAGACCGCTTCGCCGAGCAGCGGTTCGATCTGATCGTCCTCGACATCATGCTCCCGAAGCTCGACGGGATCGAGGTTTGCAGGCGGATGCGCAGCCGCAGCCAGGTGCCGATCATCATGCTCACCGCCAAGGACGACGAGATCGACAAGGTGCTCGGACTCGAGATCGGAGCCGACGACTACATCACCAAGCCGTTCTCGGTGCGCGAGTTCCGCAGCCGCGTCAGGGCGGCCCTCCGGCGGGCCGAGATGCTCGGCGGCCGGCCGGGCGGTGAGGAGCCGATCCTCGCCGGCGGCCTGCGGATCGACTTCGAGCGCCGGGTCGTCTCCGTGCGACAGGAGCAGGCGCGCCTGACCTACGTCGAGTTCGAGATCCTCGCGGCGCTCGCGCGCTCGCCGGGTCGCGTCTACACGCGGGAGATGCTTCTCGAGCAGGTCTGGGGCGACTCCGCCTACCGCGATCCGCGGACGGTCGACGTCCACATCCGGCATCTGCGCGAGAAGCTCGAGCGCGATCCACGCTCTCCCGAGTACCTGTTCACGGTCCGCGGCGTCGGCTATCGCTTCCGCGACAAAGACGACTAGGAGCCCTCCGGGGGGACGCGAGGAGACCGCGGTTAGATGATCGTCGGCGGCCGGCCGTTTCTCGCCAGCGTCCGAAACCGGCTCGCGGTGCTGATCTTCGTGATCACCGCGGCGGCGGTCGGGTTCATCTACCTCTACGTCGTGCCGCAGCTCAGCTCCAACCTCACCGCGCAGAAGCTCCAGCGACTCGAGCAGGTGGGGGCGGCCGAGGGCGTTCGGCTCGACGCCGCGCTGCGGCGAGGCGATCCGCGGAGCCGAATCCGGACCCTCGTCCGGCAGTCCGCGCAGCGGGCCGACGCCCGAGTGACCCTGCTCGACGTGCGCAGGGGACCGGGCGGACCGCAGCCAGGGCTCGTCGTCGCCGATTCGCAGGTCGAGCGCCCGGCCGTGGTGCCTAGCTACCCGCCGGCCGCCACGGCCGCGGCCAGCGGGCTGATCTCATCGAGCGTCGAGCGCATCGCCGGGGCTCGCACCGGCGAGACTGCGGTCCCGCTCCCCGCCGGGAAGAGACCTCGCTGGGTCGCCGTTCTCTCGGCGCCCCTCGGGGAGGTGGACGACAACGTCGCGCTGATCAGGCGCCAGATCCTGATCGCCGGAGGGATCGCGCTGCTGGCCGCCCTGGCCGCGGGATGGCTCGCGGCGCGAGCGCACGCGAAGCGGCTGGGACGCCTCGAGGCTGCGGCTCAGAAGGTCGCCGAGGGCGACTTCTCGACGCCGATTCCAGATGAGGGCGTGGATGAGGTCGGCCAGCTCGCGAGCACCTTCAACGAGATGCAGCAGCGGCTCGCGCGCCTTGACAGCGCCCGGCGCGAGTTCATCGCCAACGCCTCGCACGAGCTGCGGACGCCGATCTTCTCCCTGGGCGGGTTCGTGGAGCTCCTCGACGAGGAGGAGCCCGACCCGGCGGTGCGCGCCGAGTTCGTGCGGACGATGCGCGAGCAGGTCGCCCGCCTGACGAAGCTGACCGCCGACCTGCTCGACCTCTCGAAGCTGGACTCAGACGCAATGGAGATCAGCGCCGAGCGGGTCGACCTACGGCAGCTCGCGGAGCGCGTCGCGGAGGAGTTCGGCCCGGCCGCCAAGCGCCACCGATCGCCGATCACGGTCGACGGCGGCGCGCGGGGGCTCGCTTTGGCCGACGAGGACCGGGTAGCTCAGATCATGCGTATCCTCCTCGACAACGCGCTGACCCACACTCCGGAGGGAACCTCGATCACGATCCAAGCCCAGCGCTCCGACGGGGCCACCAACCTCATCGTCAGGGACGACGGGCCCGGAATCGACGCGCACGAGCGGCCCAGGGTCTTCGATCGCTTCTATACCGGCGACCGCGTCTCGGGCTCCGGCCTCGGCTTGGCGATCGCCCACGAGCTGGCGCTGCGGATGGACGGCGAGATCGGGCTGAGCTCGCACCGCGGCTGCACCGAGTTCACGCTCCGGCTCCCGGCGGCAGCCGAGGGGGTGCGACCATGAGCGGGCGGGGAGCGGCGATCGCCGCCCTGATCGCCGCAGCGGCACTCGGCGTCGGCGCCTGCGGCGGCGGCTCGGGCGATTCCGGGTCGGTGACGACGGTCGCCTCGTCGAACGCACCCGGTAGCGCGACCGTCTCCCACAGCGGCGGCGACGCGTTCGACCCGGAGGCCGTCTACCACCAGGCGGCGCCGGGCGTGGTGACGATCCTCTCGATCTTCTCCGGCGGCGGGCTGCCGAGCCTGCTGGGCGGCAATGGGGGCGCCGCGGCGCAGGGATCCGGGCTCGTGATCTCCGACGGTGGCGAGATCGCCACCAACGCCCACGTGGTCACCGACGCAACCGGCCCCAGCAACGGGCCGATTCACGAGGCCAAAGAGGTCTTCGTCCAGTTCGCCGACCGCAACCAGGTCCCCGCCCACATCGTCGGCTTCGACCCGAACGCCGACGTGGCGCTGCTCACGGTCGATCCGAACGGCCTCGACCTCAGCCCGCTGCGGCTCGCCACGAACGAGGCCGTCCAGGTTGGACAGCCGGTCGCGGCGATCGGCAGCCCGTTCGGTGAGGACCAGTCGCTGTCGGTCGGGGTGGTCTCCGCCACCGATCGATCGATCGAGTCGCTGACCCGGTTCCAGATCGAGGGCGCGATCCAGACCGACGCCTCGATCAACCCGGGCAACTCCGGCGGGCCGATGTTGGACGCGAACGGAAACGTGATCGGGATCAACCAGCAGATCAACACGACGTCGGGCGGCAATGAGGGGGTCGGCTTCGCGGTCCCGATCGGCCTCGCGGCGCACGCGCTCGACCAGCTTCGCGCCAACGGCAGCGTGAAGTACGCATACATCGGCGTCACGACCCAGTCGCTCTATCCGCAGCTCGCGGATCGGCTGAACCTGCCGACGGACACGGGCGCCCTGGTCGCCAAGGTGATCCCAGGGGGGCCCGCGGACGACGCGGGCCTGCGCGGCTCCGACCAGAAGATCCGGTTCCAGGGGCAGCAGGTCGACGCCGGCGGTGACGTGATCGTCGCGATCGACGGGCACAAGATCGTCACCGAGAACGACCTCCCGGAGATCATCGCCCGCTACCAGCCCGGCGACACCGTGACCGTCCAGATCATCCGCGACGGCCACACCCAGAACCTGGACGTGAAGCTGGGCGAGCGCCCGGCGAGCGGCGGTTAGCGGAGTCGATATGGCACGAGGGCACGCGCCCCACCGGGTGGCGCTCGAGCTCGCGGCGGCGATTCGCGAGCACGTCGCGCCCCACCTCGGAGGCCACGCCGGCAGAGCCCATGCCGGCGCGGGCGAGGGAGGCGACATCACCTTCGCGATCGACGAGCGCGCCGAGGCGTTCATGGAGGAGTTCCTCGCCGACCGCGCCCCCGAGCTCGCCTTCTACTCCGAGGACAGGGGCCTCGTCTCGCCCGATGGAGGCGCCGAGTGGGTGATGATCGTCGACCCGATCGACGGAACCCGCCCGGCGATGGCGGGGTTCGAGGGCGCCTGCGTGTCCGTGGCCGCCGCCCCGCTGGGCGACGGCGATCCCCGCGTCGGCGACGTCGAGACCGGGTGCGTGATCGAGATCAAGTCGGGGGCCTCGTTCGTCGCGGGGCGCGGCGAGGGCGTGGACCCCCGCCCCTCGCTGTCGGCGAACCGGGACCTCTCGCGGATGTTCTGGGCCTACGGGCTTCGCGGCCGCCCGGTGCGGGCCATCGCCGAGGTGGTCGGCGAGCTGATCGACTCCTCCTCGGTGGGCGGGGGCACCTTCGACCTCGGCTCGGCGACCTTCGACATGACCCGGATCGTCACGGGGCAGCTCGACGCGTACATCGAGCCGGGCCCGCGAATCGTCGCAGACGTGCCGGGGATGCGCGCGGAGTTCGAGCGGGTCGGCGGTGGGGTCGTCCTCAACAACTCGCCGTACGACCTCGCGGCCGCGGCGCTGATCCTCGAGGAGGCCGGCGCGGTGGTCACCGACGCCTACGGCGAGTCGCTGGACCGCCGCCCGCTCCTCGGGTCGGGACCCGAGTACCAGCTCTCCTGCGTCGCGGCCGCGAACCCGGACCTCCACGGATCGATCGTCCGCGAGCTCGATACCGGGGTCGAACGGCTGCGCCAAAAAGTAGGCTGACGCGGCATGCTCCAGGATGTCGGCCTCGGCGACCGCTCACTCGCCGACTACACCCACCTCGTCGGTCGCGGCCTGGTCGAGGAGATCCGCCAGCGTGCGGAGCCGCTGGCCGGCAAGCGGATCCTCAACGTCAGCGCGACCGCCTTCGGCGGCGGAGTATCGGAGATCCTCTATGCGATCGTTCCGCTCATGCGGGACGTGGGCCTCGACGTCCACTGGCGGGTGATCCTGGGGAGGGAGGAGTTCTTCAACGTCACCAAGCTGATGCACAACTCCCTCCAGGGCGACGACCAGGGGATCTCGGATCAGCAGTGGGAGGTGTTCGAGGCCTACAACGCCATGAACGCCCAGGGGCTCGACGACGATTGGGACGCGATCGTGGTCCACGACCCGCAGCCCGCGGCGTTGCGCGCCAACGCGCCGGACCGGGCGAGGAACTGGGTCTGGCGCTGCCACATCGACCTCTCGACCCCGAACCAGGACACCCTGGGCCGGCTCATGCCGCTGCTCCGCGAGTACGACGAGACGGTGTACCACCTCGAGCGGTACGTTCCCGCGGGCCTCGACGGTCGGGTCTCGATCATCCCCCCCGCGATCGACCCGCTGTCACCGAAGAACATGGCGCTGTCCCCCGAGGACGCCGCGTTCGTCTGCCAGCAGTTCGGGATCGACGTCGAGCGACCGCTGATCTGCCAGGTCTCGCGGTTCGACCCGTGGAAGGACCCGATCGGGGTGATCGACGCCTTTCGCCTGGTGCGCGAGGAGATGCCCGAGGTGCAGCTCGCCCTGGTCGGCTCGATGGCCACCGACGATCCCGAGGGGTGGGAGTTCTTCCACCGCACCTTCAGCTACGCGGACGGCGATCCGGACATCAAGATCCTCAACAACCTGAACAACGTCGGCGCGATCGAGGTCAACGCCTTTCAGTCGCAGGCCGACGTGGTGATCCAGAAGTCGCTTCGGGAGGGATTCGGGCTGACTGTGACCGAGGCGATGTGGAAGGTGCGGCCCGTCGTCGCCGGCAACGTCGGCGGGATCCCGCTTCAGATCGCCGAGGGCGAGACCGGCTACCTCATCGACTCGGTCGAGCAGGCTGCGGAGCGGTGTGTCGAGATCCTGCGCGACCCGGGGCTCGGCCGGCGCCTCGGGCGGACGGCCAAGGAGCGCGCCCGCGAGCTGTTCCTGACCCCGCGCCTCCTTCGCGACTGGCTTCGGCTGTTCGAGGAGCTCGATCTCTGAGATGGCCGAGGGGCTCGTCATCGTCTCGAATCGCGGCCCCGCCGAGTTCCGGCTGACCGATCGGGGGGAGCGGACGGTTCAGCGCGGGGGCGGCGGACTGGTCACCGCGCTGAGCGGGCTGGTCGCCGTCCGAGGGGCGCTGTGGATCGCCTCCGCGATGACCGAGGAGGACGTGGTCGTCGCCCGCGAGTCGGGCGGGCGGCCGGTGATCCAGGAGCTCGACGGGGTCACCTACGAGGTGCTGCTCGTCGAGAGCGACCCGATCGCCTACGACCGCTTCTACAACGTGATCGCCAACCCGATCCTCTGGTTCATCCAGCACTACCTCTGGGACCTCTCCAACGCGCCGGACATCCGCCGCGAGGAGGCCGAGGCGTGGGACCTCGGCTACAAGGCCGTCAACGAGGACATCGCCCGCGCAGTGGTCGCGGCGATCGAGGACAACCCCGAGCCGTGCGTGATGCTCCACGACTACCACCTCTACACCTGTCCGGCGCAGATCCGGGCCGCGAGGCCCGACGCGTTCATCCACCACTTCGTCCACATCCCATGGTCGCAGCCGGACAGCTGGCGGATCCTTCCCGGGCGGATGCGGGAGGAGCTCTTCCGCGGCCTGCTCGCAAACGACATCATCGGCTTTCACACCACCGCCTACTGCCGCAACTTCCTTCACTGCTGTCACGAGCTGATGGAGCTCGAGGTCGACTACGAGCGGGGCGCGGTCCTCCAATCGGGGCGCGAGACCTGGGTCCGCGCCTATCCGCTTGGGATCGACGCCGGTCGGCTCGACCGGGCGGCCGCCTCGGAGGAGGTCGCCGAGTACGAGCGCGAGATCGTGCGGCGCCGCCGCGACCATCTGATCATCCGCGTCGACCGCGCCGACCTGTCGAAGAACGTCCTGCGCGGGTTCACGGCCTTCGACACCTTCCTCCAGCAGCACCCGGAGTTTCGCGAGCGGGTCACGTTCATCGCCCACCTCCAGCCGTCGCGAACGGACGTCCCGGAGTACGCGGAGTACCTGGAGCGGATCGAGGCGCTGGTGGCTGTCGTCAACCACCGGCACGGGACCACCGACTGGATGCCCATCGACCTGCGCATCTACGAGAACTTTCCGGAAGCCGTCGCCCGCTACAAGCAGTTCGACCTGCTGATCGTCAACTCGCTCTTCGACGGCATGAACCTGGTCGCCAAGGAGGCGCCCGCCGTGAACACCAAGGACGGGGTGGTGATGCTGTCCGAGAACACGGGCGCGCACGAGGAGCTCGGCGACTGCACGCTGTCGGTGAACCCGTTCGACATCCAGGAGCAGGCAGACACGATGTACCGCGCGCTGACCATGGGGCTCGAGGAGCGTGCGCTGCGGGCCGAGCGGCTGCGCGAGATCGTCCGCGAGCGCGACCCGGGCGTCTGGATCGACGAGCAGTTCGAGGACATCCGCGAGAAGCGCGCGGCGGGCGCCACAGCGCCCAGCTAGCCGACCACCGTCGCGCGCGCCACCCGCGACCTCCCCGCGACTCCGCTAGCCGACCACCGTCGCGCGGGCCACCCGCGATCTCCCCGCCTCGTACGGATAACCGTCCTGCTTCGGCACCACGGCGCGGAACGCGTAGGTTTGGCGGCCGCTGGTGGCGTGGAAGCGGTAGCGCGCCCGATAGACGCCCATCGTCCCGGTGAGGCCGCCGCGCAGCTCCAGCCATCGCCTGCCCGAGCGGACCTGGATCCGGGCCCTGCGATGGCCCCGCTCCGGGCCGGGGAGGCGGACCTCGAAGCGCACCCGGTTGCCGTTGCGGATCCGATGCGCGGGGCGCAGCCGAAGCCGCGGCCGCGCCCGGACTCGGAGGTCGAGGTGGCGCTCCACCGCGCGGG
>Ga0066652_100000475_pt1 | contig 19328 bp, 19 predicted proteins | sample GraSoiAngelo_101_FD_71413 | JGI IMG/M metagenome (GOLD analysis project Ga0066652, IMG submission 71413) | Grasslands soil microbial communities from the Angelo Coastal Reserve, California, USA - 14_0903_02_30cm | ecosystem: Environmental > Terrestrial > Soil > Grasslands | place: USA... | reverse complement strand
ACTCGAGGTACTCGTTCCAGCGCTCGGCGCGCAGGGGCAGGCCCTCGCGGATCGCCGGCTCGTCCACCTGGATCACCTTGATCTCCTCGGCCTCGAGATCGGCGACCTCGTCGCGGATCGCGAGCGCGAGCTGCTCGCACGTCTCCGCGCGCGGCTGGTCGTCACGGACGAACGACCACTGGAGCATCGTCACGGGTCCGGTGAGCATCCCCTTCACCGGCTTCTCGGCGAGCGATTGGGCGAAGGCGATCCAGTCGGTGGTCATCGGGCGCGGCCGGCGCACGTCGCCGTAGATGATCGGCGGCCGCACGTACCGCGAGCCGTAGGACTGCACCCACGCGTTCTGGGTGAACACGTAGCCCTCCATCTGCTCGGCGAAGTACTGGACCATGTCGTTGCGCTCGGGCTCGCCGTGAACCAGGACGTCGAGCCCGACCTCCTCCTGGAAGCGGATCACGCGCTCGACCTCGGCGCGCATCCGGCGCACGTACTCGGCCTCGTCGATCCGGCCGTCGCGAAGCTCGGCCCGCGCCTGGCGGATCTCGGCGGTCTGCGGGTAGGAGCCGATCGTCGTCGTCGGGAAGAGCGGCAGATCGAGCCGGGACCGCTGCGCCTCCCGCCGCAGCTCGAACGGGCTCTCGCGGCGGGCGTCGGCGTCGGTCAGGGCGGCGACGCGCTCGCGGACCTCAGGGTTGCTGGTCCTGTGCGAGTCCCGGCGGCCGTCCAGGGCACGATCGTTTGCATCGAGCTCGCCGGCGATCGCCGCACGGCCCTCACCGAGCCCGCGCGCCAGCGTCACGACCTCGCCGACCTTCTGCTTGGCGAACGCCATCCACGAGCGAAGGTCGTCCTCGAGCACCTCAGATGCGGGCTCGGCATCGAGGTCCAGGGGCGCATGAAGCAGGGAGCACGAGGTGGATACGACGAGCTGCGCGCACCGGTCGCGCAGCCCCCCGAGCAGGTCGAGGCTGTGCTCGAGCTCGTTGATCCACACGTTGCGACCGTCCACGATCCCGGCGAACAGCCATTGATCGTCGAGGCCCCCCTCGTCGGCGATCAGCTCGACGTTCCTGGGCCCCCGGTGAAAGTCGAGGCCGACGCCCTCGATCGGCAGGTCCCGGAGCACTCCGTAGGCGTCGCCCGCGTGGTCGAAGTAGGTCTTGACGCAGATCCGGGTCCGCTCGTGGACCCGAGCCAGCTCCTCGTACGCGAGGCGAAGCGCGTCGAGCTCGCGCTCCGGGCGATCCTCCACGAAGCACGGCTCGTCTAGCTGGACCCAGGTGGCCCCCTGCTCGGCCAGGCGCTCGATCACCTCGCCGTAGACCTCGAGCAGCGGCTCGAGCAGCGTCAGGCGGTCGAAGTCGCCCGGAGTTCCGTCGGCCGCCTTCCCGAGCAGGAGCAGCGACACCGGCCCGACGATCACCGGCACCGTGTCGATCCCGAGCTCCTCCATCGCCTCGGCGTGCTCGTCGAAGGGCTTCGAGGACGACAGCGAGAACGACGTCCGGGGACCGAGCTCGGGGACGATGTAGTGGTAGTTGGTGTCGAACCACTTGGTCATCTCCATCGCGGTGACGTCGACGCCGCCCCCCTGGCGGCCCCGGGCCATCGCGAAGTAGGCGTCCAGCCCGACCGGGCCGCCCGGGTGCGCGTAGCGCTCCGGCACCGCCCCGACCAGGGCGACCGTGTCGAGGACGTGGTCGTACAGCGAGAAGTCGTTCGACGGGATCAGGTCCACCCCCGCCTCACGCATGAAGCGCCAGTTGTCGAGCCGGATTCGCTTCGCCGCCTCGAGCAGCTCGGTCTCGGGGACCTCACCGCGCCAGAAGCCCTCGGTCGCGAACTTGAGCTCGCGGTTCGGGCCGATGCGTGGAAACCCCGCGATGTTCGAAAGGGCCATCGCGGGCTGAGGCTACAGGACCGATCGTGACGCTCACGCGCGGGTCGGCGCCCGATCTCGCCGCCGAGCTCACCTCCGCGGGCCGCCCCGAGATGGACGAGTGGAGGGTTGTGTGTCGTAGACACACTCAATGCTCCACTCGAGCTGATGTGGCTCGAGTCCGGCGTTAGCCGGAGGCGGTCTCGGCGCTTCCGGGCTTCGGCGAGAGCCGGACCGGCGCCGCGCTGAGGGCGCGCAGCCGCATGTCCGACCAGGTGAGGCCCTCGCGGACGAGCGCGGGCAGGCCGAGCGCGACGGCCGTCGCGATCTCGACCGCCTGAAGGATCACGCCATATGCCAGAGCGTCCGCGGCGCCGACCCCGAAGCCGGTCGTCAAGACGCTGATCACCGCGAGCTGAAAGACGCCGATGTTGGAGGGGGTCGCGGGGACGACGGCGGTGACGTTCACCGCGAAGAGCACCGCCGCGGCGGCCCCGATCCCGGCTCGATTCTGCAAACCGAGGGCCTCGAAGAGCGCCGCGCAGGCAAGCAGCTGGACGCCCCAGGCGGCGAGCTGGGACGCCGAGGCGACGGCCCCGCGGCGCGGGTCGCGGAAGACCTGCAGGCCGCTCCGCACGCGCAGAAGCGCGCCGCGGATCGCCCCCACGACGCGCGCGAGCCGGCCGCCGCGGTTTCGCTGCCTGACGACGAACGGCGCCAGCAGCACCGCCACCAGCACGATCAACGGCGCGAAGCTGAACACGAACAGGCGGGTCGAGCTCGAATGGAACAGGTCCGTCGAGGCGATGATGATCACGCCCAGGAGCGCCAGCGCGACGAGGTTGAGCGCCGTCTGCGAGACGAGGGTGCCCAGGAGCACAGGGAACGTCTGACGCATTCGCCCCGTGCGCCGCGCGAGCACCATCGCCCGGGCCGGCTCGCCGAGTCGCGCCGGCAGCGTGGCCGACATGAGCACGCCGATCATCGTCGCGGAGGTGACGTCTCGCCGGCGCAGCGGGCTGCGGGGAAGCGCCGCGCGGGCGATCGCGAACCACGAGACGGCTCGCAGGAGCATCGCGCTCATCATCAGGCCGGTTGCGATCAGGACCCACCCGGCGTCGGAGCGCACGATGCTCGAGACCACGTTCTGAAGCCCGATCTTGTTCGCGGCGAGCGCCGTCAAGCCGAGGCCGAGCACGCCGGCGACGCCGAGGCCGATACGCCTCGCAAAGCGGTGTCGGGCGAGTGCCTGAGCCGGGGCCGGGTCGAGCGACGGCAGTCGGGTCGGCGGTCGGCGGGGCCCGCCGTCGCTCGGCGCGAGCCCGGCGTGACGCGCGATCCGCTCGCCCGCGTTCGCGGGGAGGGGCACTTCCCGTGCCTCCGAGTAGACCTCCTCCACCTGCGCGGCGACGCGCGGCCAGGCATAGCGCCGGGCGCTATCGCGGGCAGCCCGGCCCATCGCCTCGCGGCGACGGGGCTGCAGGTACAGCCACTGGAGCTCCTCCGCGAGCCGTTGGGGGTCGGCCGGGGGCACGAGCACGCCGTCGGCGCCGTCGGTGACGACGTCCGAGTACCCGGCGATCGCGGAGGCGATCACCGGGGTGCCGGCGGCGAACGCCTCGGTCAGCACCATTCCGAAGCTCTCGCCTGCGAGCGACGGCGCGCAGAGCACGTCGGCCTCGTGGAGGTGACGCCACAGCTCCGCTCGCGCCACGCTCCCGAGCGCCTCGATCCGCGCCTCGCTCGCCGGGTCGGCGAGGTAGCGTTCCACGTCCTCGCTCGTCGAGCCGATCACCGTCAGGCGGGCGGGCACGTGCTCGATCAGCCCCTCGAACGCCTGGAGCAGCACGGGCAGGCCCTTTCGCTCCTCCGCCCGGCCGACGAACAGGACCCTGAGCTCGTCCGAGGGTGGCTTCGACCCGGTCGGGGCCGCGTCGACGTCGACCCCGTTCGGGATCACTCGATAGTCGCCGCCGAACCAGCGCCGGCCGGTCCAGGCGGCCGCCTCGGAGACCGCGATCCGCGCCTGGAGCTGGTTGAACTTGCGGCGGGCGCCGAGCAGGTTCGCGATCCGGTTCGGCATCGGCTTGGTCGAGTACGCATGGAAGGTCCCGACCACGGGGGCGCCGCGGAACGAGCAGGCGTCCCAGCTCAAGACGGGCGCCGGCGGCTCGTGCACGTGGACCACGTCAAACCGCCCGGTGCGAAGCTCGTTTCGCATCGCGTTGACGCCATCCGGGAAGACCGACAGGTTCGAGACCGCGCCGTTTGCGCCGAGGCCCACCGTGCGGCCGAGGGGGATGAGGTAGTCGGGGCGATCGCGCTGGTCGGCGGGCCCGCGATGGAGCGCCCGGGTGCGCCGATCCGGAGGGTCCCACGGCGCGAGCACGCGCACCTCGTGGCCGCGCGCGAACAGCGCCTCGGCGAGCGACTCGACGTGGCGATTGACGCCGCCTGCGAAGCTCCACGAGTACGGCGAGACGATCGCGATCCGCATCGACGCGGTGCTGGATGTGCTGTCGGGCCTTGTTACGGGCAATGCGAGCCCCCGAAGAGTCGTGGGAGGAGGAGACGGAGCCGCCGGCTTCGCGTGCCGGAAAGCGCGGTCAGCAGGCGAGCAGGCCGATTCGAAGTTACTTACCCCGGGGATGGCCCAGGTTACCGAACCGCTACGACCCGTACCCGTCGAGCGCCCGACCCTTGCGTGCCCCAGGCGAGCCCGACGCTGGCTCCGGCGACGGCCGCCCCGATGATCAAGAGGAGCGCTCCGGAGTCGTTCGCCAGCGTGCCGGCGACGGTGGCGCCGGCGGCGCCGACGAGCCCCGCCCACGCCGCTCGGCGGTCGCCTAGCCACCCCTCGATTCGCCGGCGTCCGAGGACCCCGAGCACGATCGCGGCCACGGCGATCCAGAAGATCGCGGTCTGGGCGTAACGACCGAAGCTATGCGCGGAGAGCAGCAGCCGGCGCTCGGCGACGTCCCCGAGCTGATCGAGGCCGCCGGCCCTGAGGACGCTGCGGGTGAGGTGGGCGTTGCCGCCGAGAAGGAGGTCGGCGAGCACGAGCGCGGCGATCGCGACGAGCGGCGCCGCGACCACCAGCACCAGCCTGCGGCGCCCGAGACCCAGGCAGACGGCGACCGCGACCGCCGCGCCGATCGGGATCCCGATCGCGGCCCCCACGTCCGCGCCGAACCGACCGGGCGCGAACGCCGCCACCGCGACGAGCGCGGTCGCGGCGAAGGCGAGCGCCGCCCGCTCGGGCGAGGCGCGAGGCGCCCAGCAGGCGAGCGCGGCCCCGGTGGCGATCGGCACGAGTGCCGCGACCGTGGCCTCGAGCTCGTTGCCGATCCCATAGAAGCGGACCCCAGCCGCGGGGTCGGGGCCGATCAGCGAAAGCTCGGTGAGGTGCGAGCCCGCCACCACGTCGACCGCGTAGCAGCCGACCGAGAGCGCACCGGCGCACGCGAAGGCGCCCAGGGGGGGAAGCAGCCGCAGGGTCGCCAGGGCGAGCCCAGGACATCCCAGGGCGACGATAAGCCGTTCCGCGGTCTCGCTCGGCTCGAGCGCGGCGGTGACGAACAGGACCGCCGGCAGGTAGGCGACTGTCACCGCCAGGATCGGGAGGGCCGTTCGAAGCCCCCGAAGCCCGAACGCGATGCCGGCGAGGGCGCAGATCGCCACCCAGATGAGGAGGTTCGTGCCGATCACCGGCCCCCGCCGCGGACCGATCGCTGCGAGCCGGCTCTCGAGGTCCTGCACGGCCCCGGCGTCCGCCGCGCCGTCGACGCGGATCGGCTCGCCGTCCATCTGATGCGGGACGGCGATCCCCAGGCGGTCGAGGATCGTCGGGGCGATGTCGGTCGACACGATGTACCCGCGGATGCGAGTCGAGTCGGAGGTGAGCGTCCCGTCGAAGCCGGCGCCGGCGATCCCGATCGCGAGCTGGCGATTCTCGGCGGGCGGCGGGCGCTCGATCGCGACCAGGAGGTCGCGCCCGCGCAGGCTGTGCGCCATTCCGGCGAGGGCCCTCGGCGTCGCGGCGGTCACGCTCACCGCCGCGCAGGAGCCGCAGCGACGGCTGGCGGTCCGGCCCTGCTCGTCCGCGAGGATGGTCGCGGCGCTTCCGGCGAGAAGGCTCGACCGCGTGCCTACCCGGGCCGCCTCGAGCGTCGAGCCCAAGAGCCCTGGGACGATCTCGGCCGGTGCCCCTTCCGCCCGCCGGCGCACCTCGGTCCAGATCGGAGCCGGAATCCGGGCACGGCCCCGCGGCGTGGTGAGCCTGGCGTAGATGAGCGGCAGGGGGTCGTCGTAGAGCGTCGGCGAGATCCGCGCGCCCTGGCCGACGTCTAGGAAGGTCTGCTCCGCCGGCACGTTCCCGATCCCCGCGCTCATCACCCCCACCCCCATCCCGGACACCCTCGCCAGCTCCGCGGGCGTCGTGCCCTGGGGCACCACCGCGATGGTGATCCGCGGGGGGTCGTGGAGCGCAGCGGGAACGTCGTTCGGCGAGCCTTGCTCAGATGCGCGGACGCCGCGTGGCGGCTCAATCTGGCGTGGCTTGCCGCTCGACGCCCCCGCTGCCGGCGCCGCAAGCAGGGGGAGCACTACCATCGCGGTGATGCCCGATCGGACGTTCGCCAAGTTCACGTTCTTCAAGCTCGACCCCGCGTGGCAGCGCCGGGATCCCGAGGCGCGCGCGGAGGATAAACGGGAGTTTCTCGCCGCCTGCGAGGACTTCGCGCAGGATCGGTCGCTGCGCGGCTACTCGACCGTCGGCACGCGCGGCGACGTCGACCTGCTCCTGCTCTCCCAGAGCCCGGCGCTCGAGGACATCCACACCTTCCACGTCGTCCTCGCGCAGAGCGGCCTGGCGAACTGGATGTCCACCCCCCACTCGTACCTCGCGATGACCAAGCGCTCCCCCTATTCGGACTCCGCGGCGCGCCCGGAGATCTGCACCTCCGAGCGCCGCTACCTGTTCGTGTACCCGTTCGAGAAGAAGCGCGAGTGGTACCGGCTCGCGGCCGAGGAGCGGCAGCGGATCATGGACGACCACATCGCGATCGGCCGCCGGTATCCCGAGATCGCGATCAACACCGCGTATTCGTTCGGGCTCGACGACCAGGAGTTCGTGGTCAGCTTCGAGGCCGACGACCCGGGGCAGTTCCTCGACCTCGTGCAGGAGCTGCGCGGCTCGGAGTCGAGCTCCTTCACGCTCCGTGACACGCCGATCTTCACCTGCGTCGCGATGTCGGTCGGCAGGGCCCTCGATGCCCTCGACGGCGCCGCCACGGCGCGGACCGCCGCGGCCCTCGCCTGAATCACTCATCTAGAGTCTCGGGCTTCATGAACGACCAACCGGGCACCTCGGGATCCGCCCTGCGCGTCGCGATCATCGGCTCGGGCCCGGCCGGCTTCTACGCCGCCGAGCACCTGCTCCGGCAGGAGGAGCTGCCGGTAAAGATCGACCTTTTCGACCGGCTCCCCACCCCGTTCGGCCTGGTGCGCGCGGGGGTCGCCCCCGATCACCCGAAGATCAAGTCGGTCATCCGCGTCTACGAGAAGACCGCGGCCCGAGACGGGTTTCGCTTCTTCGGGAACGTCGAGGTCGGCCGCGACGTGGGGGCCGCCGAGCTGTCCGAGCGCTACCACGGCGTGATCTACGCGTACGGCGCGCCGACCGACCGTCACCTGGGGATCCCCGGCGAGCAGCTCCCCGGCAGCCACGCGGCGACGGCGTTCGTCGCCTGGTACAACGCCCACCCGGACTTCGCCGATCTCGAGTTCGACCTCTCCTGCGAGCGCGCCGTCGTGATCGGAAACGGCAACGTGGCCACGGACCTCGCCCGCATGCTGGCGCTGACCCGCGAGGAGCTCGAGGTCACCGATACCGCGGATCACGCGATCGAGGCGCTCGCGGCGAGCGGGATTCGCGAGATCCTCGTTCTCGGGCGCCGCGGGCCCGCCCAAGCCGCGTTCACGAACCCGGAGCTCCGCGAGCTCGGGGAGATCGCGGACGCCGACATCGACGTCGATCCCGCCGAGGTCGAGCTCGACGAGCTGAGTCGCGAGTACCTCGAGTCAGACGAGGCCGACATCACCACCCGCAAGAACGTCGAGATCTTCACCGAGTTCGCCCAGCGTCCCCCGGAGGGGAAGCCGCGCCGGGTGGCGCTTCGGTTCCTGCGCTCGCCGATCGAGATCCAGGGCGACGGGAAGGTCGAGCGCCTGGTCGTGGCCCGAAACGAGCTTCACCGGGACGAGTCGGGCGCGATCCGCCCGCGCGACACGGGCGAGCGGGAGACGATCGAGTGCGGCTTGGTCTTCCGCTCGATCGGCTACAAGGGGGTGGCGCTCGACGGCGTGCCGTTCGACGAGCGCCGCGGGGTGATCCCGAACGAGGGCGGCCGGGTGGTCGATCCCGAGGGGGGCGAGCGGCTTCTCGGCCACTACGCGGTCGGATGGATAAAGCGCGGCCCGTCGGGAGTGATCGGCACCAACAAGAAGGACGCTCAGGAAACGGTCGACAACCTGATCGCGGACGCGAAGGCGGGGCGTCTCCCTTCGCCGGCCCACGAAGCTCCGGCGATCGACGAGCTCCTCGCGCAGCGCCAGCCGGACGCGGTGACCTTTCGCGGCTGGCAGGCGATCGACGGCGCCGAGCAGGAGCGTGGAAAGCCGCTGGGGCGGCCGCGGGTCAAGTTCGTGCGCGTCGACGAGATGCTCGAGGCCGCCAGCGGAGACCCGGTCGCCGGGTAGGTCTCGGCGGGCCGGCTCGAAAGCCCCGCCTAGAATCGACCGCGATGGCGGACCTGCCCGAGATCGAGCGCATGATCGCCGCGGCGCTTCCCGGCGCCGAGGTCGAGGTGCTCGACGAGACCGGCGGTGGGGACCACCTGCGGGCCAACGTGCGGGCTCCGCAGTTCGCCGGCCTGAGCAGGATCGAGCAGCACAGGCTGGTCAAGAACGCGGTCCAGGCACGGTTCGACGACGGCTCCATCCACGCCCTCTCGGTCTCGACGGAGCCGAGCGAGTCAAGCCGCTAAGGTGAAGCCATGGCCGCCAACCCCGAGCTGAAGCAGAAGGTCGAGGAGGTCCTGCGGGAGAACACGGTCCTCCTGTTCATGAAGGGCACGCCGGAGATGCCCCGCTGCGGATTCTCGATGCGGGTCGTGGGAGTGCTCGAGCAGCTGGGGGTCGAGTACGGGGCGATCGACGTGCTTCCGATCCTCGATCCACTTCGCGAGGTGACCGGCGAAATCTCCGACTGGCGGACGTTCCCGCAGCTTTACGTCGGCGGCGAGCTGGTCGGCGGCTGCGACATCGTCGAGGAGATGTTCGAATCCGGTGAGCTCGCGGGGCTGGTCGGCGCCGAGCAGCCCGAGGAGGCAGAGGCGCCGGGGCCACAGGCGCCGGCCGATCCCCAGCAGAGCCCGCCGCTCCAGGTCGACACGTAGGGGCGGGTAAGCCCCGTCCCGGCCGCAGGCGCCCGGGATCGAGGGATTTTCCAGGTCCCTGGACGCGTGAGACTCTTTGCTGCTCTAAGTGCCGGCTAGACGGCGCCGGCGCGTTCCGCGGCGTCCTCGCGGACCTGGAACGAGGAGCCACACCCGCAGGCGGCGACGACGTTCGGGTTGTTGACCACGAAGCCGGCGCCCTGAAGCCCGTCGACGTAGTCGACCTCGGAGCCGAACACGAACTGCATGCTCACCTTGTCGACGACCACGGCGACGCCCTGGTGCTCGAACACGTGGTCGTCGTCCTTCGCGTCGTCGAGGGCGAGCGCGTACTGGAATCCCGAGCAGCCGCCGCCCCGAACGGCGACGCGGAGCGCCTGCTCCGCGGGGGTGCCGTTCGCGGCCAGCAGGTCCTTGATCTTGCCGGCCGCCTTGTCGGTGAGCTGAACCGCCGCTTGAGGAGTTTCCATCGCTTCAGATTGTATAGGTCAGCTCAACCGTCATCCGCCCCGGTACGAGCGGTGGATGCATTGGAGGATTCGCGGTCAGCCGTCATCGTCCCGGTGCTTCCAGTCCAGGTACTGCAGGATTCGCTTGGAGTCGTGTACGACCTCGGCCCCGTCGACGAGGACCGGCACGTGCCGCTGGCGGGTCAGCTCCTCGATCTCCGGCCGCCGACCGCGCCGGTAAGGGACCCGCTCGGTCCGGTATTCGAGCTCCAGTCTGCCGAGGCGCCGCGCCACGGCCCCGCATGGACACAGGACGTTGGTGGGGGTGGGACAGCGATAGAGGACGATCGAGGTGTCGCTCGATCGGGGCTCCTCGGTTCGCCGAGCCCTTCGTCCCAGCCTCATCGGCCCAGCACCCGGCCGCCGACTCGAAACAGCGGCTCGATGACCGCGAGGGCCGCCTCCTCGGGGCCGCGGCTCGATCGCACCCGATCGCCGAGCTGCTCGGTCTGCCAGTGAATCGCGTCCTCCAGCGTCTCCTCGTGGGGGCGTGTCTCGAACCCGAGCTCCCGCTTCGCCTTCGCGCTTCGATACGTCCACCAGCACCTCGCCGATCGGACCTCGTCCGGCGCCAGGGGGAACGGAAGGCCCAGTCGCGAGATCGCCTCCACGGCGGCGGCCGCCGCCGCTCCGGGGAGCTTCACCGGACGCGGGCGCCCGGAGATTCGCGCGAGGTCGGCGAACAGCCGATCGAAGGTGAAGTTGCGCCCCCCGAGGATGTAGCGCTCGCCGACCTCCCCCTTCTCGTCCGCCTGGAGGTGGCCGGCGGCCACATCACGGACGTCGACGATGTTGAGCCCGCCGTCGACGTAGGCCGGGATGCGACCGAGGAGGTAGCGACGGACGAGCTGCATCGAGGTCCCGGCCGGGTCGTCCGGGCCCAGCACGAACGACGGGTTGACGATCACGACCGGCAGGCCGCGCGCCGCGAGTCGCAGCGCCTCGATCTCCGACTCGTGCTTGGAGTTGACGTACGCGATGCCGAGGTGGCCGGCGCGGAAGGGCTGCGTCTCGTCGGCGGTGCCGCGCGGCTTCGCCGGTCCGATCGCGGCGACCGACGAGGTGTGGACGACCCGCTCCGCTCCAGCCGCGAGCGCCTCCTCGAGCACGATCCGGGCGCCCTTCACGTTCAGATCGAAGATCGCGTCGCGATCGCGCGAGTGCATCGACGTCGTGCCCGCGAGGTGGAAGACGCGCTCCACCCCCTTCATCGCGGCACGAACCGCCCGGCGGTCCAGGACGTCACCGCCCGCGCGCTGGAACTCGAGGTCCGAGAGGTGGTCCAGGTTCGAGCCGCGACGAGCCAGTAGGCGCAGGTCGTCGCCACGCTCCGCGAGCGCGCGGACGACGTGCGAGCCCAGGAAGCCACTGCCGCCGGTTACGAGCGTCGCGGTCACGAGCTACCGGATGGTAGAGCCGTGATACAAGGGGGCCGATGGCCGGCTCGCCAACCGCGGTGGTCACCGACACGACGGCTTACCTCCCCGACGAGATGTGCGCCGAGCACGGCGTCGAGCGCGTCAGCCTCTACGTCTCGCTCGACGGGGAGCAGCGGGCCGAGGCCGAGATCCCAACCTCGGAGTACGCCGACTTCTACGGGCGCCTGCGGCAAAGCGACCAGGGGGCGACCACCTCCCAACCATCGGTGGGCGACTTCACCTCGATCTACGAGCCGTTGCTCGCTGAAGGCAGGGAGATCGTCTCGATCCACCTCTCGGCCGGCATCTCAGGGACGTGCGAGTCGGCGCAGCAGGCCCGGCAGCGGCTCCTCGACGAGGGCGGCGGGGAGCGAATTCGCGTCTACGACAGCCGCTCGGGGTGCGGCGGGCAGGGCCTCGTGGTGCTGGCCGCCGCCCGCGCCGCGAACGCGGGCGCCGACGGGGCCGCGACGCTGGCCGCGGCGGAGCGCTGTCGCGACTCGCTCGAGATGTGGTTCGCGATCGACACGCTCGAGTACCTGCGGAAGGGCGGGCGGATCGGCGCGGCCCAGGCGTGGCTGGGCTCGGCGCTGCAGATCAAGCCGATCCTCACGCTGCTCGAGGAGATCACGCCGGTCGAGCGGGTCCGCACCAGCCGCCGCGCGTTCGAGCGAATCGTCGAGCACGCCCGCGAGCGCCAGGCCGACGGGGCCGACGGGTGGGTCGTCCAGCACATCCAGAACGCGGAGACGGCCAGGAGGCTGATCGACGAGGGACGGCAGATATTCGGCTCCGAGCCGGTGTTCGTCTCCGAGGTCGGACCGGTGATCGGCGCCCACGTCGGCCCGGGCCTGATCGGCTTCGGCGGCGTCTCTCCATCAGCCCTGGGCTGACGCGCCGAGCTCGAGGCGCGCCTCGGCATCCGGGGCGCGGCGCGCCAGGCGGCTCAGCCCGCCTCGGCCGGCTCCTCGGCGCTTGCCGCGCGATCGCCCTGGCGCAGGCGCCAGTAGTCGCGCACCACGGCCTGGACCGCGGCGGCCGCCGGGATCGCGATCAGGGCCCCCAGCACCCCGAGCAGCGCGGCGCCGATCAGGATCGCGACGATCACGATCAGCGGGTGGAGCTCCACCGCCTTCCCGTAGACGAAGGGCTGGATGAGGTTGTTCTCGATCTGCTGATAGACGATCAGGACCACCACCCAGACGATCAGCCCGAACGGGAAGTTGACGAAGGCGACGACGATCCCGACGAGGATCCCCCCCAGCGTCGCGCCGACCAGCGGGATGAGGTCGAAGAACCCGAACAGGATCGCGAGCGGGAGCGCGAAGGGCACGCCGAGGAGCCGCAGCGTGACGTACGTGACGAGCCCGGCGAGGATGCTGATCACGAAGTTTCCGAACACGTACCCGGAGATCGCGTCCGAGATGTCGCCGGCGATCTTCTGAGCCCTCCGCCCCTGCTCGGGACGGAGCTGTCGGTAGATGAAGCCGAGTAATCGATCGCCGTCCTTGACCAGGAAGAAGGTGATCACCAGGATCGAGAAGAGCTGCACGAACTTGTTGAAGACGCCCACCGTGACGTCCCGGAGCGTCCCGGCCGCGTCACCCAGCTTGGTCGGCAGCTGCTTCGCCTGCTCGGTCAGCTTCTCCGTGATGTGGTAGCGGTCGTCGTAGTTCCTGAAGGTCTCGTTGTGACGCAGGTCGTCCACGTAGCCAGGCAGGTCGCTCGAGAGGTTCTCGACCCCGGTGACGAGGGGCGGCACGATCAGGAGCCCGATCCCGAAGATGCTCGCCGCGATGCCCAGGTAGACCAGCAGGATCGCCGCCCAGCGCGGGACCCGGCGGCGGTCGAGCCAGTTGACCGCGGGGGCGATCGCGACGGCGAAGAACGCCGCGATCAGGAACAGGCCGATCACCGTGCGGATCAGGTACGCGAGGTAGAGCGCGGCGACCACCCCCGCCGCGACGAGCACGATCTTCGCGACCGCGCGGCCCGACACCTGCGCATGGTCCATCGGCGGGAGCGTACGGTCGCCCCCGGACGAGGGCGCGAGGGCCGGGGCCGATCGTCGAATGTCGAGTTGGTCGGGCTGGAGCCGACTGGATCGACACTCGATGTGCCGGGGGGCGCCTAGCGGCGCCGGAACGCCATGTAGCCGCCGACGGCGAAGCCGACGACCGCGGCGCCGATCGCCAGCTCGCGCCGGTGGTCCCGGATCTGGCGGCGCCAGTCGGTGAGCTCGGCGACGCGGCCGCGAAGGGCGTCGACGGAGCGCCCGAGCTCGGTCCGGTGCCGCTCGATGTCGGCCCGGATCTGGTCCGAGCTTCGGCCCGGGGCTCCCGGCGCGGCCCGCCCGACCGGCTCGCCGGCGCCGCTCACGTAGACGTCGGGGGTGCTGCTCACCGGGTGCCGGCCTCCAGCGTCTCCTTGGTGCGGCGCGCCTCCTCGATCGCCAGGTCGGGCGTGGGCGGAGCGCCGGCCTTCACCGAGCGGTAGGCGAACAGGCCAGCGCCGGCGGCGACGATGAACCAGAACAGCGCCTCGACCATGAACCCGATCCACACGTGGTCGGAGAAGAAGAGGTCGTTGAGGAGCCAGGCGACGCCGTGCATGAACATCGCAAGCCCCATGAGCACGAACACCCCGGCCGCGATCCCCACCGCCGAGCCCTGGAGGAGCTTCGAGACCTTCTCGCGGACCTCGGTCTTGGCGAGCTCGATCTCCTCGCGAACGAGGGCCGAGACGCGCTGAGAGACGTCGGCGACGAGCTCGCCGACCGAGCGGTCGTCGGGCCGCAGGTCTTCCGGGGCGCTCATTCGGGCGGGTCCTCGTTGAAGACCCGCACCCAGATCGCCGCCGCGACGCGGTTGGCGGCGAGCGTCGCCAGGGCGCCCGTGCCCGCCACGAGCCCCGCCCAAAGAAGCCGTCTGAGGATGTCGCTCTCCATCTCTTACCTCGCGGCGGAGTAAATCAGCTTGGCCCGCGCGCGGGCCGATTCCGAGCCGGCTGGGTCGGGCTCGTCCCGGCGCCCGTACCCCGCCCACCGCTCGAAGAAACCGCGCGCGACCGCGTAGAACCACTCGCGATCGACCGCGTCGATCGCTCCGTGACCCCCGCCGGGAAGGATCCAGACCCGGACCAGCTCGTTGCCGGCGGCTGCCTCCGCCAGCGCGCGAGCCTGCTCCACGGGGATCACCTGGTCGTCCTCGGGATGGAGGACCAGCACGGGGACCTTGGCGTCGCGGAGGTGCTCCTTCGCGGCGGCCCGGCGCCAGAGCTCCTCGGGAGGGATTCCGTAGAACGGAGCGGAGATGCGCTCGACCGGGTCGAGGAAGTTCTCGATCCCGTCCCACCGCGACTGGCGAACCCGGGAGGTGAGCATCGCCCAGAACCCCTGGTTCAGCAGGTAGGCGGGGTGGGTGGCCGGGAGGCGCTTCGACAGGCGCCGCGCCATCGCCTGGGGCTCCGCTGGAGGAGAGACGGCGAGGATGCCCCCGTCCAGGGACTCGTCGGCGCCCTGCGGGTGGGAAGCCCCGAGCACGGATGATGCCCCGAGGGAGATCCCCAGCGCTCCGACGGTGGTCGCTCCGAGCTCCTTCAGGTACAGGGCCGCGGCGATGATGTCCTCGCCCTCCTTCCAACCGACGGTGCTCGGCGCCTGGCTGGTCAGGTTCGTGAGCCCGAAGCTCCGGAGGTCGAGGGCAAGCACGTTGAAGCCCCACTCGTAGAAGGCGCGGACCGCGATCTGGCGGACGTAGTCGAAGCGCCGCGACGAGAACAGCCCGTGGACGACGATCAACCCCGGCCGCCCGGTTATTTGGTGAGGAGCTTTAGCTCCGAAAGGGGCTGGTGCTGTTTCGGTGGTTCTCGCGTGTAGGCCGACACTGGCCGCGATGTGCTCCCCGTCGGCGCCCTCGAACACATGGTCCGAGAACTGCTCCGGATACGCGTAGCCGAGGTTTGCGGCCTCGCGTTGCTGCGAGAGGACGAAGGCCGAGAGGTCAGCGAGTCCCTTGCGCAGCATCGCGCTCTCCGAAGGCTTGAGGTGGTGCGGAATCGACTCCAGGTCGCTCATCAGAGCATCCATCGTCCGCTCACGGCCCTGGGCGACCGGGAGCGCCGCGGGCTCACGGTCCATCCGGGCGAGCAGGGCCCGCAGCGGGTCGCGCAGGCGCTGACCGATGAGCCAGAGAGGCAGGGCGACCACGCCTACGACGAGGTTCAAGGCCTTCGCGCCGCCGTGAAGGAGGCGATCCTGGCGACGGGACGACGCGAGCGCTTCCCACATGGTCGCCCCTCAGCCGGGCTCGGATGCCCTGGGCTCGAGGCCGCCGCAGATCGTCTCGACGACCATTACGCGGGCGCGGTCGAAGTCGCCGACGTCGCCCGGGATCAGCTCGAAGATCCAGCCGGAGAGGAGCTGCTCGATCGCGCCGTAGAACCACATCGACGCGAACTCCGGGTCCACGTCGCCGCGGAAGGTCCCGGACCGCTGGGCGTCGGCCACGATCTTCGCGATCATCTCGTATGCACGGCGGATCTCTGGAAGGTGCGTGCGGCCGAAGGAGTTCGCGGCCCGCGTCACCTCGACGATGATCACCTTCATCAGCTCGGGGTCGTAGCGGTAGGAGTCGATGATGAACCTCGCCACCGCGTCGAGCTTCTCGCGGGCCCCGATCGGCTCGCCGTCCACCTCCTCGATGGTCGAGAGGAGAAGCGACCAGCGCTCGGTGAACAGCTCGTTCAGCACCTGGTCCTTGGACTTGAAGTAGTGGTAGACCAGGCCGTAGGCGACCCCCGCCTCGTCGGCGATGTCCGAGACCCGACAGGCGTGGAAGCCCTGACGGGCGAAGACCCGGACCGCGGCGTCGAGGATCTGGCGCCGCTTGTCGACCGGCGGCGCCTTAGCCAACGTGCGCCTCCTCGGGCCAGCGGTAGGCCTCGGGGCGCCGATTCGCGAGCGATGGGAGCGAGGTCCGGATTCGCCCCTGGAGCTCGAGGTCGAGGTCCGCGGCGACGAAGCACTCCTCGTCCGGTGCCTTGGCGAGCACCACGCCCCAGGGGTCGACGATCGCCGACCTGCCGTAGGAGCGGTAGTGAGGCGGGGCCTCGCCGATCTGGTTCGGCGCGACGATGAATGCCTGATTCTCGATCGCCCGTGCGCGCAGCAGGACCTCCCAGTGGTCCTTCCCCGTGTCGAGCGTGAACGCGGAGGGGATCGTGATCACGTTGGCCCCCCGGACCGCGAGGATCCGGTAGAGCTCGGGGAACCGGAGGTCGTAGCAGACGGTCATCCCAAGGCGGACGCGGTCGAGGTCGCCCTGGAGCTCCGCGGTGACGATCTCACCGCCCGCCTCCTCGTTCTCGGACTCCCGGTAGGCGACGCCGCCGACGTCGACGTCGAACATGTGGATCTTCCGGTAGGTCGCCTCGAGCTCCCCGTCGGGTCCGATCAGCGCCGAGGTGTTGAAGGACTTCTCCTGATCGGCCACTCGCTCGGCGATGCTCCCCGCGACGAGGTGGATGCCGAGCTCGCGCGCCCACGAGCGGGCCGCGGCGAGCGTCGGCCCGTCGAGCGGCTCGGAACCGGCGATCAGGGCGGCCGAGTCTCCGAGCACGTTCCACTTCTCGGGCAGGACGACGAGCTCGGCGCCGTCGGCCGCGGCTCCGCGGACCAGGCTCTCGGCGACCTCGAGATTGCGGGGCTTTTCGGCCGTCGAGTTGAGCTGTACGGCGGCGGCGCGCATCTCCATCCTTCGTCCCGGGACCGGTCGGTTGATTGACCAGTCAATCTGGAGTATAGGTTCGCCGCGGCAAGGGGCCCGCTCGGCGTGGAGCCACCGGAGAAGTGGGTAGGGCGAGTCCGTAGGGTGTAGGGCCTCCGCGACGGAAGGCAGATCTCGATGTTCGGAATCAAACGACTGCGCGAGACGCGTCCGAGATTCGAGTCCCGCACCGAGGCCTGGCGCCAGGTCGGGCTCGGCAGCGAGATCGACCGCCGCGAGGCCAAGCGGGCCCGCGGCGAGTTCGTGGTCCTGCTCGCGCTCATCGCCGGCGTTTTGATCCTCTTCCATCAGCGCGGGACGCTCTTCCCGGGGCTGGGCACGCCCGTCCGGATCGCGACCGTGGCGGCGCTCGTCGGGCTCGGCTGGGCGCTCGCCCGGGCGCTCGGACGGGGCGTGGCACCGGCCCTCTTTCGCCGCATGGAGCCGGCGACCGCCGGCACGGTCGGGTTCCTGATCCGCTTGGCAACGATCCTCGTCGTCGTCGTCGTCGCGCTGCGAATCGCCGGAATCCACGCCGCCACCCTGGCGCTGGGCGGCGCGTTCACGGCGGTGGTCCTCGGGCTCGCGGCCCAGCAGACCCTCAGCAACCTGTTCGCCGGTCTGGTCCTGCTGAGCACCCGGCCGTTTCGCGTCGGCGATCGCGTTCGCCTCGTCGGGGGCGCCCTCGCGGGGGCGCAGGAGGGGATCGTCAGCTCGCTCGGCCTCTTCTACACCACGCTGATCGGCGGATCCGACCGGATGATGGTGCCGAACAACGTCGTCCTGAACCTCGCCGTCATCCCCCTCAGCGAGCCGGAGCGGGTCGAGCTTCGGGCGCGATTCAGCGCCGACACGACGCCGAGCGACGTCCAGGAGCTGCTCGCCAGCTCGATCACCGTCCCGATGCGCTACGCGCCGCACGTCACCCTCGAGGAGCTCGACCGCGACGAGATCGTCGTGCGGATCGTCGCCACGCCCACCCGGCCGGCCGATGGCGCCAAGCTCGCCGGGGAGGTGCTGAGCGCGGTGCGACAGACGGACGGCGCCCGAGCCCAGGCGGTCTAGCGCGCGGGCACGTGGTCTGCCGGCGCTCGGATCAGGCGGCGCGGCGGCCGCGATCGCGCTCGAGCTCGGCGACCAGGAGCTTCGTGTGGAGGGCTGCGATCAGGTCGTTCAGGGGCCCCACCCCCGCCTCGATGATCTCGAGCGCCCGGTCCGCGCTGACGTCGCCGGCCAGGCGCTCGGTCAGGACCTCGACCTCCTCGGCGACCAACGGCTCGAGGGCGCGCCGGTAGCGCAGGGTGTCGTAGACCGTGAACCCGAGCCGCTCGTCGTAGCCCCCCGCCCGGAAGCGGCCGATCGCCTCGACGATCCGAACGTCGGACGGCGAATAGCCGCGGTCGTCCGGCGTCAGGGCGCCCAGCTCCGCGAGACGCTCGAGGACCTCGCGCGGAACGTCGTAGCGGCTCAGGACCTCCTCGGCCGGGATCCGCTCCCGCTCTCCGGCGAGCGCGCGCTCGAGGATCCGGTCCTCGAGCTCGAGCATCGCCTGCAGCCGCTCGGGCTCGGCGTCGTCTCGCTCGAGAAGGTCCCGGATCACCCGCAGCGGCATGAACCTCTCCTCCTGGAGCTGCTTGATCAGGCGGATCCGATCGACGAACTCCGGCGGGTAGTAGGCCATGTTCCGCGACGTCCTCACCGGCTCGGGGAGAAGCCCCTCGCGCAGGTAATGGTGGATCGTCGCGACCGGGACGCCGGAGCGCTCGGCGAGCTCGCTGACCTTCAGAAGCTCCTGCGCGGGCGCGCTCATCCCATGAACCTCTCGGGCTCGACGGCGGCGTTGGGCCCGGCGGCGACCCCGGATTCCGTGAGCTCGCCGATCTCGCCGTCCTCGAAGCCGGCCTCGCGCAGCACCTCCTCGGTGTGCTCGCCGAGCGCCGGCGCGGGCCTCGCCGGGTCGCCCGGCGTGCGCGAGAACTTGATCGGCAGGCCGAGCAGACGCACCGGGCCGAGCTCGGGTTGCTCGAGCTCGACGACCATCTCCCGGTCTTGGACGAGCTGGGAGTCGAGCGCCTCGTCGAGGTCGAGGATCGGCTCGATCATCGCGTCGTGCTCGTCGTTGAACGCCCGCCACTCCTCGCGCGTCCGCGAGCGAAACACCTCGGCGATCTGGCGCCACCCCTCCGAGCCCGGCGGCGCGAACTGCTGCTCGATCAGGTCCGGGCGCCCGGCCCCCTCGCAGAAGGCGCGCCAGAACTTCGTCTCCAGCGCGCCGCAGACGACCCACCCGTCGGCGGCCT
>Ga0066652_100000473_pt1 | contig 19359 bp, 18 predicted proteins | sample GraSoiAngelo_101_FD_71413 | JGI IMG/M metagenome (GOLD analysis project Ga0066652, IMG submission 71413) | Grasslands soil microbial communities from the Angelo Coastal Reserve, California, USA - 14_0903_02_30cm | ecosystem: Environmental > Terrestrial > Soil > Grasslands | place: USA... | reverse complement strand
CAGCGTGTTGAACCCGATACTCTCTGCCAGTGCCAGTTCTTTATCGATAGTTGCGGAGTCAAAACTTTCTGCCTGCCACATCTCCAATTGATTGATGGCCGTAACAGGTAGATAATTGCACCCGGTTAGCCAGGGTTGTTGCTTATACCAGTCCGCTGCCTTCTCTTTTGTCCATATGCTTTGAGTAGGAGCAGTAGCCGTATTGGGACTTTCACACGAGATAAAAAGAAAGAGAATGGCTATGAAGGAGATTGTCCAGATGTTTCGCATAAATCTTGTTTAAAATTCTGTTTGATGAATATAAGCAAACTCCTCAAAATAGAGTTGCCACGGATACACGGATAGAAATAGATATTCCGGGTACCGGTGGCTAAAAATCTTTAATCCGTGTATCCGTGGCGATAAAATCGATTCCTATTGAGTGCCCTGGCCCTTTGCGATAGTTCTTGTATCGCAAGGAATACGCAAAGTCTCTAAAGGTATCCGTGGCAATCCCCGTTTCAATTCCCCATTTTACCTTAATTTCGGCCAAAATTCAAAGGCTCATGGCTGAAGTGATATTGATGCCCCGCCTCAGTGATACAATGACAGAAGGTGTCATCGCTGCCTGGCACAAAAAAGTTGGAGATACTGTTAAAAAGGGCGATCTGCTTGCAGAAGTGGAAACAGATAAGGCTACAATGGAACTCGAAAGCTACAAGGATGGTACATTGCTTCATATCGGTACCGACAAAGGTGGAAAACTCCAGGTAAATGACCTGTTAGCAATCATCGGCAATAAAGGCGAAGATATTTCCGGCTTATTGAAAAGTGGAGGAAACAACGACGCAAAACAACCCGAAAAGAAAACCCAGGAAAAAGCAACCGACAAAGCGCAAGGGAATGGCGACAAGGCCCAGGCTCCAAAACAGGAAACCAAAACCCAGGGTTCCTCAATAGATATTTCCAAGATGGAGGAAGTGGTGCTGATGCCCCGTCTCAGCGATACTATGACAGAAGGCGTAATTGCGGGCTGGAATAAGAATGTCGGCGATACAGTTAAAAAAGGCGATGTACTGGCAGAAATAGAAACTGATAAAGCTACTATGGAACTGGAAAGTTATAAGAATGGCAAACTTTTGTTCCAGGGAGCTAAAAAAGGAGAAAAAATTGCTGTGAATGATTTGCTGGCAATCATTGGAGAAGAAGGAAAAGTAGATGTGGACAAGATCGTAGCCGCTGCCAAAGCAGGTTCCGGACACGCGTCTTCTGCCGGCAGTCAAAAGTCTGAAGCAACTCAAAAACAGGAAACAACTCAGCCAGCAACAGCAGTCCAGGAACCGGTAGGAGCAGAACAACATTCAACGAATGGAAGAGTAAAAGCTTCTCCCCTGGCGAAAAAATTAGCTGCCGAAAAAGGAATTGACATCAATAAATTATCGGGAAGTGGTGACGGCGGAAGAATTGTAAAAGCAGACATCGATAGTTATAAGCCTGCGGCAGCTACAGCTGCGCCATCAGGCGAGAAAAAAGCTGCCGTTCCATCTTTCGCACCAATTGTATCTGGACAGGAAGCCTACACCGACATACCGAATTCTCAGATACGCAATATAATTGCGAAAAGACTGGCCGAAAGCAAATTCAGCGCCCCACATTTCTATCTTACGATGGAAATAAACATGGACAATGCAATGGCTGCCCGTACGCAGTTGAATGAAGTCAGTCCTGTCAAAATAAGCTTTAATGACCTGGTGGTGAAAGCCTGTGCACTGGCCTTGCGCCAACACCCGGCTGTCAACTCTTCGTGGATGGGCGATAAGATCCGCCGCTACCAGCATGTTCATATCGGTATCGCCGTCGCTATCGAAGATGGTCTGATAGTGCCCGTTGTTCGTTTCGCCGATCAGAAGACATTGCCCCAGATCGCAGCTGAAAGCAAAGAGCTGAGTGGCAAAGCAAGAAATAAAAAGTTACAGCCGAATGAGTTTTCGGGCAACACCTTTACAATTTCCAACCTGGGAATGATGGATATAGATGAGTTTACCGCTATCATCAATCCGCCAGATAGCTGTATTATGGCTGTTGGCAGGATCAAAGAAATAGTGGTGAAAAAAGAAGAAGGCTTTGGCGTAAGCAATATAATGAAAGTAACATTGAGTTGCGATCATCGCAGTGTTGATGGCGCAACCGGCGCTGCCTTCCTCCAGACGGTCAAAAAACTCCTCGAAAACCCAATAACAATGCTACTCTGATCCTGTTGAAATTTTTTAGAAAGCCGTCCGCCGAAAGGCAGGCGGCTTTTGTTTTATTCAAATATCCCTTAGGAGAAATACGTGTCTTGCCTTAAACCATGAAAATATATTTGAGGATGTTGGCATCATTTGATGCCCGCTAGTAAGTTTGCAGAAATCTGAGCCTGATGAAACCGAAAGACAACGCAGAATTTTCCTGGACAGGGTTGTTCATCTCTATCGGCATCTCCTTTATTTTGTTCAGCCTCTTTATTAAATTAATTGACGGAACCTCCTCCCATTCCGGTGTATTCTTTAAGATCGCAATGGTTTCCCTGGTTTGCTGGGTTATCGCCTATATATACGAGATACTGGCAAAGCCCGAAGAACCGACCGGGAGGACTGCCCACATTCATAAAAGGGAGTTAACCAGACACTAGGGTTTTTCTTTCGTTTCCAGCAACACGATTTTTCCATCCATTGTCGAAACGATAAGATGAATCTTATCCAGAACCCGCACTGTGTTGATCATTGAATTGTCGATCTTGTGTGCCCAGGCTATTTGCCGGTTGACCGGGTCGATAGCATACACCACCCCATTTCTTGTTCCAAAGAACACCTGCCCATTTTTTTCTATCAGCATTGACGGCACATGTTCATATCCAAAGCCGCAATTCATTTTCCAGGCCGCTGATTGTTTTTCACGGCTGGCAGCATAGGCGACGATGGTATCCTGCATGGTCTTACCATAGATCCATTTTCCATCATTGGAAATCCCGATTGATTCACGGACAGTGGCATCGTTATTCCGCCAAAGTGTTTTACCATCGCTGGCATCTATGGCAGAAATATACCGGTCCGGAGCAACTACATAGACAACTCCCCCGCTGGCAACGGGAATACATGCGGCCGGAGAATAATTGCGGACAGCGGATCCATTGTTCCATTTCCAGGCGAGAGCACCGGTCGTTTTATCGAGAGCGTAAAGATTCCTGTCCCAGGCGCCAAAAATTATTTTTCCATCATATATCAAAGGAGTGCTCACCACGGGACCTTCAAGTCCGTCAAACTTCCAGATCATTTTTCCTGAATGTAAATCCAGGGCGGTAAATGTATGATCGCTGCCGCCAATAAATACGGTGTCATTACTGATCACTGGGCACCCGAGGACCGAAGCATTTTCAGCATATTTCCATTTTAATTTTCCATCTTTTGTAGTTAAACAATATACATTGCCATCGCCTGAACCTGCAACGACCAATCCTTTTGAAATAGCGGGTGAAGAAAAGATGGCCCCTCCGGTTGCATAGCTCCATTTTTGTTTACCGTCTTTTAGCGAAATGCACAGTAGTTTTCCATCCTGGTTTCCCACGATGACATTTTCACCTTCAACAGCAGGCGTGGAAATGACATTGGCATCCGATGAAAACCTCAACCGTTCCTCGGTTTGCTTATATTTTTCATTAATGCTATAATCCGGGCGGTTGAATTTTTTATCTGCAGGATAATGCCGGGGTTCAATTTTTATAGCAGTCCAGGATTTTAATGTTTCCTGGCCTGGACGTCTTTCGGTAAAGATCATTGAGTCGGATCTTACATCTACCAGGTTATAGCCTCCATATTCGGCCTTTGCCCGAAGATTGGACCGTCCCATCACAGCCGGGATATCTTCAAAGTTCATCGCCCTGTTTGCATGTCCGTGCCCGCAGAGTATTGCCCAGGTATTGTAATGGCGAAGGCGGTCTGTGATCTCATACCAGTTGTCCAGGCTATTATCAATTGGGTAATGATTGAGAAAAATAACCGGTTGCTGGTCTTTTACATTTTTCAATTCTTTGTCAAGCCAGTTAATAGCGGCGCGGGGAACATGCCCATCGCTCATACGCAGGTAAGGACCTGAGGCACACCCGAGGAAACGAATACCGCTGTATTCAAAGCTGAACTTGTCATTCCCGAAAACCTTTATAAAACTATCGCCGCCACTCTCGCTCCAACCGGCGTCATGATTACCCGGGATAATGTAATAAGTAACCTTAAGTCCTTCCAGGATCTGCTTTGCCCTTTTTATTTCTTCATTGGTGCCAAGTTCGGTTATATCGCCGGTAATAACCACAAACGCAATGTCATTCATCTGGTTGATATCAGCCACCGTCCTGCGCAAATCTTCTTCCGCTTTTCCATCGGGTGAACCGATATGAGTGTCCGATAAGAAAGCAAAACGAAAATTTTTAAACTGTGCACGGGCGGCCAGGGAAAATATCAACAGGCAGACAAACAAAAGCTTTTTCATGCTGGCAAGATACAAGATTAGCGAGAGTGTTTGTCGTTAAAATCCGGTGAAGAATCGGTGTTGGCCCAGTTTGACCACAGACTTTTTTGAAGCTCAAAATATATTTTCAAAAATTTTTGAAAGTTCGAAAATAGCCTTAATTTTGAGACATGAAATTAACCGAGGCAAAACAGCAGTTCATTAGCAGTTGGGGCGCATTTGGAACCCATTGGGGTATTAACCGCACGATGGCCCAGATCCACGCATTGCTGCTAATAACCCCTGATCCGTTGACGCAGGATGATATTATGGAACAGTTGAACATTAGCCGGGGCAATACAAATATGAATATCCGTGATCTGATCAACTGGGGTTTGGTTGAAAGGGTGCTGATGACCGGCGAACGCAAGGAATATTTTTCAGCTGAAAAGGACATATGGAAAGTAGTCAAACAAATTGTCAAGGAAAGGAAAAAAAGAGAGCTCGAGCCAATGCTGAAGTTGCTGGACCAGTTGGAAGAAGTAGAAGGTGACAAAAGGGACAAAAATATCAAGTCATTTGTAGATACTGTAAGCAGTATAAAAAAACTCGGGCGCCAGGCCGACAAAACCCTGGACGTAATGATCAAAGCTGAAGAAAACTGGTTTGTGGGAAATTTAGTTAAGCTCTTTAAATGATCCACTGTCATTCGTTGTCAGGATACAGAAGCCGGTTAACCGGCTTTTATTTGAAACCATTATTTCAATTTTTTCTGAAAGTTTAATAAATTAACCACCTATAAATTTTTTGCGTATGACAAACCCGCTTATCATTAATAAAATACGATGGAAGGATCTTGCCCGTTGGTCCCGTCGGGAAATCCTTGTTGAAACCTGGAGAAAAGGAACACACTTTAAATCGTACCCTTATGAAAAATAAAAAGATCGTCATAGCAGGTGGCACAGGATTTATTGGGCAGGCATTGACAGAGTATTTCGGGCGAACCAATTCAATCGTCATACTCAGCAGGCTATCCGGAGACACGCATACTAATTTGTATCATCAAAAATTGCTGACAGTTGACGACGGATATCTTGTAAGGTACGTGAAATGGGACGGTAAGACCGTTGAAGAAAACTGGAGCGAAGAAATAGCCGGGGCTGATATAGTCATTAACCTCGCAGGGAAATCAGTGAACTGTCGCTATCATAAAAAACAAAAGCAGGAAATATTTGACAGCCGTGTGAATGCCACGAACGCACTAGGTGAAGCGATACGAAAAACAAGTCATCCCCCTGCATTATGGGTCAATGCTGCATCTGCAACTATCTATCAAAACAGTCTTACTGCACCTAATGATGAATTTACAGGGGTAATCTCCGATCGGAAAGAAGATAATATGCCCTATAACATTATTGATAACTTACGGTATCGAAAGAACAGGTTGTTGGCTGCACTATTCCAGGGCAAAGAATCCGAGGTGTACAAAAATCTGGAAACGGATTTTTCGGTCCAGGTATGTAAGCTTTGGGAAAAAGTTTTTTTTGAGCAGGAAACACATGGCACAAGAAAAGTTGCGTTACGAACCGCGATTACCCTTGGCAAAGCCGGTGTGATTACTCCCTATCTTAACCTCTGTAAGTTTGGCCTTTGCGGAAAACAAGGCAGTGGTAAACAAATGTTCAGTTGGGTACATGTGGAAGATGTTGCCCGCATGATACAATGGTTGTATGAAAATGAGAAAGCGATAGGTGTATATAACTGTGTAGCACCAAATGCGGTTTCTAATTACAGTTTACTGAAATCTCTCCGGCAACTCACGGGAAATAAAATTGGCCTGCCAGCGGGCAGCTGGATGCTGGAAGCTGGTGCTTTCCTGATTGGCACAGAAACTGAATTACTGTTAAAGAGCCGGTGGGTTATTCCGACAAGAGCTACCCGCGAAGGATTTGTGTTTAACTACCCTTTGCTCAGAAATGCCCTCGAGCAGATAATTGCTGATCTTCCCCGGAGAAATTACAGCTTGTCGTAAATCCTCGGCCAGCATGGGATTATCAAACAAAAACAGGTTCAGATTGTTGGTATAGATTTACATGTAATATGAATAAGAAGAAAACTCTGGTCCTTGGTGCTTCGGATAACCCTTTCCGTTACAGCTATCTCGCCATTCAGCGCCTTCGCCAGCATGGACATCCTGTCGTAGCTATCGGCAGAAAGCACGCACAGGTGGCCGATGTACCAGTCGAAAAGGAAAAGAAATTATTCGAGGATATCGATACTATTACATTTTATCTTAATCCGACTCATCAAAAGGAATATTACGATTACATACTTTCACTCAGGCCAAAGCGGCTAATATTCAATCCTGGCGCGGAAAATGACGAATTGATAGCTCTTGCAAAAAAAAATAATATCCAAACTTTGGAAGCCTGTACGTTGGTTTTACTTAGTACAGGCCAGTATTAATTTTATTTGCCTTTAGAAATTTTACTATCCCCTCTTGTGTATTAGTACCAGTTATTGGTTTTTTTTTCTTACTTCTCTTGCATCTACTAAAAGTTTTTTAAAATATTTGTTGACCGTCCCCACTGAAAACTGCAACTGAGAAAACCCGGTTGCCAGTAAGAAATCCATTTATCTTATTTAATAGATATCCCATGAAATACCTGTTGCTGCCAGGCACCTGCCTTATAGCGCTATTCATCTCCGTATCTGTCTCCGCACAGACACCCGTTCCGGTCAATGAACCGGATCAAAAAAAGCCAAAATTATTTACAGAGCTTCCTGATAAGATACCCGTAGACATCACCGTCCTGCAGACCCTGATCAATACCGAAACCGGCAAAGCTGTGAGTTTCAGATTTGGTGCCAATGCATCGAAAAGTTTTACCGGCCAGGTAGTTTCCAAAACCGAAGATCAAAGTATTCGCAGTGTAGTGATACGTTCCGGAAATTATAACGGTGCCACATTAACCCTGTCCTCTTCCACCCAACCCAACGGCACCGTTAAATTTACCGGGCGTATTATCAGCTTCCAGCATGGCGACCTGTATGAATTACAAAACCAGAACGACCAATACATATTAGTCAAGAAAAATTTTTATGACCTTATCAATGAATAACGCCCAAACCTGACCCGTTTTTATCCGTATCCAATCCTATTGAAACCTTAAATCCGCCTTGTTATGAAAACAAGAATCCGTATCCGAACCACCATCATCCTGTTGGCATTGATCAGCACAACGATGATACATGCACAGGTCCCCCTTTACAACAGCTACCCATCCGCCCAGGCAGTCATTTTCCTCGATTTCGATGGACATACTGTCAACGGCACCAGTTGGAATTATAACGGCCCCATCCTCTGTGGAGCGTCGGGGCTGAATAATTCCCAGATCACCGAGGTATTCAACCGCGTTGCGGAAGATTACCGGCCTTTTAATCTAAACATCACAACGGATTCAACCGTTTTCCTGGCAGCGCCTGCTAACAAAAGAATGAGAGTGGTTATCACCGTCTCTTCAAGTTGGTATGGCGCAGCCGGTGGTGTCGCTTTCGTATCTTCTTTTACCTGGGGTGACAACAATCCCTGCTTTGTCTTCTCACAGTTATTAAACTTCAACCCAAAAAATATTTCAGAAGCTGTAGCCCATGAAGCAGGTCATACGCTGGGATTGTATCACCAGTCATCTTATGACGCAAACTGCAATAAACTATCGGACTATTATGCCGGCCAGGGAAGCGGTGAAATTGGCTGGGCCCCGATCATGGGCGTAGGCTATTACGAGAATTTTACACTTTGGAACAATGGTCCGAATACCTATGGATGTACCAGCCTGCAAAACGATCTTGACATTATCACTTCCGCTACCAACGGTTTTGGTTACAGAACAGATGATCATAACAATAGTTTTACAGGCGCCACCGTGGCTAGCTTTTTCAACAACCAGTTTAATTTAAGCGGGGTGATTGAACGGAATACCGACCAGGATATGTTCCTTTTCAATTTGCCTGCAAGTGGCCGCTTTCAGCTCAATGCGATCCCCTACAATGTAGGTACCGGTTCTGCTGGCTCAGACCTGGATATGCAGGTCAGCTTATATAACAGCGCACAGACCCTGCTCAATGTATTCAATCCAGGGATGCTTTTGAGTTCAGTCATTGACACTACCCTCAATGCCGGTCTTTACTATATTAAAGTCGAAGGAAAAGGAAATATGTATGCCCCAGCTTATGCAAGCCTGGGATCTTATTCTTTGCTTGCCCAGGCCACTGCGGGTACCACGCTGGCGCTGCGAAAACTGGAACTCCATGGAGCGCTAAATGGAGATAGGCACCAGCTCGACTGGATCATAGATGCCGATGATGCCGTGACACAACAGACACTCGAAATATCGACTGATGGCAGAACATTCCAGGCATTGACACAACCTGGCAATGATGATCGTTCCTATATCTATCATCCTGCAGGTCCATTGTCTTCCAAATACAGGTTGAATGTAACATTCAGCGATGGCCGCCAGTATTATTCAAATATCGTTTCAATCAATCAACGCAACAATTCGCCCGGCCCGCATTTGGCAGCCACTTTGGTCCGGTCGAATACAATCGTTGTAAACAGCCCCGGCAATTATGATTATATGGTACTTGATGCCAATGGGAAATTGCTGGACAAAGGCAAGCTGATCAGCGGCGCTAACAACATCCATGCAGCGATCAGCACGGGCATGTATTTTATCCTTTTTTCCGGGAATGACGGCCAGTGGACCGACCGGTTTGTTCGCCAATAAATAAGTTTTTTGTTGCATTAACAGAACAATAATCCCTACCCCTTTTGTTAATCGGAGGTTTTTCTTTATCTTAGAAAAACCTCTTTTTTATGCGCTGGAGAAAATTTAATGGCGACCCAATTGAAATCCCGATCCTGAAAGCCGTTGAAAACGCAATCAAGCGTGAAACAGCAGCCGGCTTCAAATTAAAAGTCTGCATTGGCACCGATTCACAGGTAAAGGGAAAAGAAACCGAATTTGCAACGGTTATAGTTTTTTTGCGTGAAGGACATGGTGGATTTATGTTTATTCACAATGAAAAAACAAGACAGCAGTACACCATCAAGGAAAGGATGCTGATGGAAGTAGCTAAAAGCATTGAAATAGCTTACGAGCTATGCAATCTTTTTACCGTTTACAATGTAGACATGGAAGTGCATGCGGACATTAATACCAATCCGCATTTCAAAAGTAACGATGCCCTCAAAGAAGCCATGGGGTACATCCTTGGAATGGGCTTTGCCTTTAAAGCCAAACCGGAAGCTTTTGCAAGCAGCAGTTGCGCCAATAAAGTGGTAAACTGATCCCGGTTCTTCGCTATGATTGTTGCGGAGGACACTCCGCAAAAGAAATCGTCACCCCTATCTATTCCTTTTCTTCACACTACTTAAAAATGACCTCCTGAGGCTTAGCGTACAGGATGCGGGATGCTAGATGCAGAATGCTGTGTACATCATGCGAAAGTAGTGAAGTAGAGTTAGGAGCCTGCCAGCCGGCGCAGATTAGGCTCAAAAGTTTAGAAGTCATTCACCATTCGCCATTCACCATTCACGTCATTGCGAGCGGAGCGACGAAGCAACGGGGTTCGAGCTGGTTGATTGCTCCAGGGAACTTGTGGGGGGAGAATACGTATTGAGATTGGCCTTTTCGAAATTATCGGTATCCGCCTGGGCAAAAGAAAAGACGACGATGACGAGAACAAACAATATTGCCACGAGGCTTTTTTCGGATAAAGGTGATCTTTTCATAATAATAGTCGGGTGCAAAATAACGGATAATTATCAGATAATCCAAGGTGATCCGATTAAAGAAAGATTACAGCTTGGTAAAGCTTTTGTTCAATACTGCAATGTAATCCAGCAAGGCAATACGACCTTCCTTGCTGATGGCTGATGTAACAAAATAAGGCGGCGCCATTTCCCAGGTTTCGGTCAATGCTGCAATAAACGCTTCAACATTTCTGCGGGTTGCCCCAGGTTTGTTTTTATCCGATTTTGTAAACACAATCACGAAAGGTGTCTCCCATTTTCCCAGCTGGTTGATAAATTCCAGGTCCGCTTTTTGTGGTTCATGCCGGCTATCTATTAATACGAAAAGGCAGGTAAGGTTTTCCCTTTTGCGAATATAGTTTTCAATCATTTGTTCCCACCGCCTGCGACTGCTTTGCGATACTTTGGCATATCCATATCCCGGCAGATCGACCAGGAACCATTTCTGCTTATTGTCTGAAACTATTTCAAAATGATTGAGCAATTGCGTCTTCCCTGGTGCGGCAGAGGTTTTCGCGAGATGCTTATTGTTACAAAGCATGTTGATCAACGAAGATTTACCAACGTTACTGCGGCCAATAAATGCATACTCGGGTCGATCAGGCTTCGGGCATTGCTTGTAATCGGCGTTACTGATAAGGTATTGCGAGGAAATGATCTCCATTTAATTGCAAGATAAGGGAAGCACTCCGCACTTCGATCTCCACACTTCGCTGCTCACCTGCTACAGTTTAAAAATCTTGCTAAGTTTTAAACTGCTACTATTCATCGCAAACATCTTATGGCATATTGATTGATTTATCCTGGTTAAAAACAATTATGATACGCAAATTGAAATCAGGTGAATACCGTTTGTATTCCCGTAAGAAAAACCCGAAAACAAATAAAAGAAGGAACCTCGGCACATTCGGCTCGCTGGCTGCGGCGCAGAAACATGAGAGGGAGGTGCAATACTTTAAAAAGCACTAAGACGAAAAAAAATCCGAATTTGAAAATCCGAAACCTGAAAATTCCTAGATATCGGAATCTTTCGTATTTCATTATTCTATCCCGGTAGTTGTCGGGGTCGTGCCTCTCTCATCGGATTTCGGATTTATGTCACTAGCGTCTTACCTTTGCGCCCCATGAGCAAGCCCTTGCCCCACGATCATATTATCCCTTTTAAAGAATCCTCACAGGGTAAAAAAGAGCAGGTTGCTGCAATGTTTGATCGGATTGCCGGCCGTTATGACAGGTTGAACCGCTTTCTTTCGGCACGAACAGATATCGGCTGGAGAAAAAAGGCGATCCTGCATTTAAAAAAGGATAATCCCAAAAAAATACTCGATATCGCAACTGGCACCGCTGATATGGCTATTTTGGCTTGTAAACTGCTGGATCCGGATAAAATCACGGGTATTGACATTTCACAACAAATGCTCGAACATGGGAAAAAGAAGGTTGATAAAGAACAACTTGTGGATAAAATCGAGTTGTTAAGAGGGGATTCCGAGGCAATAAATTTTAGTGAAAACACGTTTGATGCCGTAATGGCGGCTTTTGGGGTCCGGAACTTTGAAAACTTAGAAAAAGGTCTTTCTGAAATATTACGGGTATTGAAGCCCGGCAGTCAACTGGTGATCCTCGAGTTTTCAAAACCAAAGCAAACAGCAGTACGGGGCTTCTATAACTTATACATGAAAATAGTAGCACCGCGAGTGGCCCGATGGTTCAGACAAAATAAAGAAGCCTACCAGTATTTATTCGAATCGGCCAATGCTTTTCCCGAACGCCGGCAGTTTGTTGATATTTTAAAAAAACTTGGTTACCACGATACCGGGTATAAATCGTTAAGCTTAGGAATATGTTGCATTTACACCGGAAGAAAACCTTTATAATACCCGGAACATTTTTATTACTGGGCCTGTTGTTTTTTGCTTCACCGATGCGGGCGCAACAAAGAGACTGGAACCTTTGGGACCATGATGAGAAGCCCTATTATTTTGGTATTACTCTCGGCGGCAGTATGACCCGCTTTCATATCGAACAGCATTCCCGTTTCCTGCAGGACGATAGCGTAATGGTAGGCGAACCTGGCAATGCCCCGGGATTTGGATTAGGTCTGCTTGCTACCGTTCGAATCTCTGATCGTTTCCAGTTCCGCTTCAACCCGCAATTATTATTTACCGCGAGAAATATTCTCTATACTCTTAAGTATCCGGACTTCGATGGCCAGACAAAAGTCGAAAAACCAGTAGAATCCGTCACTGTTACATTCCCTTTCCAACTGAAGTTGCAATCCGACCGTATCGGCAATTTCCGCGTATACATGTTGACCGGTGTAAAAGGAGATATCGACCTGGCAAGCAATGCCCGTGCAAAAAAAGCGGAAGACCTGGTAAAGATCAAGAAATATGATTATGGGGTTGAGCTCGGCATTGGATTCAACTTTTTCTTTTCGCAATTCATCCTTTCGCCCGAAATAAAACTTAGTAACGGTATCCCCAATCTTCATGCCCGCGATCCCAACCTGATCTACTCAAGTGTGTTTGACAAGATTCAATCAAGGATGATTGTTTTTAGTTTACATATTGAAGGTTGATGACGAAGGTCGGGAGTCGTTAGTCCAGAGTCGATAGTTAGTAGCCTTCCATCTCACCACCTGGCAAATCTGCAAACCTCCGACGCTATCTCGCTTCCTTTAAAATAAACCAGGTATTGGCCCTTGCTTAAAGAAGCGGTGTTAATTGGTACTATGTTGCTACCTTTTATCAATACACTCGGTATTTTTTGCATCAATCTTCCCATATAGTCAAGGACTATCAATTCGCCACGCTGATTCCTTGAAACAGTAATGGATAATTCAGTATAAGATTTATCAGCGGGATTAAATAACGCAGTCATTTCAAAATCCGGTGGCCTTAATTTTAAAAGGATAGTAGATGAATATGTCTTTTTTCCATCGAGGTCAATCATTTTTAATCGGAAATAGCTGTCTTTCGTGACAGGAGTTGTGAAAGTATAATTGGACGGTTGATTCCTGGCAGCGACTTCACCGACAGCTTCAAAGCTTTGATTGCCCGAACGACGTTCAATGATGAATGATCTCACCTGGTCTTCGAAAGCGGTAGTCCATTCCAGTTCCGCCTCTCCATTGACTATGTTGCCCTTAAAAGATAGTAACCTTAATGGAAGAAGCCCGGCACAGGATGCGCAATTTGTAACAACAATGGCTGCGCCTACTACGGCGGGAGCAGGATTGCTTGCTGCAGGTCCCTGGCATATACTTAAATTACTACTTGCAGTGATAGGCTGATTTCCTGTAAAGGTGGTAGTGTACCTAAGACAGGCGATACCCGAAGCAAGCACAGCCGGGTTGGTTGCATCATTCTGCAAGCTCACTGTATTGGAAATTGATCCCGGACCCAGGCAAAAAGTAGCGCCAGTATTGATAGTTACAGCCTGTGCATTAGCTATACCATTATTGAGAAAGTTACCATTATTAAAAACGGCAAACCCTCCATTTACCGTAATCGTCGCCCCCGCAGCATTATAAACAAAATTGGGAATCCCCTGTATATTCACGTTAACGTTGAATGTAGTAGTTCCCAAATTGTAAAAATTCAAATTGGATCCCGTGTTAAAACTCCCGTTAATCGTTAGGGCAGCTCCGACGTTAATCATTATAGAACCTGAATTGAAATTCAAATTAGTAATACTTGCCGTACCGCATATCAGCAGGGTGCCCCCATTGACAGTAATATTTGAATAAGATCCTGTGCCACCGGCTTCAACCGTTAAACCTGTATTTATCGTTATTCCATCCGACAAGGGAGGATTTGTGCCACATGTAAACGACACCAGTGCGACAGGAGGTGTACAATCCTGGCCCTTTGCATTAAAAAAAGAAATAGAAAACACAAAAAATATTACAAGAAATGGAAAGCGCATATTATTGCCGGTTTAGAATACGTTGAAGCTGATTGAAGATTTACCGATTAATGGCTATTTAAAATTAACCCAGAGTGATACTGTATTAAAAAGCGAGTTGCCTTGTATTATGAAAATGGAGTAATTTTTAGCAAGCTTTCCAGATGGCTTCGCTTCACAATGGTGGCATCCAGTTGCTTCGTCGCTTCTCTCCTCGCAATGACGGCATCCTGTTGCTTCGTCGCTTCTCTCCTCGCAATGACGGCATCCTGCATCCAGCATCCGAACTATCGACTAACAGTCATCCCGCCCACCCTTCTCTATCAAGCGTCCTGTATTGAATCGCTTCAGCCAGGTGTTCAACTTTAATTTCTTCACTTAATGCCAGATCAGCAATCGTCCTCGACACTTTCAGGATCCGGTCATAAGCTCTAGCCGACAGGTTTAGCTTTTCCATGGCAGCCTTCAATAAGTTTACACCGACTGTATTGATCACACAGATCTCCTTTAGCATGTTGCTGCTCATTTGAGCATTGCAATAAATGCCATTGCGATCCTTATAACGTTGCTCCTGAACTTCCCTTGCTTTAATGACACGATCCCGTATATGAGCAGAGTTTTCCTGTGCTCGTTGATTGGTTAGTTCGTTGAATGCAACAGGTGTTACTTCCACATGCAAATCGATCCGGTCGAGCAATGGTCCCGATATTTTATTCAGGTATTTCTGAACAGTTCCTGGTACGCAGGTGCATTCTCTGTCGGGATGATTGTAGAATCCGCAGGGGCACGGGTTCATTGAAGCGATCAGCATGAAACTGGCAGGAAAATCAACAGCTACTTTCGCTCTTGAAATAGTCACTCTTCTTTCTTCCATTGGCTGTCGCATTACTTCAAGGACTGTTCGTTTGAATTCAGGCAATTCATCCAGGAACAGGACGCCGTTATGAGCTAACGAAATCTCTCCAGGCTGCGGAATACCCCCGCCACCTACCAACGCCACATCGGAAATGGTATGATGAGGCGAGCGAAAGGGTCGTCTTGATACCAATGTTGAATTCTCAGGTAATTTACCAGCAACGGAATGGATCTTGGTTGTCTCCAACGCTTCCTGCAAACTCAATGGCGGAAGGATAGTAGGCAATCTTTTCGCAAGCATCGTTTTTCCTGCACCGGGCGGACCGATCAATATCGCATTGTGTCCACCTGCTGCTGCAATCTCCAATGCCCGTTTAATGTTCTCCTGCCCTTTGACATCGGCAAAATCAATTTCAAAATCATATTGCGAATGGAAGAATTCCTCACGTGCATTAATTATTACCGGTTCAAGCCCTGTCTCCTTGTTTTCAAAAAAACCGATCACTTCCTTAATATGATCGACACCGTAGACCTGCAACTTGCTGACCATGCCGGCTTCCTTTGCGTTCACTCTCGGTAGGATCAGCCCTTTGAAATGTTCTTTCTTTGCCTGTATCGCGATCGGCAATGCTCCTTTGATCGGGCGCACCTCTCCATCCAGGCTTAGTTCGCCCATGATCACATAATTACTCAATGCTTCTTTGTTCTCGAGTTGTTCGGAAGCGCCCAGTATGCCCAGGGCAATGGGAAGATCGAATGGCGTACCGCTTTTCTTAATATCGGCAGGCGCCAGGTTCACTACGACTTTCGTACGTGGTACATCATACCCGTTTGTTTTAAATGTACTTTCAATCCGCTGCAAACTTTCCTTAACTGCATTATCCGGCAATCCTACTATCATTGGGTCCTTGCCCGAAGCAGAAAGCCAGTTGACCTCGATAGTTATTGTAATTGCTTCAACGCCGTACACGGCGCTTCCAAAAGTCTTGACGAGCATGATGTGGTTGTTACCGGGCTGAAGATATGGCAATAGCCTGTCTGGCTTTCAGGGTAAAACAACAGAAGACGATGATGAATTAATCTTATTCTCCGTTCTTTTCTACTGCAATACCGCTCAACGGTCTTATTTTATCATCCGGGCCGAGCCTTCAAACAAAAGACAGGTGTTGGGATCGAGAATAATTTGCAATGGCTTTGCTGTTACGGGAAATGAAACCTGTAGATCCTGGACGTTCACTGAAGGGATTTGCGCCTTTGTTGTTCCGGTACCACCAGTCCATATTTCTATTTCGAGAGGGAATACAAATAATTTATGTTGGGTTTGATGGACTGTTAACAGGACTCTCTTATTTTGTTCATCATACTTCCATTGCACATCGAGCTTTGGTAATCCGGGTGAATATAGCCACTGGTCAAAGAAAACATGAAGATCTTTTCCTGATTCCGATTCACAGATCCTCTCAAAATCACGGGTGTCGGCGTTTTTGCCCGCATAAGCAGTATAATAACGACGGATGATGGAATGAAAAATGGTATCTCCTAACTGGCGTCGCAACATATGCAGGATCCATCCACCTTTCTGGTAACTGTTCGTGTTAAGTAATTTCATCAATGGAGAAACAGAATCGACAATCGGCCTATTTGATTCCTTTGCAAAGGCGATTATCTCGTCCCGGTCGTTCTGCATCCGTTTATTCAAACTATCGGTACCATATTTGGATTCAAGATAAATATGCGTGAGATAAGTAGCAAAGCCTTCACTCAGCCATAAATGCGGGAAGCTTTTCTCCGAAGCCATGTCGCCAAACCATTGATGTGCTATCTCGTGGGCCATCAGGCTTTCAATATTATCATCCGACGATGCTGATAACTCTTCATAAAAAATGGCGCTCGCATTTTCCATACCGCCAAAAATGGTTTTGGACTGAACATTGGCCAGCTTTTCGTAAGGATAAGGCCCGATATAGTCAGAAAGGAATTTGAGTATTGAAGGCGCAACCGCATAGTTCCTGAACCCGGGTATACTATCCTGTTGATACACCCAGGCACTCACGGGAATATTCGCGGGGCTGTCCTTATACGTTCTGACTGCAAACCTGGCCACCCCAATTACCATCACCTTGGTCGGAAGAGCAGTTTCTTCTTTCCAATGGGTCAGTTTGTTTCCATCACTCAATAATTTTTCTTCAATCTTTGTTCCATTGGAAATAACACTATAATGGGATGGCGCCGTCACATAAAATTCAAATGTTGCTTTATCATCGGGCCTGTCTACACAAGGTATCCAGTGATGCGCACGGTTAGGCCAGTTATCAGCAAAGAAAGTACGATCACCATATTTATTTTTGGAGATGATAAGGCCATCATCGGGAATACCGTGATAGGAAATAATTATTTCAAACGTATCAACGTTCCGCTTTAGCATATCATCAGAATATAACGTCGAGATAGTATCGTTACGAAAAAGCAGAATAGCTTGTTTATCTTTTGGTCTGGGGAGGAACTCAATTCTTGTGTTGTCTTGCAAATAATATACGCTGTCCAGGGTCATTCCTTTTCCAGTCCGTTTAAAATTCGTTAACTCTATGTCAAACATGCGAGAGTTTGAAGCAAGAACAATCCTGGCTTTTCCATATATCGTGTCTGTTTTATCATTCAGGTGAATTTCGTAGGTATAATGCAATACATCGGTAGTGGTTTGGGCATTAACAATAAAGCCCAGGCAGATAAAAGTGAAAGTCAATAATTGTTTTCGCATAACCGAATTTAGGTAAGATTTATTCCTCATAAGCCCGACCATAATGTAAAGGTTCTCTAAAAAGCGATAAACAGGGCGAGAGCGAGGGCACCCGGGAAATTGTTTTAAAGCTTTTCGAGCATCTCCACCACCTTCTCCCTTTTTAGGATGACATATCCTATCCTATCGTTGCTTATCCCATCTTTTAATTGATAGCTGAACTCCAATTGCTCATCTTTAACATTTGTTTCAAAATATTTGAAGGAAATATTCGGGTAACCTTTTAACTCATCTCCTATCTCGTACAGGTGGGTGGAAAGAATAAACAGGGAGTTTTTGATCTTGATCAGTCCTTTTATTACAGTGAGTGAGCATTTCATCGCATCCTGAACATTCGTGCCTTTGAACAGCTCGTCAATCAACACCAGCCATTTCTTTCCATTATTGATCTTTTCAATCGTATTCTTGATCCGCTGTACTTCATTGAAGAAAAAACTTTCCCCTTTGGCGATGTTGTCAACTACATTGATATTACTAAGCAAGCCATAAAATAAAGTAAGCCGCATTTGTTTTGCCGGCACTCCCAACCCGATATGTGCCAGGAAAACTGCCGATCCCACCGATTTGATCAGCGTGCTTTTGCCAGCCATGTTTGCCCCGGTAAGAAAAAGAAAATTGTTTTCAGGATTCATCAGGAGATCATAAGCCACAGGATGCGGTAATAAAAGATGGTATAATCCTGTTGCTTCGACCAGCGGGGCTTCCTGCTCTACAAATTCGGGAAAAGAAAGGTTAAACGTCTTTACCGCTACCGCCATCGAATACCAGGCATCGAGTCGGCCGAATATATCCATCATCTCCAAAGTATCACCGCGCCTGTCGAGGAACAAATGATGGCCATAATGAAGGGATTTGGTAAGAGGGAAGACCTGGTTTCGTGAAGACTCAGATAGTTGCTTGAATACCGGTTTTTCCAGTAACTGCAAAACACGGTCAATATAGACTTTTGTGCCAGGAGGAAGTTCTTCCTGCGACAAAAGCATAGCCAGCTTTCGCAAACCCCTGAAAAAATCGGCAAAATGTCTTAGCGAAAACCGCAAAATCGAATGATCACCTGAGTGGACCCATTTATACATTGCCGCCTTGATGGGATCAGGATTTGACGGTGGCGGGTCCAGGTCATAATCAAAGAATTTGTTCATCACCAGGATTGTCCCGTTAGTTATATCATCCGGCAATGTCCCAACATGTGGAAGAAATGCTTTAATGATCTTTTGAGTAGCCAGTATTTTCTGCACATCATCAAAAGGCTCGGTAAAGAAATATTTAAGCCATTCCTTTCCTGTAGATGTACGGGTGAAATTCAGTTTATGAAAAATGGAAAACTCTTCATCAGCGCTGAAGACAGAAATGTCGTTGTACGTTGTTTTGTCGATTTGCATGGTGAGAACGCGGATTGTGATGATATTTAAGATATTCGCAGATCATGAATTAGTACGACCGCGAAATTTCTCTTCTAGTCAAACAATCTGTTTATTTAATTTTATGGTGATCTAAATGCATCCTGAATTTTTCCTGCATC
>Ga0066652_100000468_pt1 | contig 19461 bp, 12 predicted proteins | sample GraSoiAngelo_101_FD_71413 | JGI IMG/M metagenome (GOLD analysis project Ga0066652, IMG submission 71413) | Grasslands soil microbial communities from the Angelo Coastal Reserve, California, USA - 14_0903_02_30cm | ecosystem: Environmental > Terrestrial > Soil > Grasslands | place: USA... | reverse complement strand
GCCGCGATCATCACAATCACAGTGAACAGGGCAATCTCACCCACAAAGGAGTTGGGTGCTTCGTATTTGAAGTAATCCTGGCTAATCGAACGAAACGAAGGTTGGCAGGAACCGAAACGGCGGCCGCCGATGCTCGTGATCGACGTCGCTTGATAGCTATAGTCGGTTTTTGGAAAATTGATGCGCTGGGGCAAGTCGTTCTCGCCATGAGTCCGGCGATTCTTTTCGTTAACTTGGTTCGTTGGTTTCATATTCTTATCTCTTCTGTGAGATGCGTCCGGCACCTCAATCGGATTCAAAATGTTTCTTGGCGGGCGAGGCTATTGCAATGGCCGTGCCATGCATTCGAACAAAGTCATAACTAGCTGGAATACATTTAGTTACCTCTACGACTCAGGAATGCGTGGCGGCAAGAAAGCTTCGGTAGTGGGATTACACCGTCCCGATTGTGGGACGGTTTTCTTGCCTCAATGTGGGAGCGGCCTGGGCGCCGCGACTTCGTTGGATAATCGGGGCACAAAGGCCCCTCCCACATTATTACTTCGGCAATCGCAACAGCGCTTCGCATCCCGGACCGACCCGGTTGGCCAGCGTCAATGATCCGCCGTGGGCTTCCGCGATCTGCCGGCTCAAGGCCAGGCCAATCCCCGAACCACCCGGCTTGGTGGTAAAGAACGGAACGAAAAGATTTGTCGGATTCATGATGCCGGGCCCGGTATCGCGCACGAAAACTTCGACGCAATCTGTCAGGTCCCGCCAACCCGTCGTCACAGTGCCGACGGTTTCGAGAGAGGCTTCCGCCGCGTTGTGGAGGATGTTGATCAGCAATTGCTCCAACTGCGCCGCGTCCGCCTCTATAATCATCTCCGGCCCGGGAACCACGCGCACCGGAATCCGCGTCTCCAAATTCGCCACCCGCCGGATGAGTTCTCCGAGATCGACCGTCTCTTTTTGCGGCGGAGGCAGGCGCGCCAGACGCGCATAAGCCTGCATGAATCGGCTGAGCGATTCGGCCCGGGTCGCGATAATATTCAACCCGCTGCGGGCGTCGTCGCGCCAATCGGCCGGCGGTGGATCGCGACGAATCAGCGTTTCCAGACTGCCGGCAATCGATTTGATCGGCGCGAGCGAATTATTCATTTCGTGGCCGATCACACGCACGAGCCGTTGCCAGGCGTTGCGCTCTTCCTCCCGCAAGGTGCGGCTCAGGTCGGTCAGCACCAGCAATTCATGGGGCAGGCCCCGCTCGCGGAAAGAACTTCGGCGCACGCCCCAGCGTCCCGACCCGCCCGGAAAAGTGAGGGTCAGCGGCGCGTCTTCGTTGGCGTCCAGACAGACGTCCAATCCGATATCGCGCGCGCGCCGGCCGAGCAGTTTGTCCATCGGCTGGCCGAGCAGATCCTCACCCGCGCGGTTGACCAGCCTCAGGCGTCGATCCGGGTCGAAGGTGAAAACGGCCACGTCGATTTCCGCCATGATCGTCCGGAGAAGCGCCGTCGCTTCGAAAGCGCCAAGACGCTGCAACCGAAGCGTCTCGCCCAGCGCATTGATTTCCAGCATCGCCTCGCCAAGGGCGTCGTCGGCCCGGGCGCCGCGGGCGCGGATCGAATAATCGCCTTCGCGCAACGCGGCGAGGAGGTTCGTCATGGTTTGCAACGGACGAACCACGTGTTCGCGCGCGCTCATAATGAAACCGAGCCCAAAAACGGCAATCACAAGCGTCAGGGTCCATTGAACCTTGGCCGTATGATCGCCGAACCAAAGCAGAGCAAGGGCGACAATGGTCGCCGGTGCCGCGGCCAGGAGGGTGAGCCAGGTCAACCGACTTTCGTGCGTAATCCGCTGGCGCAGCTTTTTGATCGCCTTCATCGGAACCAATTTTTCTGGGGAGCGCACGCGCCCTCGCGTGCCGAGGTCGGCGCCACCGCCGGCCTCCTGTCGGGATGCCGAAAGCGCCAAGGGATTCGCGACGATGGCGCCGCGAACGGCATTCGAGGCGCGTGCGCTCCCCGGCTAGAGTCCATACTGCTGGAGCCGGCGGTAAAATGCGCTCCGGCTCAGCCCCAATGCTTCCGCGGCCTTGCGCGCGTTCCCATCGAAACGCGACAACGCCTTCTTGATCAGGAAAGCTTCCACCTCTTCGAGGCTCATGTCCTCCAGCCGCGGCGTGTCGGAGACACCGCTCGTTAGACCTAGATCGTTTGCCTTCAGCTGCTGCCCCTGGGTCATGAGAACGGCGCGCTCTACTACGTGATCGAGCTCGCGCACGTTGCCGGGAAACTGGTGCTGCATCAGAACATCACGCGCCTTTTCCTCGAAACCGGTCAGCATTTTCCGGTAACGCTTCGCATGTTGCCGGAGAAAACTGTTGGCCAAGGGCATTATGTCTTCGCGCCGCTCCCGCAGCGGCGGCAGCGCAATCTCAATCGTGTTCAGCCGAAAAAGGAGGTCCTGGCGAAAACGTCCCTGCGCCACTTCTTCGTGCGGGTTCGCGTTCGTCGCCGAAATTATCCGGACGTTTGCCTTCAACGTCTTCGACGATCCGACCCGTTCGAACTCGCCTGTCTCGATGACTCGCAGTAACTTCGCCTGCTGGTTCATCGGCACGTTCGCGATCTCGTCCATGAAGAGCGTGCTCTCGTCCGCCAGCTCGAATCGTCCCGCCCGATCCGCCTTCGCGTCCGTAAACGCGCCTTTCACATGCCCGAACAATTCGCTCTCGAAAATTCCCTCGGACAATCCGCCCATGTTCACGGTGATCATCGAATGCGAAGCCCGATTCGAGAGCGCGTGGATGGCCTGCGCAATCAGCCCTTTGCCCGTCCCGTTCTCGCCCGTGATCAAAACGTTTGCGTCGGACGGCGCGACCCGGGAAACGATCTCCAACACGGGACGCATTCGGGGCGATTCCGCAATGATGTTCGGCGCGTTCCCGCGCAGCAACTGATTCGCCGCTTCGAGCCGGCGCCCCTTCCGCAGCGCGCTCCCCAGTTCGATCTGAGTCCGCACGATCGTCAGGAGCCGGTCATTGTCCCACGGCTTTGGAATGAAATCGCGCGCCCCGCGTTTCATCGCTTCCACCGCCAGATCGATTGTCGCCCACGCCGTCATCACCACGATCGGCAGCGTATTATCGAGCGCCTGGATCTTCGGGATTACCTCGAGCCCTTCCTGTCCGGAAGTCGTGTCCCTCGTGTAATTCAGGTCCATGATCAGAAGCGCGTAATCCTTCTTTTCGAGCGCCTGAAAAACGCCCGCGAGCGACGTGACCGCGTCGGTCTGATGTCCTTCGCCCTTGAGCAAAATGCGCAACGCCTCCAGCACATCGTTCTGGTCGTCCGCGATCAGGATCCTGCTCATCAGTTAACTGATGAACCGCGTTTCCCGAGCGCTGTCAATCAGGCAACTGGGATTCTCTCCCGATCATTGGCGCTAACTTCACTCAACTCAGCTGACGCTCCTGCTCGTGTTGTTCGGCATTGAGCCGAATCGCGTTCTCGTAAAAAACCAGAGTTTCTGTGGCGAGAAAAAGGAACGCAGATTGCGAATCACATCCGAATCTTTTTTTGGATGGCGTGGTCGCTGATTGACCAAAGGCAATCTGCACGGTCGGCCTTCCGTGAACCATCAAGATCCTTACTGCCATGAAAACAGGGTTGTATTTGTCCTCGGTTGCAAGTTTCACCCTCGGATTTGTTCTTGCTCAACCGGCATTCGGCGTTGATCCAACACCGAAGAAAAGTAGTCCCACACCGAGCAAACCAGCGGTAGCTCAACCGGCTGGAGCACCGCCTGCTCCCGTTCCCACCAGCTACATGCCGGTGGTTCCCAAGGAAGATTTCAAAACCGTGATGGAACGGATGAAGGGGCAGAAATCCGCGATCGAAAAGAAGCATGAGGACTTGCTCGCGGAACGGTACGATCTGGCGAACAAACCTGCGACCGGCGTGACGATGTTCCGCGGTAAACCTGTCCAGCAAGGCGTGCGGGCGAAGCTCGCCGCCGGAGTGACATGGCAATCGCTCGCTGAAATGACGCCCGACCAGATCCGTGAGAAAGATGCGTGGCCCGCCGGTTTCCTGCCGCTCCCCCATCCGAATCATCCGGAAGGCGGCATGCTCTTCCCGAAATTTCACATCGAGGAAATCAAAAAACAGGAGCAACGGGATCTTACCCGCTTCGATCTCGATTTTGATCTCCCCGATCATTTCCTGCCCGAGTTTCCCGCCCCGATTTTCCTCACCACACGACCCGACCTGGGTGATGTCTCGAAAGGCCAGCTCGTCACGATCGACAATTTCTTCGAGATCTTTAACGACATCCTTAATCCGAAGGATCTCGAAGGGGTGCGGCTCCTGGTTACGCCTTTTATGCAACAACAATTCAATCAAACCGACGATCGCCGCACCGAGCGTCCCTCGCGCGGAGTCAGCTGCTTTGATTGCCATGCTAACGGCCACACCAACGGTGCCACGCATCTCGTGGGCGATATCCGGCCGCAGGCTTTCCGCCATCGGATCGAAACGCCCAGCCTGCGCGGGGTGAATATCCAGCGGCTCTTTGGTTCCCAACGCGCTCTAAAAACGGTAGAGGATTTCACCGAGTTCGAGCAGCGCGCTGCTTATTTTGACGGCGATCCTGTCATCGCCACGAAAAAAGGGGTCAATATTCTTGAGCGCGCAAGCCAGGTGCATTTCATGGCAGAATTCCAGGCCCTGCTCGACTTTCCACCGGCGCCGAAACTTGGTGTTGATGGGAAACTTGATCCAAGGAAAGCGAGCGAGCAGGAAAAGCGCGGAGAGGCGCTTTTTCACGGCAAAGCGCAATGCGCGACGTGCCACGCTCCGCCGTATTATACCGATCTCAGCATGCATAATCTGCGGACCGAGCGTTTCTTCAAGCCGCGCATGATCAATGGCATGATGGCTTCCGCTGATGGCCCCATTAAAACGTTCCCGCTGCGCGGTATTAAAGACTCCCCGCCGTATCTGCATGACGGACGGCTGCTTACGCTGGAAGACACGGTCGAATTTTTCAACCTCGTGCTCGAGACAAAGCTCGCTGCTGAAGAAAAAGCCGACCTGGTCGCCTTCTTACGGACGCTTTAACCGCTGATCTCGGCACAGCGCGAAACGAATCGCCGATGGCCGAGCGCAATCCTGGTGGAGTTTACAGTCTTACTGTCGAAACGGCTGCCGCGGGTCCTTAGACCCAGAGTGTCCGATCGAAGGTGCGATACTGGATCGCTTCGCTCACGTGCTCTGGCGTAATGAACTCCGAGCCAGCGAGGTCGGCGACGGTACGGGAGACTTTCAGAATCCGATCGTAGGCGCGGGCGCTCAGGTTTAATTCGGTCATTGCGATCCGGATCAGTTCCTGGGATTCGTGGCTGAGTTGGCAATGTTGTTTGATCTGGCGCGGGCCCATGCGGGCGTTGCAGTTCACTTTCTTGTCGGAACGGAAACGCGATTGCTGCCGTTCTCGCGCGCGACCGACGCGGTCCCGGATCGCGGCGGAGGCCTCTTCCGCACGGGTGCTGGCGATGTCGCGGTATTCGACGGCAGGAACTTCGATGTGGAGATCGATGCGATCGAGCAGGGGTCCGGAAATTCTCTGGCGGTAACGTGTGACCTGGAGCGGGCCGCAGCGACATTCGCGTTTTAGGTCGCCGAAGTATCCGCACGGGCAGGGATTCATCGCAGCCACCAACATGAATTCGGATGGGAACGTAACGCTGCCGGCCGCGCGCGAGATTGTGACTTTGCCATCCTCCAAGGGCTGCCGCATCACTTCGAGCGTGGAGCGTTTGAACTCGGGAAGCTCGTCGAGAAAGAGGACGCCGTGATGGGCCAGGCTGACTTCACCCGGCGTCGGAATGGCCGACCCGCCCAACAGTCCGACATCAGATATGGTGTGGTGCGGCGAGCGAAAGGGGCGAGTGGAGACGAACGCCTGTTCGCCGCTCAGCATCCCGGAGATGCTGTGGATCTTGGTGCTCTCGATCGCTTCCTCGAGCGACATCGGCGGGATGATGGTCGCGATCCGCTTCGACAGCATCGACTTCCCGGAGCCCGGGGGCCCGATCATGAGCAGGTTGTGGCCGCCCGCGACAGCCACCTCGATTGCCCGTTTCACGTGCCCCTGCCCCTTCACGTCGCTGAAATCGACCTCATAGCTCTGATGTGTTTCGAAAAATGCGGTCAGATCGCCTGGGGTCGGCTCCATAGTCCCCTCGCCGCGGATGAAATCGAAGGTTTGGCGGAGATTCTGGACGCCGTAGACATCGATGCCTTTCACCATGGCGGCTTCGTGGGCGTTCGCTTCGGGAACGAAGATGGCGTGTTTGTGGCGGCGCCGCGCTTCGAGCGCGACCGGCAACACCCCCTTAACCGGCCGGACCGCGCCATTTAGCGCGAGTTCTCCGACAAAACTGAATTTCTCGAAGGCCGAGCTGTCCAGCTCTTCGCTCACCGCGATCATCCCGAGGGCAATGGGCAGGTCGAAACTGGGCCCTTCCTTCTTAATATCCGCTGGTGCGAGGTTGACGGTCGTGCGTCCCCGCGGCCAAAAGTAGCCGCTGTTGCTAATGGCGGTGGTGACGCGATCGCGGCTCTCTTTTACCGCTGTATCGGGCAGGCCAACGACGATAACAAGGGGGTTGCCGCCCGCGCCGTTGACCTCGATTTCAACTTCGTAGGCATCGACACCGTAAACCGCAGCGGAATATATCTTAGCGAGCATGAACCGGGGGGACTCGGGCGAGATTGTGGCAGGGAACCGGACCCAAGAAAAGAGCAATCGCGAGGGTTCCTCCGAGTGAATTCGCCCCACATTCGGCCTCGAAACGCGGATCTATCAGCCAACGCTAAAATTACCGGCCAACCCTCGATCGAGAACCGAATCTAACCTAATCGCAGAAAGATTGAACACCGGCCCTACGAAGGCTGTCAGAATTGCGATATTTAAGGTTGTTAACTACTTTTGGGAATGTTAAAACAGAGAGTCTACAGACGCCTGCGAGGCGTCACAACCGGAATTTTGTTGGCACGACCCCTTTACCCTTTTCATGAAAAGTTATATGGCTGCTGAAGATAGCGATACTGGAATAAAGATTTACCTTCGGGAAATCGGGCAAATCCCTCTCCTGACGCCAGATCAGGAGATTGAACTGGCCGCGAAAATCAAGAAAGGCGATCGCGAAGCGCGCGCCCTGATGATTCGCTCGAATTTGCGGTTGGTCGTCAAAATCGCGCATGATTACGCGAATCTCGGGCTTCCGCTGCTTGACCTTATTTCCGAAGGCAACATCGGTTTGATGAAGGCTGTGGAGCGTTTCGATCCAGCCAAAGGCGGCAAACTCAGCACCTACGCGGCTTGGTGGATTAAGCAATCGATCAAGCGCGCCCTGGCCAACCAGAGCAAGACGATCCGGTTGCCAGTTCACTTGGTCGATAAGATCTCGAAGATGCGCCGGGTTTCGCTGCAAATGAGCGAGGAACTCGGCCGCGAACCGACCGATGACGAGCTCGGCGAGGAGATCGGCATCGCGAGCGGAAAAGTTTCGCAGCTCAAGACCGTCTCGATTCGTCCGGCCTCTCTCGATGCGCCGATCAGCGATGATGATTCGACTGAGTTCGGTGAAATCGTCGGCGACGAAGAAGCGCAGACTCCATTCGAATTGCTTCGGGACAAGAATCTCCGCAACGAAGTGGGTGGCTTGCTCGACGTCCTGGATGACCGGGAACGGAAGATCATTTTCTCGCGCTTCGGTCTGGACGGGGGGAAGCCAAAGACACTCGAGGAAGTTGGCAAAAAGTTCGGCGTGACCCGCGAACGGATTCGCCAGCTGCAGAATATCGCGCTCTCGAAATTGCGCCGGGCCCTGAGCAAGAAAGAGCGCCCGGTCGACGTCGAGTTGCCGGTCGAGGCTTAAGAAAAAGAGCGCGTGGATAAGGCGTCCGCGCGCTTTTTGTTTTCAGGCGCGGTTTGCGGAGAGCCGCTGGCGCATCGATTTTGAATTGCTGTGCGCAACCTGCCCCTTGCCGCCGTCAAGACTGGCTTCGTCACTGACAATGCCACTCTGCGCAACCTTTACTTCGATCTGCTGAGCCGTCTTCAGCCCGACGTCTGCTGCGACATCGGAGCTCATGACGGAGAGGCAGCCGCAAAAGCCAAGACAATCCTTCCGGCCGCGGATGTTTACGCTTTCGAGGCCAATCCGGAGATCTACCAACTTCACCACCGGCGCCTGGAAGACTCCGGGGTGCATTACTTGAACCTGGCCATCAGCGAGCGCTCGGGCGAGGTCACAGCCTACGCGCCTCGCACGCTTTCGAAAATTTGGGACAACGGAAGCATTCTGGATGCTTCGATTACTGAACCCTGCGCCACCGGAAAGACGTCGCTGCTGCGTCGCAATGAATCCGCTACCTACAAGGAATTTACCGTCGCTTCCTGCTCGCTGGACGCGTTCTTTGCTTCCAAGATCCGCGAGTCTCCGGACTGTCGCTTCGCCCTCTGGATCGACGTCGAAGGCGCCGCCACCCTCGTCCTGGCCGGAGCGGAAACGGTCCTCTCAACCACCGTGGCCCTGCTGGTTGAGGTCGAAGGTCACCCCTTTTGGAGCGAACAAAGAACTGCCGATCAAGTGATCGAGTTGCTCAGCCAGCGTGGATTTGTTCCCCTCGTGCGCGACCGTGAGTACGGCGACGATCAGTTTAATGTCTTGTTCGTTCGCGCGGCCGATCGTGACGCGCTCGATGGCGTCCTCCGGCGTCCCCACGTATACCCCCACCTGGATATCCCGGTGCTGGTCCCGGTTTTCAACAATCCGACCTATTTACGGAAGATGATCGGGCAATTGCGCGACATCGGCTTGCCGAACATTATCGTGGTCGATAACGGGTCGACCTACCCGCCCTTCCTTGAATATCTGGATTCCCTGGAAGAAAAATTGACCGTTATTCGGCTAAACGAAAACAGCGGCCCACGCCGATTGTTCCGCGACGCCGCGCTTTACGATCAGCTCCCGCAATATTTCTGCCTCACCGATCCCGATCTGGAGTTCAATCCCGATTTGCCGCCCGATTTTCTGGAGCGTCTCACCAATTTGACCAGGAAATATCATGTCGGTAAGGCAGGCTTCAGCCTCGACATTTCCGAGCCGGAAAAAATGATTTCCACACCGTTCCAGATCGGGGAGGAAAGCTTCCGCATCTGGGAATGGGAGGCGCAGTTCTGGCATGCGCCCTTGGAGGAGGAAGGCGATCCGGCGTATCGCGCTTCGGTCGACACCACCTTCGCCGTTTACAATAAGGAATTTTTTCGCGCTGAGAATTTTCTCGACGCGATCAGGGTCGCCGGTCGCTATACCGCGCGTCACTTACCCTGGTATGCGGAGCACCGCCTCCCAGCCGAGGAGGCGGACTTCTACCGTGCCGCCAGCCGCCACTCGTTCTACACCGGCACCCCACCGAAGTCGTAGGGCGCGGCGCTAGTCCATCATCGACTTGTTCGCCTTCCGCGGCCGGGACGTTTTCGACCCCTTCGCCTGCCGCAATTGCACGCAATCGACTTTCAGACCGCTCGAGAGCATGTCGCTAAGAATAACGAGCTTGTCGCCTGGCTCCGTCAGCTTTTTCTCGCACAGGTACTTGAGCGCAGCTTCAATTGTTTGGTTGGGATCATCCGCAAACTCAATCAAGATCGGATGGGTTCCCCAACAAAGCACGATCTGCCGACAAACTCGCTCGCTCGACGTAAATGCAAAAATGTGGGCTCTTTCGGGCCGCATGTTTGAGACATGTCGCGCCATTGTCCCATGATGGGTGAAGACGATGAGCTTCGCGTGCTCCAACGAGTTGGCCAGAACGACCGCCGAGGCCACCATTTTCTGCCGATCATCTTCCAGAAGCGCATTCGCGCCATAACCCGCGCCACCGCTGCGCTCGATCCGGCGCGCAATTCGATCAAAGGCTTTCACGCATTCCACCGGGTAGCGGCCCACGCTGGTTTCGCCGCTCAGCATGATCGCATCCGCCTGCTCGAAAACGGCGTTGGCCACATCCGTAACTTCGGCCCGGGTCGGCACCGGTTTCTCGATCATCGATTCGAGCATGTGGGTGGCCACGATGACCTGCTTCCCCATCCGCAGACAACGCTGCACGATCCGCCGCTGAATAATCGGAAGTTCTTCCATCGGGCACTCGATCCCGAGATCTCCCCGCGCGATCATGACCGCGTCGGCGGCGTCAATCATATCGTCGATCTGCCGGACGGCGGATTGGTCTTCGATTTTCGCGATGATCTGCGCAGCACTGCCGAGTTTTGTGACCACCCTCCGGAGTTCCTCGACGTCGCTTTTCTGTCGGGCGAAGCTTAGAGCGATAAAATCCACCCCGACGTCCACACCGAGCGCCACGTCCTCCATATCCTTTTTTGTGAGCGGAGGCAGGTTTACGCGCACACCGGGAAGGTTAATGTGGCGGCGCGAGCCGAGCGCCCCCTGCGTAAGCACTTTGCAACGGATCCGGTTGCGCTTCTTTTCCATGACGAGCAGGCGCATGACCCCGTTGTCGACCAGCACGGTATCGCCGACCGAAATGTCGTTGATCAGTCCGTCGTAATTTACGTCTACGGAATACTTTTCTTCACTCTTCGCGCCGCGAACGGTGAACTCGATGATATCGCCGGGCTTCAACGCCAATTCGGTCTTCAGCTCGCCTGTTCGAATCGCCGGCCCCTGGGTATCGAGCAGGATCGCCACCGGCCGTGAAATTTCCCCAGCGATTCGGCGAAGGCGCGGAACGATCTCCCGCACCCAGTCGTGTCTCGCGTGGCTCATGTTCAGCCGGAAGATATCGGCGCCTTCCCGCATCATTTGCCGCAGTGTCTCGCTCTTCTCCGTCGCAGGACCGAGCGTGCAGATGATTTTTGTCTTGCGCATCCGAAGGAGAATTGAAGCTAACGCGCCGAAAGCAAGGCGCATTTCGTAGGGGAAGGTCGCGGCGGCGACTCGGGCTCGCGTGGTCCGCTTTGGCGCATTGGACTTTCGATACCCGGGTAAAATCGCGAAAAATGCTCGGCGGGCGCGACAGGGCGATGTCATCATTAGCCGAAATGACTCTGCGCCGAATGTTCCTGGCGATCTTGCCGAGCGTCTTCGCTCTGGTGATTTTTGCTTTCGGCTTCGTCATCGGCCGGTATCAGGTGACGCGAACACTCCGGCGCCAGATCGCAGATTCTCTCGGAAGCGAGACGATGGGCCGAATGCTGACTGAGAACGATAAGGGCACTTACGCTCTGGCCTATGAAGATCCAGCCGCCGCGGTGCGGGAAATGGACCATTATTCCTATTCTATTCCGAATGTCCTGACGCCGTTCGTGGGCACCGGACCGGAGCCCGGCCAGCATGAGAACGCGTTTATCAATTCGATGCAGTTCCGTTCCACGAAAGAGGTTGCGATGCCAAAACCTCAAGGCGTCTATCGCATCTTTCTAACCGGGGGATCGACCGCCTTCGGTTCGGGCGCCCCGAGTCAGGACAGGATTATCGGCCAATACCTCGAGAACTTGCTCAGCGCCGAAGTGAGCCCTACGACCCATTTGCGCTACGAAGTGTTTACGCTGGCGAACCCCGCCTGGACCTCGACGCACGAACGCATCGCCATAGAGAATCGCCTCTCCGAACTCGAGCCCGACACGGTGATCTCATTCTCGGGAAACAATGACGTCCATTGGGCCGGGGCCGGGCGTGACATCTTTTGGCTAAGAACGTACGGTGATCAGCATTATTGGGACATCCTGAACACCGCCAGGAAATTGGGCCGGTTCCCGCCTATGACGGATGTCATCGGGACCGCAACTCCAGTGAGTCCGACCTTCGTCGGTGCGCGCCTGGAAAAGAATGTGCGCCTGAGCGCGACAGCATTGGCGATGAAAGACGCGGACTATGTCTACGTTCTGCAACCGACCATTGCCCTCACGAGCAAGCCCTTATCCGCGCGTGAAGAGAAAATGCGGACACGCCTGTTGCCGCCGGCGCTCGAGAATTTCGCCAAATCCTATCAGGAGATGAAGTCCCGTCTCTCTTCCATCCAGGCAGATCGATTTTTCTACCTGGATCAGTCGGACGCCTTCGCGGGATTGGCCGCGAGTGATGAGATCTTTCTCGACTCCTACCATTTTGGCGACCGAGGAAATGCCATCGTCGCCAGGAAAATCGCGGACGGCCTTAAGCCCATCCTGAGTCAACGCGCTCCATCGCCGCGATGACGGTGAGAGGCGTCGGGCTCAACCGGTGGACGCTCGCAAGCGCGGCCCTGATCTGTCTTGGGCTTCTGCCAGCCATGCTGATGCTCTACCACGTCCGGTCGAATTGGGTTCAGGTCCCGTTCTGGGACGAGTGGCATACGCCTGGAGTCCAATTTGAATGGTGGTCCCACGGACTAATGCCCCTGCGCGAGCTGTTTGGTCAACATAACGAGAGCCGAAAGGTTTTTCCGAGACTTCTGTATCTGGCGCTGGCCGCCGTCGGCGGTTGGGACGTTCGCAAGGAGATGGACGTGGTCTTCCTGGAAGTCTGTCTGCTGAGCTGGCTGCTCTGGCGGCTCTTGCGCCGGAGCCCGGGAAGCACTCTTCCCGCGGCGCTCGTCACCTGGGTTGTCATGATGTTCCTCTGCTTCTCTCCCGTGCAGTTTGAGAACTTTCTCTGCGGCATTCAGCTCGAGCCGTTTTTTGTCGGACTCGCTGTGGTCGCAGCGGCGTCCGTCAATCTTTCCTCGCTCTCGTTCCGCTCAAAGACATTGATCAATCTCCTTTTCGCACTCGTCGCCACCTACACCTATGCCAATGGCATGTTGCTTTGGCTCCTGGCGTTCCCCCTGGCGGCTCCACAGGATTCTACCCCGCGTCACCGCCGAATCCTCTGGTCCGGCATCTACCTTCTGGCTGCTGCTGCCGCGATTGGTTTTTACTTTGTTGGTTACCAACGGCCATCGTACCACCCGGAGTTTGTTTCGCTCCAGGATCGTGCGGTCGATTTGGGGCGTTACTTCGTTTTTTGGGTCGGATCGTATTTTTCGTCGGATTACGCGAGCCCGTTCATCGCCGGAATTGTCGCGCTTGGATTGTTTGCCCTGATGGGCACAAGCACCTTGCTCCTCCTTTTTCGCACCAAAGAGTGGCGAACGCCCTATCCCTGGGTGTTGATCGGCACTTATGCCGTGCTGACTGGCAGCATTACCGCATTCGGACGCCTCAACTTCGGAGTCCAACAGGCTCTCGAAAGTCGGTACACAGTCTTCAGCCTGTTTTTCTATCTGGCCCTCGTGGGGGGAAGTTTTTCTCTCTATTGCGCGCACATGCGGGAGAGTCCCACCGCACGGCGTCGCGTCCTAACGCTTGCCGCGTGCTCGGTCGCGTTCGCGGCAGTTGGCTGGATTGGGTGCTACCAGAAAGGCGTCGCCCAGCTTCCCCATCATCGCGAGTATAGGGTGAAACTTCTCGACGCATTGAAATGGATGGAAGTGATCCCGGACAATCCCGATCTGGCGCTTGTTTATCCGTCTGTGGAAATCCTAACAAGGCGGATTCACTCGCTGGCGGAACACGGGATTTGGCGAGTCCCCTTTATTAGGGGACCGCTCGCTGACCAAGTGCGGCAGTCCCCCGCTAACGGCAGTGAGTCGGCGGGACGGATTGAAACCTGTAGCCTCGACCACCAAGGTTCGTTGCTCGTTGCGGGCTGGGCATGGCTGCCCGGCAAAAACCAGCGCGCTGACTACGTGGTCATCGGGTGTAAGAACGCATCTAGAAATTTCAAACCGCTATCTGTGTTCAACCCCGGCGTGCGACGCGAGTATTTACCCGAGCGCGATCAACTCCCCGAGATCGAACGGGCCGGCTTTTTCTCCCGGACGTTCAGTGCGGCGAATCTTCCTGCTGGCGATGTTGCGATTGAAGGATGGGCGATCGATCTCAAGGCAGAAAGGGCGTGGCCACTCGCCTCATCGGTGCATCTGAAACCGCTGGGACCTTCGACACAGTTGCGTTACGAAGCGCTCACTCTGGCAAATTCTATCTGGCACTCATCGCGAGGCACATCGCCATCCGGTCCTGCATATCATCCTTTTACGCCGGTTGACGGTCTGAGCCGTTTAGACAACAACTGAAGCCGGTCCTCACTGTCGGCTAGCCGCTCGCGGTCATCGCGATGATCCATTTTTTTGGCTTCGATGGTAAAAATCACGCTAGGATCGGGAACGGACGGGCGAACAGGGTCCGGATGCTGCTATATGAAATTTATGGTTATTCGTAGTCGTTTCTCGAAATTCCTCCTCTTGGTGCTGTCTGCCGCCGCCACCTGCCTTTCTTTGAACAAGGCCAATGCTGCGGATATTATCGTCACCAACGCCAACCCAAACGGGCCCGGCTCCCTCTTTGCTGCGCTGGATATGGCCAACCAGACTGCCACACCGGACCGGATCGTCTTTAATCTTCCCGGAAACGGCCCGTGGACGATCACGACGGCGACTCTTTGGGTCATCACGCCGGTCGTCATCGATGGAACGACCCAACCCGGTTACGACGGCGCCTTTAACCGGGTCTACGTAGAGGGCGGCCCGGGAGTCTCCAGTGTTTTTTTCCTGACCAATCACTCTGGGACCACGATCAAGGGCCTCGGGATTTACAACTACGACAACAACGGCATCACGATCTGGGCAGATGCCCATTGGAATTTCATCGACGACGATTACATCGGCTTTAAGAGAACGCCGGGAGGGATTCTTCATAACACACTCCGCGCTCCTCTGTGCGCGGGAATTGGCATTCAAGGCAATTACAACAAGGTCCGGCGCACCACGGTCTCCGGCGTCTACAACGGAATTAATATCGGCGAAGCCATCGAGCAGACCACAACTGGCCTCGTCAGTCGCGACAATCTTTTCGAGTACAATCGCATCGGAACCGACCCCACGGGCCAGACCACGGTCGGATACGGAAACACGTCGACGGGAATTTTTCTGGGAGCCGGGGTTCAAAGCAGCTGGATCGGCGGCTATAACGTCGTCGCTGGCAACGGGGGTTCAGGCATTGAGATTCTCCATCCGAGCGATACCAACAACCGGATCTATTACAATTATCTGGGGGTCAATGACGGGGGCACGAGGGTCGTCGATGGTCTGACGAACAATCAGGGAATCTTGATTGGCAATAGAGCCAAAAATAACGGCGCCTGGGGAAACGTAGCCGCCGGGAATCGTTTCGCCGGCATTATCGTCGCATCGGGTGATGGAAACTGGATTTGGAACAACACCATTGGGCTGAATCGAGCACAGACGCAGGCGATCGGAGGGCAAAACTCCGGGATTGTTGTCAACGTCGACATGGACCGCTCGCCCGGTGTCGCCGCGGTTCGAAATTCGATCGAAGGGAACATGATTTGTAATCACTTTCTCAACGCTATCGAGATATACGGTGGGGTTGGAAACGGCGTGTACAACAATTGGATTGGAACGAACAGCGCCGGACAACCGTTCGCGAACACCAATTGGGGCGTTTACTTGCAGGACGCGAGCTACAACAGCGGGGGCAACAATGCCTGGGGCTCGAATGGACTGGGCAGAGTCGGGCAGGTCGGCAGCCCGAATAATTGGATTGAGTAATCGAATAGCGCTTAGGATTTCGCGAGGCCGTCGCGACACGCCACCGCGCCAAGGATCCCGGCCACAAACAGGAATGTGGTCGGCGGAATCCCGTACCTGAAATCGTAGGAAAGGGTGAGTACCGGCAAGGCAAAGAGCCCGAGAGCGCCAAGCCCATATAGCAGAATCGCGAATCGGAGGTTTTCCCGCGCGCACCAAACACCCACGAGCGTCGAGAATACCAGCGGCACCAGCCACCAGCATCGAATCGAGACATATTGCTGGTAGGCGCCAAGGAACGTTTGGGCTCGCACCGTCACTTCGGTCCCCCGGTAATCCGAAGCCATCGCTCGCACGACCATGCTCTCAACTTCTGCGTCCCTCCAGCCGAATGAAATGATTTCGCGCGGCTGACCTGCCAGGGGCCGATTTCCGTCGAGCGACGGCTCGACGAACCGCGCCAGGTCTAACAACACTGCCCGCGCGTAGTCCGCGGGCTGATGGCGTATCACAGCATAGGCAAATTTCTCCAGCTTCCTGCCAGTTTCAGGCCCCAGCTCAAACGTTCGTCGCGGAACAGATTGAAGATCCCACACATACCCGAACGGTCCCGGCCGCTCGCTTGGCGCCCGCGCCTCGCAAAGGACTTCCGTGCCTTTCGGAGGCGTGAACTTGGAGCAGTCGGCGAATGGCGCGACGCGGGAGTATAAATTCCAGCCGCGCATATCCGAAATGCCGAGATAGCGGCCGCCGCTCAGCCAGAACACAGCAAAGTACAGTCCGAAAATCAACACCGCTGGAGTGACAGCAAAGCATATCGCGACAATACGATCCCGCGGCCCATTTCTGCCGGCCAGCACCGCCACAAACGCCAGCACGGCCAACAACGCCACTCCCACACTGCGAACGAGCGCAGCGTAGGCAAACACCGCACTCGCGAGGCCCAGCCACCACCAGCTCTCCCGTTTTGTTAGCCACACAACAGCCGCGAGAAACCCTCCCGCCGCGCAGAAGGTGAGAAAGAAATCCGCCATTGGACTATGCTCGAGGTACAACTGGTCTCCGGAAAAAAACACTGCGGCGGCTGGAATACAGGCCACCCAGTGCCGCACCGGCAGCCGAATTAACGCGATGTATAAAAATACGCCTGTTGCGACTCCCAGCGCATGTTGCACCGCCGTAGTAACCCACAGCTCAACGGTGACGCTACGCAGGAGACACAGAAAGAACGGGTAACCCGCCGGCATCCAGAAATCCCCGAACATCGGGGCCCCGCCTACGCGAGCATAACGCGGCGAATCGAACGCTAGCAAAAGAGCGGGGAAGTACAGGTACATCAGGCCAATCCGCACGACGATGGCGAGGGCGATCAGGATCAAGATGGCGCGATGTTCGCGGGCTCGCTCCACAAGAGCCAGTCGTGTGATGGCAAACATTTTTCTGGATGAAGGGCTGCTCAAGCGCGCGAGTCGCAAGGAACCCGGGCTCCCATAGCGTCAGGGTGCCGCTTCACCACCCTCCCCGTCATGCGGCGACTATTGCGCGCGCGCTGGAGCAACACAATACAAACTGCGTGGCGAACGTGAGAGGAGGAGACCGGCGGTCAAAGGCTGGAACCGGCGCCTCTACTTGCCTCCAAGGATTGTTCCTTTAGACTCGCCCCTCGATGCCAGCGGCGCTTGCTCCACGTCTGACTTCAATCCTCGCTTGTCCGCGGTGTGGTTCGCTCCTTGAGCCCGGTTCCTCGACGATTCAGTGCTCCAAGTGCGGCTCCGAATTTCGCGTGGAACAGGGCGTGCCGATTTTCGTGGCCGAGGACGTGGTAGTTGCGCGGGAGCATACCAGCAACCCGCTCGGCGCCGAGTTCGAGGAAATTCTCCGGCAGGGAAATGACTTTGTTCTTAACATCGGAGCGGGCGGCACGGCCGAGCGCTACCCGAACTGCATCGAATTCGAGCACAAGATTTTTCGGCACACCGACGTCGTGGGCGACGCGCACCATCTTCCCTTTCGCGATGCGACGTTCGACCGTGTCTTTGCCTTCAATGTTTTCGAGCATCTGGCCGATCCGAAAGCCGCTGCGCAGGAAATCTACCGCGTGTTAAAGCCGGGAGGCGGAATCGCCATCCACACCGCCTTCTTACAGCCCCTCCACGAGGCACCTCATCATTTTTATAACGCGACGGAATATGGCGTCCGTCTGTGGTTTGCAGCTTTTGAAATCGAAAACTGCCGGGTTAGCGGCAATTTCGGCCCGGGAGTGATGCTCGCTTTCCTGACGTCACAGGTTCTGGATTCGGCGCGCCTGGGAGGAATTTCCGCGGAAGAAGAAAAGCTCGTTAGCGAATCTACCATCGGCGAATGGGCCGATTTTTGGAATACGCGTGGCGAGCTCCCTCCCGGATTTGGCGCCTTGCAGGCTCTCCCGGAACCCATGCAAAAGCGGGTCGCGGCTGGATTCGAACTGCTGGCCCGGAAACCTCTCGCGACGGGACAGACCAATCGTTAGGGATTCGGATCCGCGGATGGTTGCGAAATGCGAAGGACCCGGTCATGTCCTCACTGACTAGCCATGGGCAATTCTGAACAACCAGCGCCGACTCGACCGGCGGGACCTCAGGGATCAAAGAAGTTCTTTGTCTGCTTCGATTCACCCGCCGATTGGGACAAGCGGGTGCGTTGGCTGCGGCTTTCCGGCTGGTGCGTGGCGGCCACCGGCGAGCCGCTGACGGCGATTCGAGTGCGGCTTCGCGGACGGACGTTTGCGGGAGCTTTCGATCGTGACCGTCCCGATGTCCTGGAACACTTGGGGATGCCGACAGCTCCGCGTTGGTGCGGCTTCACGGTGGATCTCCGCGTTCCCCCGGGAAAAGGAGACTTGGAGCTGGAGGTTGCGGGGGCTGACGGCCGATGGCGCAAGGCCTTCAAGCGCACCATTATCGGTCCCTGGTTTTCGAGCATAACCAAACAGGAATGGAAACATGAGACCGACCTGGCCGATCTGGCCGACGCTCCCGCACGCTACAATTGGTGGTTCGATCGACCGGCGGATTGGGACAGGCCGGCCCGAACGCTCCACGTTTCGGGTTGGTGCGTCGATCGAAGTGGGAAGCCCATCGAAAGCATTCGAGCACGAATTGGCCGCCAGGAATTCCCGGGAAATTATGGATTTGAGCGCAAAGATCTTGCCGCCATCTACGGGGAGAGCCCGGCTTTCACCCGAAGCGGATTCGCCGTCGCGGTTCCACTTCAGCCGGGGAAATCGTTGCTTGCGCTCGAATGCCGACAACAGGGAGACCGCTGGCGCCCGTTTTTCCAGCAACAGGTTATTGGCGCCACAACGGAGGATCTGGGCGATGAGCCTCTTCCGGCGGAAGAGCTGGAGTATTTCGATCCCGACAATCGGGCCTGCGCGCGCCTCCAATTCTGGCTGGACCGGCCTGACGATTGGTCTAGGAAGGTGCGCCATGTCCACATCTCGGGCTGGTGTCTGGCCGCTTACGGCGAACCCGTCACCGCGGTTCGCGCTCGCCTCGGGGGAAAACAGTTCCAGGCGACTTACGGGATCACCCGCCCCGATATCGCGCTCGCCTTTGAGCAGCATCCCGGCGCCTTGCGCAGCGGTTTTTCGCTCGATGTGGTGGTCCCGCGCCTTCCGACCACGTTGATTCTGGAAGCCGGCGACGCCCAGGGTCGTTGGGAACCGTTTTTTGAACAGCGCGTCCACGGGCCGCTCTTTTGGCCGGAGAAGGACGAGGTCAGTGAAGCGGTCGGTAACTATCGGGCGTGGGTCCGGCTTTACGATCGGCTGACGCCG
>Ga0066652_100000467_pt1 | contig 19473 bp, 16 predicted proteins | sample GraSoiAngelo_101_FD_71413 | JGI IMG/M metagenome (GOLD analysis project Ga0066652, IMG submission 71413) | Grasslands soil microbial communities from the Angelo Coastal Reserve, California, USA - 14_0903_02_30cm | ecosystem: Environmental > Terrestrial > Soil > Grasslands | place: USA... | reverse complement strand
GCGGTGGCGGCCCGAATGACCTCGGCCGACGTCGGTCCCCCCATTTCCATCGTCGCGGCGTGGATCACCCACTTCGACGGCATCTCGCCCGCCGCCGTCGAGACCGCTTCACCGAGCCCGATCGGCGCCAGCGCGTCGCTTTCGTCCTGGATCGCCCGCCCGCCGGCGCGGACGATCGCGCCAGCGACGCCGCCTCCGTGCCGCAGCGCGGTGTTGGCGGCGTTGGCGATCGCGTCGACCTCGAGCCTGGTGATGTCGCCCTGCCGGACCTCGAGCTCCGCCATCGCGGCCAGCGTAGCGCCGAGACGCTCGTCCTTGGCAAGCTAACGGTGCGTGAACGAGGTGCTCCTGCTCGGGTTGATGGCGGCCGTGGTCGCGCTCAACGCCGCCTCGCGGTTCGTCCGCGTCCCGTACCCCATCCTGCTCGTGATCGGCGGCCTCGTGCTCGGAGCACTGCCCGGCATCCCGGACGTCGAGCTCGACCCCGACATCGTTTTGGTCCTTTTCCTGCCGCCGCTTCTCTACTCGGCGGCGTTCTTCTCGTCGCTTCGCGACCTGCGCGCCGACCTGCGCGCGATCTCGATGCTCTCGATCGGACTCGTCCTCGTCACGACCTTCGCGGTCGCGGTCGTCGCCCACGCGATCGTCGACGGCCTCCCCTGGGCCGCCGCATTCGCCCTCGGCGCGATCGTCGCGCCGACCGACCCGCTCGCGGCGACCGCGATCATGCGCCGGCTCGGGGTCCATCGGCGAATCGTCACGATCGTCGAGGGAGAGAGCCTGATCAACGACGGCACGGCGCTGGTCGCCTACCGCGTGGCGATCTCCGCGGCCGTCGGCGGAAGCTTCTCGGCCATGGACGCGGGGCTGGACTTCGTGCTCGCCGCGGCGGGCGGCGTCGCGATCGGCCTCGCGGTGGGTTGGGTCGTCGCGCAGATTCGCAAGCGACTCGATGACCCGCCGGTCGAGATCACGATGTCGCTGTTCACCGGCTATCTCGCCTACCTGCCGGCCGACCGGATCGGGGCCTCGGGCGTCCTCGCGGTGGTCGCCGCCGGGATCTACCTCGGCTGGCGCGGGCCGGAGCTGACCGCGGCCTCGACGCGGATCCAGGCGTTCTCGGTCTGGCAGACGCTCACGTACCTGCTGAACTCCGCGCTCTTCGTCCTCGTCGGGCTCCAGCTCGGCCCGATCCTGAACGGAGCCGGCGACGTCGACACCTGGACCCTGGTCGGGTACGCGGCGGTCGTCAGCGCGGTCGTGATCGGGGTCCGGATCCTCTGGCAGTTCACGACCCCTTACCTGATGCGGGCCGTGGACCGGCGCCCCGGTCAGGTGGCGCGGCGCGCCGGGGCCGGACCGCGCTTCCTCGTCGCCTGGTCGGGGATGCGAGGCGCCGTCTCGCTCGCCGCCGCCCTGGCGCTGCCGCTCGAGACGGATGCCGGCGCCCCGTTTCCGGTCCGGCAGGTCCTCATCTTCATCACCTTCGGGGTCATCTTCGCCACCCTGGTGATCCAGGGCCTGACGATGCCGCTCTTGGTGCGCTGGCTCCCGGTCGGGGCCGACGGAGCGGAGGAGAGCGAGGAGATCGCGGCCAGGGCGGCGGCGGCCGGGGCCGCCCTCGATCGCCTGGACGAGCTCGGTGGCGAGGAATGGACGCGCGATGACACGGTGGAGCGGCTGCGGAACATGTACCGCTACCGGAAGCGACGCTTCGCCGCGCGCGCGGGCAAGATCGAGGACGACGGCTACGAGGACAGGTCCGTCACCTACCAGCAGCTCCTCCGCGAGCTGCTCGCCGCCCAGCGCCTGGCCCTGGTCCGTCTCCGAAACGAGGGAGCGATCTCGAACGACGTCATGCATCGCGTGGAGCGCGACCTCGACCTGGAGGAGACCCGGCTCGAGATCTAGGCGCCCGCTCCACGTCGCCATGGGGCGCCCCCGGCTGGCGTGGGGTTGACCGCGACGTGGGTGTCGTCGACCGCCACGCCGAGGCGCTCGCCGCGGATCTGCGGCGGCGCCTGGTGGAGCGTCGCCGAGCCGAGGCGGCCGGCGGAGGCGGTTACGGGGGAGGGATCGAGGCCGCCGTCGGCGAGCTCGTCGACCAGCATGCCGCCGTGCTCTCCAGGGCGCGCCGGGACCGGGTTCGGGACCTGATCCTGCGCGACACGGTGGGACTGGGGCCGCTCGAGGAGTTGCTCTCCGATCAAGCGGTCGAGGAGGTCATGGTGAACGGCCCCGCCGAGGTCTACGTCGAGCGCCGGGGCCGAATCGAGCCCACGGACGTGAGCTTTCCCTCCGAGCGAGCGCTCCGCGACGCGATCGAGCGGATCCTCGCGCCGCTCGGTCGTCGCGTCGACGAGCTCAGCCCGATGGCGGACGCGCGGCTCGGCGACGGCTCGAGGGTCAACGTGGTGATCCCACCGCTCGCGGTCGACGGCCCCATGCTCTCCATCCGCCGCTTCGCCGCCGCGCGCCCCGATCCCGGGGAGCTCGTCGCGTCGGGGACCCTCACCCCGGAGCTTCGCGACCTGCTCGCCGGGGCCGTCCGGGCGCGGCGGAGCGTCCTGATCTCGGGCGGGACCGGCTCCGGCAAGACGACGCTGCTCAACGCGCTATCCGCCCACATCGGCCCTGAGGAGCGAGTGATCACGATCGAGGACGCCGCCGAGCTTCGGCTCCGCCAGCCCCACGTCGTGCGGCTCGAGAGCCGGCCCGCGAGCGTCGAGGGACGGGGACAGGTGACGATCCGCGACCTGTTGCGGAACGCGCTTCGGATGCGGCCCGACCGGATCGTGATCGGCGAGGTGCGCGGTCCCGAGGCGCTCGATCTGCTCACGGCGCTGAACACGGGCCACGACGGAGCACTCTCCACGGTGCACGCGAACTCCCCAGCCGACGCGCTTCGCCGGATCGAGACCCTGGCGCTGATGGCGGGCGTCGGGCTTCCCCACGGGGCGATCCGCGAACAGGTGCGCCGGGGGATCGCGCTGGTCGTCCACCTCGCGCGCTCGGGCGGCGGCGAGCGTCGCGTGGTCGAGGTGGGCGAGGTCGTCGCCGCGGCTGGTGGGGTGGGAACGCGCGAGGTCTGGCGGCGATGAGCGGTGGGCCGCTCGCGACGCCGGCTCTGCTCGCGGCGCTCGCCGGCGGGATGGCGGCCGTCGCGGCGCGCGAGCTGGTGATCGCCACGCCCGCCCTCAGCCGCTGGGTGATGGAGGCGATTGAGCCCCTTCGCCGGGCGGGGCGCGAGGGGTACGCCCCCACCGAGCTCGAACGGCGCCGGCTCGCGGCGCTCGGAACCGGCGCCTTCTTGGCGGGCGGCTTCCTGGTGGGTGGGCCGGGCCCGGCGCCGCTCCTCGCGCTGGCCGGCCCGGGCGCCGTCGGCTGGGTCCTCGCGCGCCGCAGGTCGCGCTACCGTCGCGGCGTCGAGCTCGGCCTGCCGCAGATCGCCACCGCCGTGGCCGATGCGCTCGCCGGAGGTCGCTCGGTTCGCGCCGCGCTCGAATCGGCCGCGGGCTCGGTCGAGGGCCCCGCGGCAGCCGAGCTGGCGCGAGTCCGCGCCGACCTCGAGCTGGGGGCGTCGACCGGCACGGCGCTCGGCGAGCTTCGCTCGCGCATCGGCTCGCCGCGGGCCGACTCGTTTGCGGCCGCGCTCCTCTCGCAGCAGCTCGGCGGCGGCGACCTCGCCGGGCTCCTGCGTCGGTTCGCCGTCTCGGCCGCGGAGCGCGACCGGGTGATCGCCGACGCGCGTTCGGCCACCGCACAGGCGCGGTTCACCGGCCTCCTGGTGGTCGCGATGCCGAGCGGGGCGGCGCTCTTCGCGGAGCTCGTCGAGCCGGGCTTCGCGTCGGGGCTCGTGTCGGACGGCGTCTCGCTGACCCTGCTCGGGATGGCCCTCGCGCTTCAGCTCGTCGGCTTCGCGTGGATCCGGCGCCTGGCGCGGGTCGTGGCGGGATGACGGCGCCGGCGCTGATCGCCGTGGCCGTCCTGCTGGCGGCCGCCGGCGTGTGGGAGCTCGCCGGGAGCAGGGGGGAGGAGGTCGGCCGCGCCGCGCGGGCGGTGGTGGCGGCGCTCAGCGGGGGGCGGCTGCGCACCGTGGCGGGGATCGCCACATGGCTCGACCTGCCCCAGCGGCTCGAGCGCGCGGGCCTGGCGGAGCGCGTGCCGGTGGGTGCGGTCCTCGCGGGCAAGCTGGGGGGCGCCGGCGCCGGCGCCATGGCCGCGGCCGCGGGGGCCGATGCGGTACCGGGTCGCCTCGCGATCATGGTCTCCCTGGCGCTTCCCGCGGCCGGGTTCATCGCCCCGGAGGCGATCCTCGAACGCGCCGCGCGCCGGCGGCGCGCAAGGCTGGTCGCGACGCTTCCGGATGCCCTGGACCTGCTCGCGGTCGGGACCGCGGCGGGCCGGAGCCCGGCGCTCGTGCTCGGGGAGATCGCGATCGGCGGGAGCGGCCCGCTCGCCGCCGAGCTCGCCGCCGCGGTCGCCGAGATCGAGTGCGGGACGCCCCAGCGCGACGCGATCGCGGCGCTTCGCGACCGGGTGCCGGACGCGGGGCTCGGCGCCCTGGCCGCGGCGCTCGAGCGTTCGCGACGATACGGGTCCCCGCTCGCCGAGCAGCTTCACGAGCAGGCGTCGTCGCTGAGGCGGGAGGCGCGTCGACGGGTCGAGGAGCGGGCTGCCCGGGCCGCCCCGAAGATCCAGCTCGTGGTCGCCCTCGTCCTGGTGCCCTCGGTCCTGCTGATGATCCTCGCTGCCCTCGTCGCCCACTCGGGCGCGCTCTTCGGGGCGCTCTGAGCACGCCCGACGGGCGCATCCGGCGCCGCACCCGCTGCAACGCGCCTTGCAGATCGGGCTCCGTCGCGTGGACCGCGGCCGCCGTCGGGGAAGGGGGCGAAACGGCTTCAGCAAGCCGTTTGCGGGCCGATGGCGCGGTGGGTAGCAGTTCCGTCCGACGGATCGTGTCCCATGTGGGCCCAGATTGTGTTGCAAAGTGGGACTCAGTGGGATAGCGTGGCGATCCGAATCTGACCCAGGGGCCGGGGTGGTGAGGTTCCTCCCACCTCGCCACTCCGGCCCGAAGCCTTCAGCCGTTCGGCGGCCGAACCAGAGGGACCCACGCGGAAGAGAACTCACGATTGGCGTTTCGCGGCCACTACGAGCACAGCCTCGACTCCAAGGACCGGCTGACGGTGCCGGCTCGGTTCCGAGCCGCGCTTGCAGACGGTGTGGTTCTCTCCGCGGGGCTCGACCCCTGCGTCGAGGTCTACCCGACCGCGGGATACGCCGACTTCGAACGGCAGGTGCTGGCCGAGCTCAACCCCCTCAGCCGCAGCGGGCGGATGATGAGGCGCCGCTTCCACGGCCGCTCCCACGATGAGACGCTCGACTCCGCGGGCCGCGTGCGGGTCCCGAAGCACCTGATCGAGCACGCCGGGCTGCAGGAGGGAGCCTGCGTTGTGATCGGCGTCGCGGACCACCTCGAGATCTGGAACCCGCCCACCTGGGCGGAGCACGACGCCGAGATCGACGCAACCGCGGCGGAGATCGCGGAGGAGCTGGCCGCCGGAACCGGGGGCTGAGCGGGGACCTCGACCCGGGATGGCCACACTGACCTACATGTCCGCCGAGCACGTCCCGGTCCTGGCGAGCGAGCTGGTCGAGATGCTCGACCCTCGCCCGGGCGAGACCGCCGTCGACTGCACCTTCGGCGGGGGCGGCCACGCACGCCTGATCGCCCAGCGACTCGGCTCGAGCGGGGCGCTGGTCTGCGTCGACCGCGATCCGGCGGCCGAGGAGGGCTACGCCGCGCTCGCGGATGAGGTCGACTGCGAGGTGCGCTTCGCGCGGACGGACTTCGCCGCCGCGCTCGAGGACCTCTCCGAGACGGGGGGAGGCGCCGACGTCGTCTACATGGACCTCGGGGTCTCATCCCTCCAGCTGGACGCCCACGATCGCGGGTTCTCCTATACGTACGACGCGCCGCTCGACATGCGGATGGATCCCGGCCAGCGGCTGTCCGCCGCCGAGATCGTCAACGAGTGGCCTCCCGAGCGCCTCGCGGGGGCCCTTCGCGAGTACGGGGAGGAGCGCCACGCGCGCTCGATCGCCCGCGAGGTCGCCCGCCGCCGCCCCCTTCACACGACGGCCGAACTCGTCGACGCGATTCGGGCGGCCGTCCCGCCCGCCTATCGCTTCGCGCGGGGGCACCCGGCGAAGCGATCGTTCCAGGCGATCCGAATCGCGGTCAACCACGAGCTCGATCTGCTCGACCGCGCCCTCCCGGCCGCCTGGGAGGTGCTCGGCGACGGCGGCCGTCTGGCCGCGATCTCCTTCCACTCGCTGGAGGACCGGCGGGTCAAGCGCTTCATGGCCGAGCGGGCGCGGGGCTGCATCTGCCCGCCGGAGCTCCCGGTCTGCCGGTGCGGGCGCCAACCGGAGGCCGAGCTCCTCTCCCGTCGAGCGCTCGCCGCGACGCCCGAGGAGATCGAGCGCAACCCTCGCTCGCGTTCGGCCCGCCTGCGCGGTGCGCGCAAGCTCCCCAGGGGAGCGGGGCCGGGCAGCGAAGTGAGGGGGGCCCGATGATGCCCACCGCGACCGCCGCCGCCCGCCGCGCCTCGGCCTCCCCGGCCCGGCATTCGCGACCGCGGCCCCGGCAGGCGCCCCCGCGACCCGCCCCGGCGGGGCCCCGGCGCCCCCGCCCCGTGACGCGTCGCGGATCGAGCTCCGCCCCGATGCCGGCCCGCCTCGTCCCGCTTGCGGTCGGCCGGACCGCCGGCGCCGTCTCGGGCCTGGCCGAGTCCGGCCTCGTCCACGGCCTGACTCGCGGGCGGCTATGGATCGGGGCCCTCACGACGCTCCTGGTCGGGATCGTCGCCCTCAACGTCCTGGCGCTCAGCTTCAACGCGACGGCGAGCCGGACCGGCCAGCAGACCGACGCCCTGAAGCGCGAGATCTCGACCCTGCGCGGGCAGATCGCCGCGGCGGGGGCGTCCAACGAGCGCGTTCAGACCGAGGCGAGCCGGCTCGGGCTGGCGATCCCCGAGCCCGGCGCGATCACGTATCTGCAACCGAGGCCGAACGACGCGGCGATCGCCGCGAAGCGGCTCGCCGCGGGAGACCTGTCGGCCGCGCCCAGCGCCCCCGTCGCACCGAGCCCCACCGTCCCGGCGGCTGCCACGCCGGCCCCTGCGACCACCACCGCGACGCCGGCCGTCCCGGCGACCGCCGCCGCGGCGCCGCCATCGCCGCCGCCCGCCGCGCCGACCACGGCGGAACCGACGACGACGGCGACCGGCACCGTCCCCGGCCAGACGCAGGCGACGGCCCCGACCGACGCCGGCGGGGGCGTGGTGGCGCCGTGACCGCGGCCAGGCGGGAGTCGGGCGACCGAGCGCGAACCTGAGCGGAGATGACCGAGCGCCGGATCGGCCTCCTCTTCGCCTCTTTCCTCCTGCTGTTCGTGGTCGCGATCACGCGGGCCGCATGGGTGCAGGGGATCCAGGCCGGGACCCTGAGCGCCGACGCACAGAGCCAGCACTCTCAGACGGTCACCGTCTTCGGGCAGCGCGGTTCGATCCTCGATCGACGGGGCCGGGAGCTGGCTGTCTCGGAGGACGCGGCGGACGTGATCGCGACGCCGTACCAGGTCAAGGACCCGGCTCGGGCGTCGCGGCGGCTGGGCCCGCTCCTTCAGATACCCGACGCCCAGATCCTCCGTGCCCTCGCCGATCGCTCGTCGGGGTTCGCCTACCTGGCGCGTCAGGTCGACCTGGCGACGGCCGACAAGGTGCGAAAGCTCGGGATCGGCGGGATCTCCACCGTCCCCTCGCAGAGGCGGATCTACCCGGAGGGCAAGCTCGCCGCCCAGGTGATCGGCACGGTCGGGATCGACGACCAGGGACTCACGGGGCTGGAGGCGGGCGACAACGACCTGCTCGGCGGCGCGAACGGCGAGCGCAAGGTGACGTTCGACGGCCTCGGCAAGGAGATCGAGCGCCAGACGCTGAGCGGGGCGCAGCAGGGCGAGGACCTGCGGCTGACGATCGACGCCGGGCTCCAGGCGCGCACCGAGGAGGTCCTCTCCGGCGTCGCGCGCACCTACGCGCCCAAACGCGCTACCGCGATCGTCATGAACCCCCGCTCCGGCGACGTCCTGGCGATGGCGGACTGGCCCACGATCGATCCGTCGAATCCATCCGCCGCCGATCCGCAGGACCTCCAGAACATGGCGACCGGGTTCACGTACGAGCCGGGTTCCACCTTCAAGGCGTTCACAGTCGCCGGAGCCCTCGAGGAGCACCTGGTCACCCCGAGCACGCCGTTCGAGCTTCCGACAGAGATCCAGGTGGCCGACCGGACGATCTCCGACGCCGAGCCCCGCGGGCCGGAGACCCTCACGGTCGCCCAGATCCTCGCCCAGTCCTCCAACGTCGGCGCGGTCAAGATCGGCCTCGAGCTCGGTGCGCAGCGGTTCTACGACTGGGTGCGGCGCTTCGGCTTCGGGGACCCGACGGGGGTCGAGTATCCCGGCGAGGAGCGGGGCATCGTCCCGACCCCGTCCCAGTTCTCGGGCTCGACGATGGGCAACCTGCCGATCGGCCAGGGCCTCTCGGTGACCCCGATCCAGATGGCGGCGGCGTACGCCGCGATCGCCAACGGCGGCATCCTGCGGGCGCCGCGCCTGGTGATGGACCAGGGCGACACCCCGGTCCCCGAGCCCGCGGGTCGGCGGGTGATCAGCCCACAGACGGCGGCGCAGCTCCGCCAGATGCTGGAGGGCGTACTGGCGCCCGGTGGGACCGCGTCGGAGGTGAGCGTCCCGGGCTACACCCTCGCCGGCAAGACGGGGACCGCGCAGGTGGCGGTCAACGGGACCTACTCGAACTCCCGGTACGTCGCCTCGTTCGTCGGCTTCGCGCCGGCCGCCAACCCCAGGCTGCTGGTGGCGGTGGTCGTCGACGAACCCCAGCAGGGAAGCTATTACGGGGGCACGGTGGCCGCGCCGGCCTTCGGTGAGATCGCCCGGTTCGCCCTTCCGTACCTCCACATCCCGCCGGACCAGAACGCCCAGACGGCTCCATAGAATCGCCGCGATGAAGCTCCGCGAGCTCCTCGCCGGCGCGCCGGTCGGCGAACTGACCGGGGGCGACGGCGTCGAGGTCTCGAGCCTGGCCTACGACAGTCGCCGCGTCGAGCCCGGGGCGCTCTTCTTCTGCGTCGTCGGCCAGAGCTCCGACGGGCACCGATTCGCGCCGGCGGCCGTCGACGCGGGCGCCGCCGCGCTCGTCGTGGAACGGCCTGTCGACCTCCCGATCGCCCAGGTCCGGGTCGCCGACGTCCGGGCCGCGATGGCGCCGATCGCGCTCCGCTTCTGGGGCGATCCCACGGCGAGGCTGCGGGTCGTGGGGATCACCGGGACGAACGGCAAGACGACCACGGCGTTCCTGGTCCGGCGCGTCCTCGAGGCCCGGGGCAGCGGCACGGGGCTGCTGGGCACGGTGATTCGCGTCGTCGGAGGGGTGGAGGAGCAGGTCGAGCGCACGACGCCGGAGGCGATCGATCTGCAGGAGACGTTCCATCGGATGCTCGAGGCCGGCGACTCCGCCTGCGCCATGGAGGTCTCCTCGCACGCCCTGGCGTACGGGCGCACGGCCGGGGTCCGCTTCGCCGTAGCGGTGTTCACCAACCTGACCCAGGACCACCTCGACTTCCACGTCGACATGCAGGGCTACTTCGAAGCCAAGCGGACCCTGTTCTTGCCCGAGCCGGAAACCGGCGAGCCCGGCTCGGGGATCGGCGGGCGCCCGCCCGAAGCGGCGGTCGTCAACGTCGACGACGCCTACGGCGCCCGTCTGGCCGACCAGATTCGAGCCCACGGTGGGACGCCCCTCCTGACCTTTTCGCCCGGCGGGGCTCAGGGGGCCGACCTCCGCGCGGTCGAGGTCGCCTTCGATGCGGCCGGATCGAGCTTCATGTGCGTGGCGCCGGACGCCGAGGTGGAGGTCCGCACGGCGCTTCCGGGGCACTTCAACGTGGAGAACGCGCTGGCCGCGCTCGGCGCCTGCCGCGTGCTCGGGGTGCCCCTCGAGGCCGGCGCGGCCGCGCTCGCCGGCGCCGCCCGGGTGCCGGGGCGGTTCGAGCCGGTCGACGAGGGACAGTCGTTCGCCGTGCTCGTCGACTACGCCCACACTCCCGACTCGCTCGAGAACGTGCTCCGAGCGGCTCGCAAGCTGACCGACGGGCGGTTGATCGCGGTGTTCGGGTGCGGAGGCGACCGTGACCGCGAAAAGCGGCCGCTCATGGGACGGATCGCGGCGGAGCTCGCCGACGCCGCCATCGTCACCTCGGACAATCCTCGCTCCGAGGACCCAGAGGCGATCATCGGCGAGATCCTCGCCGGGATTCCGGGTCACGACGGCGAGGCTCGCGACGACGTCGCGGTCGAGCCCGACCGGCGCGCCGCGATCGGGCTGGCCCTGGCCATGGCGGCGGCGGGGGACACGGTCGTGATCGCCGGGAAGGGCCATGAGCAGGGCCAGGAGTTCGAGGGGGGGCGGACGGTCCCGTTCGACGATCGGGTGATCGCCACTGAAATGCTGCGGCGGCTGCGGAGTGGGTCGGCCACGTGATCGAGCTCTCCGCCGCGCGGATCGCGGCCGCCACCGGGGCGGATACCGTCATCGCCGGAGGCGGCGCCCGCCCCGAACGCGCGGTGGCCGATTCCCGTGAGGTGCGGAAGGGGGATCTGTTCTTCGGCCTCCCGGGTGAGCGCGCGGACGGGGGCGAGTACGCCTCGCGCGCCCTGGAAGCGGGAGCGTGGGGGGTGGTGGTCGCGCCGGAGTGGGCCAGCTCGCTGGCGAGCGGCGCCGAGGACCCGCGGCGCCCCGGATGGGTCCTCTCGGCCGATGACCCCCTGGCCGCGCTCCAGGCCCTGGCGCGCTCCTGGAGGCGCGAGCTCGATTGCCCCGTGATCGGCATCACCGGGTCGGTCGGCAAGACGTCCGTCAAGGACATCTGCCGCGCGATCCTCCCGCTGCGGGTCCACGCGAGCCGCGAGAACTACAACACCGAGATCGGATTGCCGCTCGCGATCCTCGAGGCGCCGGTCGAGACCGAGGCCCTGGTGCTCGAGATGGCGATGCGCGGGCGCGGGCAGATCGCGGAGCTGTGCGAGATCGCCGAGCCCGACGTGGGGGCGATCACCAGCATCGGGCCGGTCCACCTCGAGCTGCTGGGCACGCTCGAGGCGATCGTGGAAGCCAAGGCCGAGATCCTCTCGGGTCTCGGAGACGGCGGCCGCGCCGTGGTCCCGGCCGGCGAAGAGGCCCTCACGCCCCACCTGCACGACCGGCTCCTCACGACCACCTTCGGCCCCGGCGGCGACGTCTTCGCCTCGCGCTGGGACGGCGATGGGCGCACGATCGACGCCACCATGGCGACGCCGGACGGCGAGGGGCGGTTCAGGTTCCCCTTCGGCGAGGCGCACAATCTCGCCAACGCCGTGGCGGCGATCGCGATCGGCGTCGCCCTCGAGGCGCCGCTGGAGGAGATGGCTCGGCGGGCGCCGCGGATAACCTTCTCGCGCCTGCGAGGCGAGCTGATCGAGCTCGCGGGCGGAATCGTCGTCGTGAACGACTGCTACAACGCGAACCCGATCTCGATGCGCGCCGCGCTCGACCACCTCGCCTCGCTCCCAGGGTCGGGGCGCCGCGTGGCAGTGCTGGGGGAGATGCGCGAGCTGGGACCCGAGGCCGAGGCCTATCACCGTGAGATCGCATCCCACGCCCGCTCGCTGGGGATCCAGCCGATCATCGGGGTCGGCGAGCTCGGCCGCGACTACGCTCCCGACGCCTGGGCTCCGGACGCCGAGCGGGCGATCCCGCTCACTGAGGCGATGCTCGAACCGGGCGACGCGCTCCTGGTCAAGGGCTCGCGCGGGGTCGGCCTCGAGCTGGTCACCGACGAGCTGATCGCCCGCAGGGGAGCCGCGGCGCGGTGACGTTGCCCCTGGCGCTCGCCGCCTCGACGGTCGACCGCGGACAGATCCTGATCGCCGGGATGGCGGCGATGCTGATCACGATCTTCCTCGGCCCGAAGTTCATCGAGCTCGTCACCGCGAGGGAGTTCGGCCAGCAGATCCGGGAGGAGGGGCCGCAGGAGCACCACGCGAAGGCGGGTACGCCGACGATGGGCGGCCTGATCGTCTTCGTCGCGATCGCCGTCCCCTACCTGGTCCTCGGCCCGCGCGACACGCAGAGCCTGGCGGTGTTCGGGGTCACGCTCGGCGCCGCGGCGCTCGGCTTCGCCGACGACTACATAAAGGTCACGAAGCGGCGATCGCTTGGACTGCCCGCGCGCTGGAAGCTTCTGGTGCAGATCGGGCTCGCGCTCGCTCTGTGGTGGGTGGCGATCGACCAGGTGGGCCTCGATCCCGAGCTCAGGGTTCGGGTGTTCGACGCCCAGATCTACATCGGGCCGGTCCTCTATGTCCTGCTCGTCTTCCTGGTCATCGCCGGATCCTCGAACGCGGTCAACCTCACCGACGGCCTCGACGGCCTGGCGGCCGGGTCGTGCGCGATCGTCCTGCTCGCCTATCTGGCGATCACGATCACGAGCGGCCAGGAGGGGCTGGCGCTGCTCTCGGCGTGCCTGGTCGGCGCCTCGGTCGGGTTTCTGTGGTTCAACTCGTTCCCGGCGGCGATCTTCATGGGGGACACGGGCTCGCTGGGCTTGGGGGCCGCGATCGGGGCGCTGGCGGTCATGACCCAGACCGAGCTGCTCCTGATCATCCTCGGTGGGATCTTCGTCATCGAGGCGCTGTCGGTCGCGATCCAGGTCCTGAGCTTCAAGATGTTCCGCCGCCGGGTCCTGCTCATGGCTCCCGTCCATCACCACTTCGAGATGATGGCCTGGTCGGAGACGAAGATCATGCTCCGGTTCTGGATCATCGCCGCCGTCTGCGCCGGAATCGGCTACACGCTGTACCAGAACAGCATCGGCTAGCCGGGCGAAGGTCAGGCCTGGCCTGAGGCGAAACTAGGGGCGTGACGGCGTCCCAGACGAAGCCGCGGCCGGGGCTTCCCGGCGGTACCTACCTGGTGGTCGGGCTGGCGCGCTCCGGCCAGGCGGCCGCCCGCCTGCTGGCCGGGCGGGGGGAGGAGGTGCTCGGGTGCGACTCGGGCGCCCCCGAAGCCGCGGCAGGGCTGAGGGACGCGGGCGTCGAAGTTCACCTGGATACGGATGGAGTCTCGCTGCTCGAACGCGCGCGCTGCCTGGTCAAGAGCCCCGGGGTGCCCCAGGAGGCGGAGGTGGTGGTCGGGGCGCGGCGGCGAGGGATCGCGGTCCTCGGCGAGCTCGAGCTCTCATGGCGCCTGCTTCCGAACCGGATCGTCGCGGTGACCGGCACCAACGGCAAGACGACGGTGACCGAGCTCCTCGGGCACCTGTGGCGGGTGGCGGGCGAGCCGGTAGGGGTGGCCGGCAACGTCGGCACGCCGCTCGCCTCGCTCGTCGGCGAGGCGCCACCGGAGGCGACCGTGGTCTGCGAGTGCTCGAGCTTCCAGCTCGAGGACTCCGAGGCGTTCGCCCCCGAGTGCGCGGTGCTTCTCAACATCAGCCCCGACCACCTCGATCGCCATCGAACCCTCGACGACTACCGGCAGGCGAAGCTTCGCGTCTTCGCCAACCAGGACGACGGCGACATCGCGATCTACAACCCCGGCGCCGTCCGCCCGGACGAGCTCGCCGGGGGGGGGAGGCGAGTCGCCTTCTGCAAGGGAGGGACGGGGCACGGCCCGCGCCGCTCGGGCCCGGCGGGCCCCGGCCCGTTCGCCTGCGACGCAACGCTCGCCGACGGAGCGATCTGGTGGGGCGAGGAGCGCCTGATCGAGACCGGGGAGCTGACCCTGCTCGGCGAGCACAACGCGGAGAACGCGACCGCCGCCGCGGCGGCGGCGGCGGCGATGGGGATCGGCGCCGAGCACATCCGCGAGGCGCTGCGGACCTTCCGCGGCCTGCCGCACCGGCTGGAGCCGGTCGCGCGGATCGACGAGGTGCTCTACGTCAACGACTCGAAGGCCACCAACGTGGAGGCGGCCGCCGCGGCCCTTCGCTCGTTCGACGGCGGGGTGCGGGCGATCCTCGGCGGTTCGCTGAAGGGCGCCGGCTTCTTCGAGTCCCTCGCCGAGCCGGCCGCTCGGCACTGCGTCGCCTGCTACCTGATCGGCGACGCAGCGGACCGATTGGAGCTCGACCTCCGGCGCGCCGCCGCGGCGGGCGTCGAGCTGCGGCGCTGCGACGGCCTCGCCGAGGCCGTGCGCACGGCCGCCGCCGACGCCGGGCCGGGGGAGGTCGTGCTCCTCGCCCCGGCGTGCGCGAGCTTCGACGCCTACCGCGATTACGAGGAGCGCGGCGAGCACTTTCGCGCCCTGGTCCGGGAGCTGGAGGCGTGAGCTCGGTCTCCCTCTCCCGGCTCGGGCCGCGGACGCGGCGACGGGCCGGATCGCCCCCGATCGAATACAACCTCCTGCTCACCGCGACGCTCTGCCTGCTCGCGTTCGGGGTGGTGATGGTGTTCAGCGCCAGCTCGACGACCGCGCTCTTGGGACAGAGCGGCGACAGCGCCTACTACCTGAAGCGCACGCTCGCGATCGGCGCGATCGGGCTGCTCGTGATGCGGGTGCTGTCGGTTCGGGGGGTGCGCCTGATGCGCCCCGTGACTCCGCTCCTCCTCGGTGTCTCGTTCTTCCTCCTGCTCGCGGTGCTCCTCCCTGGCGTCGGGGTGTCGAGCAACGGGGCCAGCCGCTGGATCGGCGCGGGACCGTTCCAGCTCCAGCCATCGGAGGTGGCGAAGCTCGCGCTGGTCCTCTACGGAGCCAACCTCCTCGCCGAGCGTCCGCGGATGATCCGCTCGCTTCGCACCCTGATGCCGTATCTCTCGGTGGTGGCGGTCGCCTGCCTCCTGATGGTCGTGGAGCCCGACCTGGGGACCGCGATCGTCGTCTGCCTGGCGACGGCGGCGTTGCTCGTCGCCGCCGGGGTGAAGATCCGCCACCTGGCCCTGCTCGCCGGCGCCATCGGCGTCGTTCTCCTGCTCGCGATCGTGGTCGAGCCGTACCGGATGCAGCGTCTGACGGGGTTCCTCAACCCGGGCGGCGACCCGAGCGGCGCGGGGTTCCAGGTGATCCAGGCGAAGATCGCGCTCGGCTCCGGCGGGATCTTCGGCGTCGGCCTCGGCCAGAGCCTCCAGAAGGCCTTCTACCTCCCCGAGGCCCACACCGACATGATCGCCGCGGTGATCGGCGAGGAGCTCGGGCTGGTCGGGATCTCCGCTCTCGTGGGGCTGTTCGGGCTCTTCGGCTACGCCGGCCTGCGCACCGCGCAGCGAGCGCGGGATCGCTATACGAAGCTGCTGGCGGCGGGGCTCACCTCGCTGGTCCTGGTCCAGGCGATCGTCAACCTCTTCGCCGTCCTCGGCCTGGCGCCGCTCACCGGGGTTCCGCTCCCGTTCGTCTCATACGGCAACTCGAGCCTCCTGGCGATGCTCGCGGCCACCGGGTTGCTGTTGAACGTGGCGCGGGGAGGAAAGGCCGCCTCGTCCGCGCGCGGCCGCGCCGGCGCTGGGAGACTGCGGATCGTCGACGGCGGTCGGCCGGCTCGAGGCCGCGCGGTGGCCGCCAGAGGAAGGAGCAGCTCGAGCGGTGCCAAGGGTCGTCATAGCCGCGGGGGGAACAGCCGGACACGTCGTGCCGGCGCTGGCCGTCGCCGACGCGCTTCGGGCTGAGGGCGCCGAGATCTCGTTCCTGGGGACCAGTGATCGGCTCGAGGCCGAGCTCGTCCCTGCGGCCGGATACGAGATCGACTTCCTCAGCGTGCGCGGCCTCGACCGGCGAGCGCCGCTCAGGGCCGCGGTCGCGGCGGCGCTGGCCGCGGCGGCGATCCCGGCGGCGCGCCGTGCGCTTCGCCGCCGCCGCGCCGACGCGGCGATGGGGGGCGGCGGGTACGTCGCCGGGCCGGCAGGGGTCGCGGCGCTCGCGCTGCGGCTTCCCCTGGTCCTGACCGAGGCCGACCGGCACCTCGGTCTCGCCAACCGCCTGCTCGCCTCGCGCGCCCGGCGCGTCTGCCTCGCGTTCCCGATCCCCGGTCGCGAGGGCGGACGCTTCCTGGTCACCGGGCGCCCCGTGCCGCGGGCGATCCTGGACGCCGACCGCGACGCCGCGCGGCGTCGATTCGGGATCGATCCCTCCGAGCGCTGTCTGCTGGTCTTCGGAGGGAGTCAGGGAGCGCGGTCGATCAACGCGTGCGCGCTCGGTGCCTTCCTCGGCGACGGTCCGGCCGCACGGGACCGTGGCTATCACGTCCTCCAGATCGCCGGGCGCCGCGACTACGGGCTCGCCCGCGCCCGGCTCGAGGCGGATCCGGGGGCCGAGCGGTACACGCTGCTCGAGTACGAGCCGACGCTCGCGGACCCCCTCGCGGCGTGCGACCTGGTGCTCGCCCGGGCCGGCGGCTCGATATTCGAGCTCGCCGCCGCTCACCGCCCGGCGATCCTCGTGCCTTATCCGCAGGCTTCCGCGCGCCACCAGCACGCGAACGCGGCGTGGATGGCGGCCGCCGGGGCCGCGGTCGTCCTGGAGGACTCGGATCTGGATCCCGCCGGGCTGGCCCGGATGGCGGGCGAGCTGTTCGCGGACCCGGGCCGTCTCGAGCGCATGTCCGCCGCGGCGCGCTCGCTGGCCCGCCCGGACGCCGCCAGGCGCATCGCCGAGCAGGTCATGGAGGCGGCGAGCTAGTGGCCGCCGGGTGGACCGATCGCAGGCTTCACTTCATCGCAATCGGCGGCGCCGGGATGAGCGGCCTCGCCCTCGTCTGCTCGCGCCTCGGGGCGCGCGTGAGCGGCTCCGACCGAGCCGAGAGCTCCTACCTGGCGCGCCTTCGCGCGGCCGGGCTGGACCCGATCGTCGGGCACGACGCGGAGGCGCTTCCCCCGGATGCCGAGGTCGTGGTCTCGACCGCGGTCCCGCCCGACAACCCCGAGCTCCGGCGCGCCCGCGAGCGCGGGCAGCGGGTGATCCACCGTGGCGAGCTGCTCGCCGAGGTCTGCGCGCAGCGGCGGCTTCTCGCCGTCGCCGGCACGCACGGGAAGACCACCACGGCGGGGATGGTGGTCCACGCGCTTCGCGGGCTGGGCGCCGCGCCCGGGTTCCTGCTCGGCGGCGAGCTGCCGGGCGCCGGAGAAGAGGGGGGCGTTGCGAACGCCGGCTGGGAGGCCGGCGAGTGGGTGGTCGCCGAGGCAGACGAATCGGATGGGAGCTTCCTCAGCCTGCGTCCCGAGGTCGCGGCGGTGACGAACGTCGAGCTCGATCACCACTCGCGCTGGTCCTCTCGCCTCGAGCTGCTGGACGCGTTCCGCCGCTTCTGCCGGCCGGCCGAGGGCCTGGCGCTGCCCGCGGACGGCGGCCTGGATCGCCTTGCCGCCGGCCGGCGACAGGCCCCGTTCGACGAGGACGCCCCCGGACCGGCGCTCGAGCTGCGGGTCCCGGGACGTCACAACCTCCTGAACGCCCGCGCGGCCCTCGCGGCGCTCGAGCTCGCCGGCTTCGACCTTGAGGCCTCGGCCCGGGAGCTCGCGTCCTTTCCGGGCATCCGGCGCCGGCTCGAGCTCAAGGGCCACCGCGACGGGGCGGCGATCTACGACGACTACGCGCACCACCCGACCGAGGTCGCCGCGGCGCTCGAGGCGCTTCGCGAGCTCCGCCCAAGGCGGCTGATCGCGGCGTTCCAGCCGCACCTCTATTCCCGCACCAGGGCGCTCGCCTCGCGGTTCGGGGCGGCGCTGGCCGGCGCCGACGAGGTCGCCGTGCTCGACGTCTACCCGGCCCGCGAGGAGCCGGTCGGGCCGCTTGCCGGGGTCAGCGGCCTCGCGGTGGCGCGCGCCGCAGCCGATCATGCCGGCGGTCGCCCCGTGTGGTGGCTGGTCGACGCCGAGCGAGCGGCCCGGGCGCTGGCTCCGCATCTGCGCGAGGGCGACCTCCTGGTGACGATCGGCGCCGGCGACGTCTACCGGCTCGCCGACGCGCTGGTCGACACGCCGGAGGCCGGTGCGTGAACCAGGCCCTGCCGCCGGGCGCGGTGCGCGACTACCCGCTCGCCCGGCTCACCACCGTCCGCGCCGGCGGGCCTGCCGATCTCTTCGCGCGGCCCGACGACGAGCGCAAGCTGGTCGAGCTCCTCGGCTGGGCGGCGTCTCACGGGGTGCAGGTCGGCGTCGTCGGGTCGGGGTCGAACCTGCTCGCGGCCGACGACGGGTTCCGGGGGCTGGTCGTGAAGCTCGACGGCGAGCTGGGCGCGATCGAGCGCGACGGCGCGCGCGTCGTCTGCGGCGGCGGCATGCGGCTCCCCTCGGCGGCCGCGCAGGCGGCGCGCTGGGGGTTGGCGGGGCTCGAGTTCGGGATCAACATCCCGGGAACCGTCGGCGGGGCGGTGAAGATGAACGCCAACGCATACGGCGGGGAGCTCGACCGGGTGCTCGAGTGGGTGGACGTCTGCACCGCAGCCGGCGTGGCGCGCCGCGAGCCCCGCGAGCTGGGCTTTGCCTACCGGCGCTCGAACCTCGCGCCCGGCGAGGTCGTCTCCCGCGCCTCCTTCCAGCTCTCCCACGGCGAGGTGGCGCGGATCAAGGCGATCCTCGCCGAGATGCGCGAGAAGCGGCGGGAGGCGCAGCCTTCGGGGATCAAGACCTTCGGGTCGACCTTCAAGAATCCAACCGGCGACCCCGGCGCCGCGGGGCGCACCGCCGGGCAGCTGCTCGAGGCGGCCGGGTGTCGAGGGCTCCAGGTCGGCGGCGCGAGGTTCTCCGAGAAGCACGCGAACTTCGTCGAGAACGCCGGCGGCGCGACGACCGCGGACATCCTCTCGCTGATGGCGGAGGGACGGCGCCGGGTCCACGAGCGCTTCGGGGTGTCGCTCGAGCCGGAGGTCCAGGTCCTCGGCGAGGTGAGGTGGCCTTCGGGGTGGGAGCTCGAGGGGCCCGAGGAGTGATCGCCGCGGAAGGAGGCGGGGCCTCCGACCGCGAAACATCCAGTGTGAGGACCTCGGCCACGACCCCCGCCGGCAGGCGTCGCGCCGCCGCGCGCGGGTCTCGAGCCGGCTCGCGTGCCACGCCGCGACGCGCCGCCCCCAAACGCCCCGGGCGCCCGCCGAGGCGAGCCGCGCGCCGCGCGCCGCGGGGACGCGGCCACGCCCGCCCGCGGCGCCCCCGCGCAGGGCAGGGCCCACAACGCGCCCTCGCGGTGCTGCGGGCGCTCCGGCCGCGGCGTCCACGCGGCTCGCTGAGAGGGCGCGCCCTGGTCCTCGTCGTGGTCGCCGGGGGGCTCGCGATCGCATACTTCGGCTGGTTTCGCGATTCCTCGCTGGTGGCCGTCCGCGACGTCAAGGTGGACGGAGTGACCGGCTCCGACCGTGCCCGGATCGTCG
>Ga0066652_100000466_pt1 | contig 19486 bp, 14 predicted proteins | sample GraSoiAngelo_101_FD_71413 | JGI IMG/M metagenome (GOLD analysis project Ga0066652, IMG submission 71413) | Grasslands soil microbial communities from the Angelo Coastal Reserve, California, USA - 14_0903_02_30cm | ecosystem: Environmental > Terrestrial > Soil > Grasslands | place: USA... | reverse complement strand
GAGGAGCCGCTGCATTCACTGTAACAGATACATTGGCTGAAGCAGTTGCGCCTTTGTTGTCAGTTACTGTTAATTTGAACGTATAGGAGCCAGCTGTTAAACCGGTAACTGTTGTTGCTGCGGTAGCAGGTGATGTAATTGTACCTCCAGTGCCTGAAACCTTTGACCATGCATAAGAAGCGATAGTGCCATCAGGATCTGAAGCCGAACCACTCAGGCTTGCTGAGCTTGTCGGGAGCGTGATAGTTTGATTACTTCCTGCGCTCACAGTCGGGAGTATGTTATTTACAACAGCATTATTTACTGTAATAGTTACATTGTCCGAAGCGGTAGCACCTTTATCATCAGTTACGGTTAACTTGAAAGTATATGAACCAGCCGTTAAACCGGTAATAGTTGTTGTTGCTGCATTAGCTGAAGTGATCGTACCACCAGTACCAGAAACTTTTGACCATGCATATGAAGCGATGCTGCCATCAGGATCAGAACCGCTACCATTCAGGGAAACAAGAGAAGTCGGTAAAGTGATGGTTTGATCATTCCCCGCGTTTGCTGTCGGGTTTTGATTAGATGGAGGTGTAACACTGCAACCTGTTAAAGCAACAGAATTAACCAGGGCCAGGTTAGCTGAGTTAAGAGGTCTTGGACCTGCCTGTGAAAGGACGAGCTGTGCAGCAGTACATGCATCCTGTGTAGTAACTGCATACTGTGAAGCGATCGCGTATTCAGCATGATTGCTCTGGCTGTTGGGATTGACGCCGGTGTTTCCGCTAACGTTTCCTGCAACATATGCATTGCCTTTGGGTGTGCTACCATAGCTACCATTAACTACAACTGCATTACCTCCATCAGAAGGAGAATAGTAATAATTATTAACGACGTTTGCAGTTGCTGAGTAAGCGACATCTGTGCCGTAACCTGAACCAGTGGCGTTGTTCCTTCCAAATTTCCAAATTACATTGTTACGGAAATCTGCATTGGGTGCGCCAACAGGAGAATAGTTACAATGAACCAATGGGCAACGTTCCCCGACTACGTTCGGGCCTGCAGGTACAAATAAGTTATGGTGAGCCGTTACATTTTGACCGGTGATCAGCATGTCGCCTGAATAATCAGAGCCGGAAACACCTGTACCCAGGATACACCATTGAACGGTAACATTCTTGGTAGTACTGCTGTTATCACCGGCGATATCTATATTACCATCCCTGTTACCGTAAGAAGAACAGTTGGTGATCAGAATATCGTGAGCGCCGCTGACAACGTTCATACCATCGCCTCCCGCATTTGTTACAGTCAGACCTTTTATTATAATATGATGCGTATTAGGACCGTCCATACTGATGGCGTCCCCGTTGTTATTGCCATTAATTATAATATCCTTGCCGGTTGCATCTATTGTTAAGTAAGATACACTGGCAAGGTATAACCTGGCTGTTATCGTTCCTGATACGTCGAACACAATTGTTTTATTAGAACCAATACCGGCTGCGAGTGAACCTGAGCCGGAAGCATTGAGATTTGTTACATGATAAACCGTTGAACTGTTTGCTCCACCTACTGCCTGTGAACCGAAACCTTCATTCAGGGTCGCGGCCGCTGCAGATATTGATTGTGAAGTTTCATCCGAAGCATCTGTATTTCCGTCATATTTTTCTGCTGAGATATCTTTTTTGCAACCTGCGAAAAAGATTGCCCCGCTGACCAGGACAGTAAACAATCCTGTGGTGCGGAAGAGAAGAGGTTTCCTGTTTTTCATATTATGTATTGTTTTCGCGCATGTTTTCAACAACAGTGCCGTAAACAATTAACTAGAATCAAGGAAACCGCTTCGTTTTATAATGCTGTGCTCGATTTTAAAATTACATTCGCAGGTATTGTAAATGAAAATAAATTTAGGTTGTAATATAATAACTACACAATAAAATCATATCAGGGTTTACGATATATGTAACAAGACATTTCTTAGTCCTGTTTCATATTATCATTTAAATGGAATGATTTATAGCGCTACAAGCAGTTGATCGTAGTCAATAGCTCGAGGGAATTTATAACGACGTGCTTAAAGGTTTAATCGAACTCTGTTAAAAAGTTATCAACAAATGAGGAAAAGTTACGGATGGTAGGCCTGCTTACACTTTATTCTGAATATATCCTACCGTTGCATCTTCGCGGGACTTGATGGTTGCAGGATTGCCAACGACGATCGAGTTGTCCGGGACGTCAATATTTACGTATGCACCGGGAGCTATCAATACATTATTACCGATCGTTATTTTGCCAACGATCACAGAGTTTACACCTATCCAGACTGAATCTCCAAGTACGGGAGCGCCCTGCCGTGACCCGCGATTGGCTTGCCCAATCGTTACGCCCGGAGCTATATTACAATTTTTGCCAATGATCGCGTCCTTGTTAATAATAATACTACCGAAGTGACCGATGTAAAATCCTTCACCGATACTGGTATCGTATGGTATCTGGAATAAAAATTTATGACTGCAATTTCTTAGCAGGAATCGCGCAATAAGCCCAATGACCGGTGTGTTCTTCCGTGCTCTTACCCATCGGTAGTAAGAAATGTATCTGTATCCGGGCTCCCTGAAGAAAGTCTTCAGGAAAGTGGTAAAGCCGGTACCCCCTGTATACCTGAAAAGATCCGATTGGCTGTGCCTGCGCATGAATCAGTGTTTGTTAAGATTATTCGGTCAGCAGGGAAATGGACAACAACAGGAGTATCTGCTTTTCAAGATTCTGATTCTGTTCATGCGCACTCAGAATCTCTTTGATCGCATCAATATTAAATATTTTAGCCATTTCCTTATTCGAACAGATAATATCTTCGATAAGCAGCTTATGTGTCTTATACCATTTCGAAGCGGGGGTTGCAAACCCGATCTTCTTACGGTGAATAATAGAAGAGGGCAAATATTCTTCGGCGAACTTCTTATGAATGATTTTTCCCTTCGAGAAGCTCAACTTATAAGTGTGGTGTAAAGACTCGATGAATTCGATCAGATCGTTGTCCAGTATTGGCACACGGCACTCCACGCTGAAATGCATCATCAGTTTATCTGTATACATCAGCAGGTCATCAGCCAAAGAATTGCGGAGGTCCAGGAATGGAAACGTGACGATCGCTTTACCAGAGGGTATCCTGGCGTCCCATTTTTCCTTGAACAAGCCCTGTTTTTTCCGTAAGATCGTAGCCGTGTCAGTAAGACCGTTTTTATTGAGCAGCATGCTCAGTTCATTACCGGAGGAAATACTGTTGTATTCACGGTAAGCCGTGAGCATATCTTTTTCTACAGCTGCATCATAAAATCTCCTGACGTCTTCTTTCCTAACATTTTTCATGCCTGTCCATTTCAATCCTCTTCTCAGGAAATTGTATCGTTCCAGGTGCTTTAGGAAAATAAGACCTTTATATTTCCGATAGCCATACAGCGGTTCATCAGCGCCCTGCCCACTCAACACGACTTTCACATGCTCCGATGTAAGTTTGGAAAGAGAATACATCGGGATGATCGAATTAGTGGCAATAGGCTCTTCTACAATGCGAATGATCTTTTTAAGATCTTCAATAAAGTCAACGAAATCGGTACGAACATGGATGTTCTCAAGGTCCAGTGTCTGGGCTGTAACCTTTGCCATTTCAATTTCATCCGAGTCAAACAGGCCTTCTTTGAAACCGACGGTAAATGTCTTTAAAGGTTTGGCCGATTTGTTTTTTGCAACGGCTGCAACCAATGCTGAATCGATACCACCACTTAGTAATACACCAATCTCTACATCCGACATCAATTGGCGTTCAACAGCCTGTTCGAACAGGTCGCCATATTCCTTGACCAGCGATGCGGATTCCTGTTTTCTCGATCCCATTTTCGGGGTCAGCACATAGTACTCCGTACTTATATTTATCTCTTCCTTCGAAAGATCGAATGTGATCAGCTGGCCGGCTTCTACTTTTTTGATGTCGTTAAATATGGTATCCGGTGCGCCGACATATCGCATTTTCAATCCTTCGGCCACATTTTCCCTATTGTATTCCATTTGAATATAATGCCTGAACGGCCTTATTTCGGAAGAAAATACGAGTTGATTGTTTTTGAAATAATAATAAACAGGCTTCACTCCAAAACGATCCCTTGTGAGGTATAGCTTCTGATTTTTTTGATCGAGAATGGCAAACCCAAAAATTCCATTGAGGTGTTTCAGGTTACATCCCACATTGCCTTCGTTGAAAAAATTGACAATTGTTTCCGTGTCTGAATGACCTTTGAAATCCGAGAATTTCATTTTAGGCTTCAGGTCAGCATGATTGTATATCTCGCCGTTGAATGTAATAAACGAATTTCCATCGCCTGATGACATGGGTTGAGCGCCGGTTTCGCTAAGGTCGACAATGGACAGGCGCCTGTGCGCAAGTGTTACATCATGGCCATTGATTGCAAAATGCTTCACGCCGCTGCCATCGGGACCGCGGTGGCTGATCGAATCCAGCGATCCGGGTTTGTATTTAAAATTTATGCATCCAAGTATTCCGCACATATTAATTAGTTGATTTCAAAAAATAAGACGCTGGCTGGGCTTCTTTAACGGGTCTTGCGTTCCAACGCCCATATTTATTATAAACTTCAATATACCGTTCGGTCATTTTAGAAATATCAAATTGCTTCTTGATCCTTTGCAGTCCGTTTTGTCCCATGGCCTTCGCCAGTCCAGGATTCTTCATCAACAAGTCCATTTTTTCAACGATCTGGTCGGCTCTTTTCTGATCAACGAGAAAACCGGTCTCACCATCTACTACCAGCTCTTGCGTACCACCTTCACGGGAGGCGATAACGGGCTTACCGGAAGCCATATACTCCATTATCGAGTTTGAAATCCCTTCACACGGAGTGATCAGCAAACCAACATCCACGATCTGCAATATGGATTCGATATCATTTCGTGAACCCAGGAAATAAATCTGGGAATTGAGCAGTTCACCGGGTACCTGCTGCTTGATTGAGTTCATCAATGAACCTTCACCGATCAGGAAGAATACTGCCCTTCGGTTGAATAAACAGAGTTTAACAGCGGCTTTGATCAGCGTATCATAGTCCTTCCGGTCTTCGAAGGCTCCCACCATAGCGCCAATAAAACTATTGCCTTTCGGTTCGCCTAATAATTTGCGTTCCATTTGATCAGCGGGAACGAGGTTGCGGAAGCGCGAAAGATCGATACCATTATATATACAAACCGCTTTATGACGGGGCACTTTGTAATTTTTCAAACCAGCCTGTGAATTCGCCAGTATTACCCTGGAAAAAGGAGCTGTCAGTTTTGTGCGCAGGTAAAGCCGGTTGAATACATTCCAGGAATAAGCATCGGCAATTGTACTATTAATAAAGGAACTGTTACGGGTAAACAGGTTCACCATACTCAGGTAAACGCTCGACATGGAACCCCAGGAATGAATAACGTCGGGTTCAAATGTTTTTATGATTTTCCTAAGCTTGAAAATTACACTGAGATCCTTCTTGCTTCTCCTTTCTATTATTTCCAGTTTGATAGGCAGCTGGTGTACATAGTCGTATTCAATAACATTGGTCAGAGAAACCAGGTAAATGCTATAGTCCTGCCCGGGCCTGGTAAGCGCTTTTACCAGTTCGAGCATCCTTCTTTCCCTTCCTCCCTTTACGATGGAATCAATAACCATCAGAATTTTCATACAATTTATTTTTTAGAGGGTCACTGATTGTTTATCCATTTGTCATACCACAACTGGAAGACAAGCAGGAACCATATTTTTTCATGCTTTTCCCTCCCGCCGTTGTAAAACTTGTGGCATATATCTTCTACATAGGCAAAGTCAAAGATGCCCTGCTTTTCTATGAACTCACGATTGGTATATTTATCTACCAGCGGCTTCAATTCGTTTTTCAACCAGGTGTGAACCGGTATCGAAAAGCCCATTTTCGGCCTGTCCATCAGTTCAGGGCTGACGTATTTGTGAACGATCTGCTTCAGGACATATTTACGCTGGCCATTTTTGATCTTGTATTGATTGGGAAGTTTGGCTGCCCAGTCGATTATGTTTTGATCGAGGAAAGGTTCTCTGCCTTCCAGGCTTACACTCATGGTTGCCCTGTCTACTTTTTGAAGAATATCATCTACCATGTAAGTCTGGTAGTCCAATGCCATGGCGTAGGAGAGGGGATCAAAATATTCTTTCTTTAGATCTTCCCTGCGATGGTCGGAAACGATGGTTTCGACGGGATTTGAAAAGAGTTTACCTCTTTCTTTGTCCGAATAAAAAACAGTAGCCGCCATAAAAAGATTATTCGGGGAAGGATCTTTCATCAGCGATTTCAGCTTTTCAAATTTGCTTTTCGAAATATTGTTATTCTTTACTCCCGGTAATGTATCGGAAGGAAAAATATTCAGCAAAGCTGTTCCTGTTCTCCGGAATATGTTGGGAATCGAATTAAATCGATTATAGTACTTGACCATCCAGTCATAATGAGTGTACCCGCCGAAGATTTCATCGCCGCCATCTGCAGACAGGGCAACGGTGACACTTTCTCTTGCCATTTTACTCACGAGTGAAGTGGGTATAGCACTGCTGTCTCCAAAAGGCTCATCATAAAAATGAGACAGGGTGGGAACAATATTAAGTGCATCCTGTTCGGTGCAATAAAGTTCATGATGATCTGTGCCCAGCACACCGGCTATTTTCCTGGCAGCCGGAGCTTCATCCATTTTTGCGTCCGTCATGCCGATGGTAAACGTCTTTATTTTTTGCGAGCTGTTCTTTTGTAACAGTGAAGTCACACAAACACTATCATAGCCGCCGCTCAGGAAGACGCCAACAGGAACATCCGCAACCATCCGGTAGGCAAATGCTTTCTCCAAAACCTTTTCCGTTTCATTGATTGCTTCTGCCTCGCCGATATTTATCTTTTCGCGGTTGTACCGGTCGTACACATCCCAGTACAGTTCGGTAGATAATTCCCTGTTCTTGAGATTAAGGATCAGGAATTGTCCATGTTTTAATTTGAAAGTGTCTTTATAAATGCAATGAGGTGCAGGTATATATCCGAACTGCATATATGAAGCAATAGCGTTGAGATCAAGTTCTTTTTGAAACCGTGGATGTGACACCAGGGATTTCAGCTCAGACCCGAAAAGGAAGAGACCATCTTTCCAATAGTAGAAAAAAGGTTTAACTCCCGCGCGGTCGCGGAAACAAGTGATCTTGTCTTCCTGCGAATCGTAGATCACGAAAGCAAACATGCCGATAAAACGATTAACCGCTTGCGGACCCCATTGATGAAAAGCATGAAGAATGACTTCTGTATCGGAATGAGAGCTGAACCGGTGACCGGTCTTTAACAGCTCCTCTTTTATCTCCTGGTAATTGTATATCTCCCCGTTAAAAACGATCTGGTACCTGCCATTGCCAAATTCCATTGGCTGGTTGCCCAGCGGTGAAAGATCAATAATAGATAAACGGCGATGCCCCAGGCCGATCGCATAATTATACCTTTTGGTATAAAAACAGCCGTCGGCATCTGGTCCCCTGTGAACGAGCGAGTCCGTCATTTTCTTCAGGATACCTTCCGAGGTCTGATTATTAAAATCGATAAAACCAGCTATTCCACACATAAGAGTTGATTAAGGTCGGGTAACTTGTTTTCAGATACTACCGGTTTGGGCAGTCATGGCCGGTATTTTCAGTTTGGTGTTTGATTTTCTTTTCTTTTTATTCATGAGGTTTGAATACATATTAATATATGCATCCGTCATTTTTCTCACATCAAGATTTTCGCGGACCCATTTGCTTCCATTCTCACCTAAAGTAGCAGCAAGGTGTGGATCCTGCATCAATACTTCCAACTTATTCACGATCTCGTCGCTGTTTTGATTTTTTATCAAAAACCCGGTAACGCCATCCTGTACCAGTTCATCAGTTCCACCACCTTCTGTAGCAATGACCGGTTTGCCGGCTGCCATATATTCAATGATCGAGTTGGACAATCCTTCGCAGGGTGCAGTGATCAGCAAGCCCACATCGGTGATCTGGAGAATGGATTCGATATCGTCGCGTACGCCCAGGAAATAAATTTGGTTATTTAGCATTTCGGGAGGCACCAATTGCATCAGCCTGTCCCTGTTAGTTCCTTGCCCGATAAGCAGGAATATCATTTTCTTGTTGGAACGACAGACCCTGATAGCTGCGGCCAGCAAAGTATCGTAGTCCTTGCGGTTCTCAAAAGCGGCTACCATGGTTCCGATATAATGGTCTCCTTTTTCCTTCTTTAACACATCCAGCTCGACTTCTCTTACCGGTTTCAGGTTTTCAAAGCGCTTCAGGTTAATTCCATTGTAAATGCAGATCGTTTTTTTGGAAGAAGCCTTGAATGCTTTGATACCCGCTTTTGAGTTAGCAACAGTAATGTCGGAGATAGCGGTAAACAGTTTTACTTTGAAATAGTCTCTTTCATACCAGTCAGAGTTCTGCGCAGCATTATAAATTACCCCGTTGACAAGGGTTTTATTGATAAACAGGTTAGCGACCGTCAAATAAGCGCTAGACATTGTATCCCAAGAATGAAGAATATCGGGGTTGAATTCTTTGATGATCCTCCTGAGTTTGAAGACCAGGCTGAAATCCTTTTTATCTTTTTTGGTAATGATCTTAAAATTTATGGGGAGATCATATACAACCGGGTAATCTATCCTGTCGTTAAGAGCCACCAGGTAGATTTCGTAGCCCTGGTCCTTTTGTTTTAATTCTCGTATCAATTCCAGCAAACGCCGTTCTCTGCCGCCTTTGCACAGACAATTTATCACCATTAGAATCTTCATAATGCTTATATTATTGTGGCTTAATGTACAGGTTTATCAGGTGGATGACAATGGTTTTCAATGTATAGCGAAGGGTATTAGAAGTTCGGATCTTGATCGCTTTTTCAGGCGAAGAGAGCCACAAGATAGAGAACACAAGGCACAGTTGCAATCATAATTAAGTATTTTTTCTTAGTTAAGTTCCATCGTTGCTAGCTGTTCTTCCTCAGTAACTTCCTCATGCGGCATGGCTGCATATCGTAATTCTGCGATCAGCGAGCCCATGATCAGGAAAGCGAAAAAAGACGTTATTTCTTTATTATGACTTGTTATATAAAGGATGATAAAGACAATGGCTACAAATGCAGGGGACTCTACATTCAGGCTTCTTACTTTGGACCAGAAAGAAAGCACCAGTGTTGTATAAATTAAAGACCCGATCACCCCGGTTTCAATCAGAAGAAGGAGGACACCATTGTGGGCATCATAACCATTCCCGATATCTCTTGCCAGGAAGCCGCCATAACCTATGCCCATCATCTGGTCGGCAGGAGGGAGGCTCATAAAATATTTATACGCAAGCGATGAAGCCTCTTCTCGCCACTCCGCCGAGTCCATCGAACCAGCATTGTACTTGTTGCCAAGCATTTTATTGAACATGGCGATCGGCTCATCAACTAACCTGCCAGTCATCGTCTCCATGAAATCACTTTGTATTCCCAGGCTTGCCGCAATCTGAAAAATGAATAGTGCAAGTAAGAGACACACTAATGTGATCGTTATTAGTGTTGCGGCTTTTTTACCACTTCCTTCTGCCCTGGATGAAAGGGCTTTGCCAATAAGAAAGACGGTGACAAGGATCATCGCCACCAGGGCTCCCCGCGAAGTCGACAATAGCACACCGAGGAACATTGGGGGCATCATCCACAGTGACATTTTCGCAGCCCTGGGAATTGTATTGGTAAGATAATCTTTGAGCAAAAAGACAAAACAGGTGCCACATATATATCCAAAGAAATTATGATTGTTATAGCTGGGGTCCGCCCCTGTAAAAAGAAAGTAGACTCTCCTGACCGGGAACCCGCCGCAAAAAGCATATGTGTAAGCCAGATCAGCCAGACAGATAAGTCCGCCGAGTATCATGCTTTTCTTTAAAATTTCGTGGTTCTTATGTTTGAAAAAATAGTAGTAAGCCAGGGCTGCCGATAAAAAGGAAAGAATAAACTCTTTAAATAAAGTAAAATCAAATAACCCATTAAACTGAGATACAAGCAGTATCCAGATCACAAAGAACATCAGGTGCCAGACCTGTGGATTTGAAAAAAAGCCAGGATGGTCAGATGCACTTAACTCACCATATATTCTTGCGAACAGTGCAATCGTGATAGTGGCACGAAGATTCAGCGGCAATCCTGGAAGATCAAAATTGATATCGGCGATGATCAGGGTAAATAATAAAATAGCCACCAGGTCCGGTTTCCGTAACATCCCGTACAGGAAAAATCCCCCACCTCCCAATAACATGATAATCTTTGCCACTTGTTATTTTATTTTCCGGTTCAGCCGATTCCGTTCCTTATAATCTTGACACGGACGTTTTTGGCAGATACAATTTTTTTATGTTACGTATAGTTTTATGAAGGACCGGCAGCTGCAGCGAAAGCAATTTCAAACGAAGCTTCGGAGTAACTGCCTTTTGTTTCTTTAAATAATTAAATGCCTGTTCGGCCTCAGGATATTTTTTCCATAAATAAGCCAGCGTGAATTTTTGCTGGTTGAATTTGATCTCGAATTCCTTTACCACATCGGCCGCCACACTGAATTTTTTTATGAAATACATTTTCATGTTATAGTGGCCCTGCAACAGTTGCAGTTTGCGGTCCCCGTTCTTTGGGTGTGAATGCGAGTTATCGATCACCCGGTAAGTCGAGGTGCTGTCCTTAAGAAATTTTACCTTCACATGTTTCGATAATGCGAGCCAGGTTGGAAGATCTTCATACAGGAAACCGGCTTTTTCAAATTCATCAAAGTCGACATATTTATCCATGGCGTCTTTGGTATAAAGCGCGGTTGGTGTCACGACAGAGAACCGGCTCGCCAGTAAAGCTTCAAACACATCACCTTCCGGCATGTCCGGATGGGTTTTGGAATGATAGGAGTAAATGGTTGAACTACTTTTTTCAAGATAAAAATCCGCGTCTGTATGAACAAGCCCATAGCCCGGATTTTGTTCCATAAAATCAACCTGCTTTTGCAGCTTGAGTGGATCATGCCAATAGTCATCACAATGGCAAAAGGCTATATATTTTCCTTTGCATTCTTTTACTACATCCGCATAATTTCTTAGCACTCCTTTGTTAGGAGCCCTGGGCAACAGCCGGATGATACCAGGATGTTTCTGCTGGTATTCTTCCAAAATAGCCCTGGTATTATCCAGGGAGGCGTCGTCGCTGATAACAATTTCAAAAGGGTAGGAGCATTGTTGTGCCAGGACGCTATCCATTGCCTGGCGGACATATTTTTCCTGGTTATATCCCATCACGCCAACGCTTATCATAAGGGTACTACTCATGGCTGAATAATAATTTTCTGAAAATAAGGACCATGATCAGTAACTGGCAGAGAAAAGCCGCCGCGTAACCGATCGTCGCGCCGATAGCTCCAAACATATTTACGAAGACCATGCTTAGCACCACGAACAGTGCACAGCTAAGGATCTCAACGATAATATAGGTCTTTGTCATTGCTTTTGCTACCAGGATATATCCCAACACCCAGGTTGACATTTTCAATATATCGCCCAGCAACTGGATCGGGAAGAATTGTTGCACACCCTGGAAACCATCTGCAAATAATATCATCACGATATAATATCTGAATGCGATCATCAACAGTGAAATGACTAGCAGGAAAGGAATGAGCAGTTTGTAAACCGACATCACTTCCGCCCTGATTTGGCTGTTTGTTTTTAAAGTGGACAGTTTGGGCAAATAATAAACGCTGAGTGATGTCGTGATCACGGTAAGGTAAATATTTGAGATCCTGTTCATGCTTTCCCAAAGACCGGCATTGTCTGCAGTCTCGTGAACGATCAGGTAATTTCTCACGATCATTTGAGCCAGGGGAAGAACGATCAGGCTCACGATTGCCATCTTCGAATAGTTAGCCAGCCGCAAAGCAGCGGACTTGCTGAATTTTCCGAAGAACATCTTCCAGGTAAAGCGGGAAGATTTGGATACAAGTACCAGTGTGACCATGAGAACCACTGACTGGTAAGTAACAAGCGATATCAGTGCACCGAAAATTCCGAAGTTAAGAGCCAGCACGACCGTAAAGATCAGGCCGACAATACTGCCGGTGATATTGATGGTGACAAATTTCTTAAATTCCCTAAAGCCATTGATAACGGAGAGCAGCAACTCGTTCAATGCATATAATATTATTGTGCTACCGAACACGTAGAAGACAGGAGTGTATTGTGCATCCTTGAGTGTTTTTATCGAGAAGTAGTTCGCCCCGAAAATCAATACAAGACCGCAGGTGATCGAAAGCCCGAATGTGATCCAGAAGCCTGTTGACAGGAAAATGGTATAGATCCTTTTGGAATTACCGTACTGGGCAATATACTTGGTCATCCCATTTTTAATGCCGCCGGTAGCAATACTGCATAAGATCAGGCTGAAGCTGGCTAACTGGCCGAGAAGAGCCACGCCTTTGGGGTGGAGTTCTCCGGCAACCACTTTAATACTTACCATACCCGTCATCATCCGGACGAGCGTAGATACGGCGGTAAGCGATGATACTTTTACAAGATCGGTTGCGAGCAGCTTTTTTACTTTCAACAACATCTACAGATACAATTTTTGTTTTCAAATAGGGTCAACCATAGTGCTCAGAGCTGGCCGGGCCGGCCATTATTGGTAAAAGAGGCAGATACGGATCATGCGATCTATCCTACTTTTAATTGCGCTTCCTGCAATGGAGTGATTGTCTCAAGATTATCTTTTCTTATCTCGGCAACCAGGGTCCGTCCCAGGGATGGCAGCGTTATTTTTACAGTGTTGGTCCTTATCTCGACTACGTTACCTTCCCACATCATCAACGGGCCGTTAATGATCCTCACCCGGTCGTTGAGATTTACCTGTGTTTTTTCAACGCTTACATAATCGTACTCGTTGATAAACTTTTTGATCGTATCGATCTCTTCATGGCGGATAACAGCTGGTTTGTTCAACCAATAAACAAAGTTGACAACACCATCGGTTTGTTTAATGCTGATATGTTCCTGTTCAGTAACGTGTACAAAAACATAGGAAGTGAAGAGGGGCTCCAGAATTATCTTCTTGCGATCGGCCCATTGTTTCTGCACTTTATTCAAAGGGCAATAAACTTCCACTTTCTTTTTCTCAAGCAGATCTGCCACTTTCTTTTCCCATCTCGGACGGGTGTAAAGGGCATACCATTTCTTCTTCGTAATCGGGATCATGAACTGACTTTTTATGTCTATAAAAGTTCATAATACATTGGAATTATTATTGGTCTTTATTAGGAAAAGGCTCCGCCCACCTCACTTACAGGTACAAAAATGAGCACACAGCGTTTTTGAAAAAAATGACAATCACGATCCCTTATGCTCTCTCTTTCTTGCCTTTCTTTTTCTTGACGCTGTTATCATGAATATAACCGTATCCGTATCCGTACCCGTACCCGTTCTTGGTAAAGCCACGGGACTTGATACCGTTAAATATTATTCCGACGTTCATCAGTTGGCTCACCTGGTTTTCCTGTTCCAGCCTTTCCAGGTAAACTTTTGGAGTGAACTTATGCTTAACCACGTATAAAGTGGCATTACAGATCGGCGACAACACATATGCATCCGAAAGCAGGCTGGCCGGCGCAGAGTCTATAATTACATGATCAAAAATTTCTTCAAGGTAATTGAGCAACTCTCTCAATCTTTCGTGCATGATCAGCTCAGAAGGATTTTCCGGGAGCGTGCCGCAAGGTAAAAAGAAGAGGTTGCTATTTGCTGTCGTTCTCTTGATCACATCTTCAGGCTCGCATTCTCCCATCAGGTAATTACTTACACCTTGTTCATAATTCACATCCAGTTTTTTGCTCAGGGACGGGTTGGCGAGGTCAAGTTCAAGCAGGACAACTTTTTTGCCGGTCATAGCCAGGCTAAGAGCCAGGTTGAGTGCAACAAAACTTTTTCCTTCACCTGAAAGAGAAGAAGTGACCAATACACGTTTTTTACCGGCGTGACTGGTACCCAGGTAGGCAAGGGAAGTACGTATCCTGCGGAACTGTTCAGCTATGAAAGTTCTTTTACCTTCTTTAATGACCAGCGGATCTTTTGATTTGTCCAGGATGATCTCGCCGATAATAGGGAAAGAGGTCAGGTTTTCAATCTCATTGCGGAACATTACTTTCCTGTTCAGCATTCCCTTTGCAGCAATAAACCCAACAGGCAGGGCAATCGAAAAGATAAGTGCTACCATATAGATCATAGTAGACTTCGGACTTACCGGGATGTATGTTGACTGTGCTTTATCGACGACGCGATTATCATCGCCATTGGGAACCATTGATAAAGCTGCGGCTTCCTTTTGTTGCAGGAGGAAGTTGTAAATATTTGTCTTGATGTTTTGCTCGCGGCTGATCTCAATCAGGTCTTGTTCCTTTTTGGGTAAGGTCTGCAGCATCGCTGCATACGAGTTGTTCGACGAATTCAGGTCAAGCTTGCTGGCCTGGAGGCTCTGCCGTTCCTGGCGTATGTTTTCAAGTACGGTGGGCTTTAGCTTGTTGATCTCACTCTTAAGGGAGATCATCATTGGATTGGCTTCACCTACAGTCTTTTTTAGATTCTCGTATTTTAATTCCTTTTCAGAGATCTGTTTAAGGATATCCGTTAAAACAGGGTCTTTTATTCCCAGGGTAGAAACGGAGAGGTTCGATGAATTATCGTTAGAGTTAACGTATTTTTCTACCTGGTCCAATACTGCCATCTGCAGGCTTATCTCATTCAGCTTACCATCGGTTTCAGAAACACTTTTAAGGAAATTGACGCCCTGTGTACCGATATCAACAGCACCCTGAGATCTTTTGTAAGCCTCGGCTTTTTCCAATATTTCTTTTAATTCGGCACCCACTGTATCAAGTCTTCTCTGAATAAAATCCACGGTAGTAGCAGCCAGGCGGGTCTTGCTGATCATTGTCGCTTTCTGATAAACGACGAATAATTCATTCAGTACATCTTCGCTGCGTTCTGGAACTTCGTCTTTTTGAGTAACGGAAATAACAGTCGATTTGCTGCTACCTGTTACTGTAAGCTTGGAACTATAGCCGGCAGCCGCACCCCTTACATTTTTTAATGAAAAATACAGGGGATCTTCTGCTGGGCGGGAAAAATGTTTATTGGCAAGGAATTTCAATTCACCCCAGGGGGTCTTTATCATTTGATTCAACGGGTATCTTTGTGAGCCAATTACGACATTGCTGTCCTTTGCTGAAAAACTGAAATAAACTTTGTCGACTTTTCTCAATCCTTCTGGATTGGCCGCTTCAATCATAATGGGCGAAGTGGTATATGCGGCCCTGGGAGCCATTTCCCCTTCTTCGAAAAACGTAGCATACAGGTCGAGGTTTTTTACCACCTCACCCATCAGGGTCTTTGACTTTAACACCTCTACTTCGTTTTCAATGATCTTTTTCCCTGAGAACTGGTCAAGCTGTTCTTCCATTTTGGTGGGTTCTACACCTTTTTGTTCGTCCTTAACCATGATGGAAGCATTTGCTTCAAACATTTTCGGGGTAATACGGAGATAGAACCAGGCGCCGAACATGCTTACTGCCATTAAGATGACAAAGACAGGCCAGTAAGGAATATATTTGAACAGCACGTCAGTCAACATGTTCTTCTGTTCCTTTACTTTTCGTTTTTGATTACCGGGTTGCATATAATTAGAATAAAATGGGTTATTTGATAAACAGCGTCGCCGCAATCAGAACTAATGATACTCCGCTCATTATTATCGGGGCCCACTGCATTCCACTACTAGCACTGTTAACTCTGGTTTTATTGGGCTCAACGTAGACAATGTCGTTTGACTGTAAATAGTAATAGGGAGATGTAAATATCTCGTCCGAATTGAGGTTAAGACGCTTGATGGTCTTCTGATCATTCACTTCCCGGATCACCACTACGTTGGTCCTCTTTGCATAGATCGTCATATCGCCGGCCAGGCCGAGCGCTTCCAGCAAAGAGATCTTTTCATTCGGCACATTGACCACGGTGGGATGATTGACCTCACCCAGCACAGTAACCCTGAAATTCATATACCGAATGGTAACGATCGGGTCCAACAAAAGCTTACTATCTATTAACGTTTTTGCGATCTTGTCTTTTAATTGATTTTTGGTCAGACCTTCCGCCTTTATGCTGCCGATAACGGGAAACTGGATATTTCCCTCGGTGTTGACCAGGTAACCCTGTGGAGCGGCGGCTCCGGCTGCAGCTCCGCCGGCAGCGGCTGCGCCCGGATTAAATATCGCCGATGCTTCAGGATTGAGACTGCTAACTGTTATGCTGAGAATGTCACTTTTCTGAATCACTGATTCAGGAAAGGGAGTGTTGGATTGTATGCTGCCATCTTTAAGGTCCGGAAAATAGCGGAGATTTTTACCGCTGGTACAGGAAGTAGACGTAAAAAGGGTAAGGACACAAATGCAACCAATCAATGTGTTATTTAAACCTATCTTCATAAACATAATTATCATTAGACATAATACTTACACTCCAAAAAAATATCGGTTTTTACAATACGAGATTTTTTTGCACCAATCAGATCTAATTGATTTCTTGTAAGATTGTTCAGAAGAATTGGAACTGGAGGTTAGACTGGACTTCTATAGGAAGAATGAATTGACGCACTAAAGTATAGTTTAATTGAAACACCTTTTTGTTCTTTTTTGTTCAGAATTTATAATTGACCTATAAAACATAATTATTTAATATACCGGTAATGATAATAGTTTCTTATAGCCGGTTTCCTTAATTAGCTCAGACAGTTGCTGTTTATCGGAAACTTTTATACGCTTCGTGTTTAAACCCGACAAAAGTTTGATGATGGCGCTGTATTTTTTGGAAAAAGAATAATTCAATTCCTGCTTTTCGGCATAGTCTTTTTTCTTCCGGGGATCGCCTTCTTTGTGGAAGCTGGCGAAGTCCTCCCAAAGATCAAAAGATGAATTTTTGTCCAGGCCTGACTCGGATAGGAAGTTTTTACCATGCCATATATATTCCGACCCGTCTTCGTAATGACCCGTCAGCAGCAAAGCCTCGCAGAGTATAAGTTCAAAATCGGGGAAGGAAAACGGGGAGTCTTCACGGCTGGCTTTGATCCCGGCATGGTATTTTTTTGCATCGGCAAGAATATCATCGGCAGGCCGGCCTGTAATATCAGCCTGGTACAATCTTGCGGCGATAAACCGCCCCAGTATATGTGGAGGAAAAGCCGGGGTGATATCAGGCTTCGGTATTTGTGATGCATGATGAAGCAACTGCTCGTTGTTTTTTGTCAGCCAGTCCCTGAACACCTGCATCGAATGGCCAAACACTTTGCCTTCCTCGGAGGCCTTTGACCGAAGGTAATGACGCAAGCCTTCACCAAAATACCCGTTCAGCCGGTCAATATTGGGCATCTTTTCATAATAATAATACTGGCCCGTTGTGGTCTTTGCGATCTCCCGCTGGAACTTATCAATTAGTGATGGATTTCTTTCCAGGAAGACAATGGTCTGTTCAACTATCGGGTAAAATGTCCGTTCCTCGTTGCCAGTGACCTCGATATTTTTGAAAAGTGAGACCATGTAACGAAGCACCTCTTCCTTGTTTATGTCCGCATTGGAATGATCTCCGGCTGAAACATGTTCGATCTCTTCAATCGAATTGAATCCGCAATACCTGGAGAGAATGGTTATTGTAGAAGAAGAAGGAGGATAATCTGCTTTGACGAGACCAAAAAATCGACGTAATGTATTTGCATTAACCGTTTCGCCGGTCTTGCGATAAATGTCTTCTACCATTTGGATGCAATCCCTTGACGAAACTATTTTTCGCCCGAAACTATGCTCCAATTCTTTTTTCAGGGATGATAAAAGAGTTTGTTTCATATAAAACGTAGCGTTGCCCGGCCGGTATCATTGCAACTCTTCCTTCATTTTTCCCAATACGTCTTTTTCCAACATTTTTTGAGCGACGAGGATCATGTTCTTAAATGCCTTTGCTTTTGAAATGCCATGACCGATCACAACGGGTTTGGCAACACCGAGGATGGGAGTGCCACCATAGATTTCGAAATTGAACCGCTCAAAATATTCGTGCTGAACCTGTTTCCGGTGACTGATCTCGTACAAAGTTTCGGCAAACTTCAACATGATATTACCGGTAAAACCTTCGCAAACCATTACATCGGCTTTGTCCGTCAATATATCCCGGCCTTCAATATTCCCGATAAAATTAATATGCTTGTTTTCTTTGAGCAAGGGGTAGGTTGCCTGGGCAAGTAAATTACCCTTACCTTCTTCTTCACCTACATTGATCAGGCCGACCCGGGGATTATCAATGCCAAGAATCAATTGCGCATACACTGAACCCATTATCGCGAACTGATTCAGCTGTTCTGGCTTGCAATCAGCATTTAAACCGACGTCGAGCAAAATACCTGTGCCGCCGTTTTCCTTCGGCATTACAGATGAGATTGTGGGCCGGATCACACCTTCCACAGCCTTAATACTAAAAAGAGCGCCGACCAACATGGCACCGGTATTACCCGCGCTTATAAAAGCGTCGGCTTTGCCGGAGGCCAGCAGGTGAAACCCAATTGCGATAGATGATTTTTGTTTTTCCTTTAAAGCTTTTGTGGGATGTTCATGCATTTCGATGACCTGTTCTGCATGAACAATTTTATAGCGGCCCTGTGGCACCGAATGTTCCTGGACCAGTCTTGTCAATTCAGTTTCATGGCCAACAAGCGCGAGAGTATGAGCAGAGTTGTCTTCCGACAAGTATTGAAGCACTCCTTTTATTGTTTCAGACGGGGCGAAATCGCCACCCATCATATCAATAGCAATGGTCATCGGTTATGTAAAATAAAAATCTAAGTTCCAAAAATACAATTAAGTATCCCAGAACTTAGAATTCTTTTATAAGGAGTTACTTGCTTTTTGGAGGTGCTTTTTCAGCTACCAGCTTACCCCTGTAATACAACTTACCTTCACTTACATGAGCACGGTGGCGCACATGTGTTTCCCCGGTTGTACTATCGGTCGTCAAAGTAGCAGAAGTTGCTTTATAGTGTGTCCTGCGCTTCGCACTTCTTTGCTGACTATGTCTGCGTTTCGGATTTGGCATGATTCATTTATTTATTATCTGTAAAAACTTTTATTAATGAATGGTCAATGGTCAATAGCCAGATACCCCTGATTCACCTCCCGATAGCTATCGGGACATCGTCTCAATTATCAAGATCTTTAAACTTCTCCAGTCCTTTCCAGATCGGGTTGGTCTTTTGTTCTTTATCCCCGTTGCTCAGCTTATTCAGCATTTCTCTTGCCGCTGGGTTGCAATGTGGACCGTCCATTTTTTCAA
>Ga0066652_100000465_pt1 | contig 19507 bp, 19 predicted proteins | sample GraSoiAngelo_101_FD_71413 | JGI IMG/M metagenome (GOLD analysis project Ga0066652, IMG submission 71413) | Grasslands soil microbial communities from the Angelo Coastal Reserve, California, USA - 14_0903_02_30cm | ecosystem: Environmental > Terrestrial > Soil > Grasslands | place: USA... | reverse complement strand
GCGCTTTTGATGCTAGTATTGCCATAGATCAGTTTATCCATAGAGGCTACGCATTCTTCAATGGCCAGTGCATTTTTACCTTTTAATATCCGGGCAAAATATTGGCCGACGATAAAACAGGTGTCCTGGCTTTCACCGGTGATCGGCATGTAAGGACTACATTCGCCGAACCCGATGATCCCTTCGCGGGTAATGATTTTAACCAGTACATTTTCGGCATTGTCATCCCTGCCCAGTGAAGTAATAAAAGGTTCTATGAGGGGAATCGAAAGTTTATAGAGCTCTATCTCCTGAATCTGTAAATCCATAGTTGAAATTATAAAACAATCTTACGTTGCGTCGTTACTGGAAAAGTAATCTTATTCCAAGGTTGAGTGACGCAGTAAAAGGTGCATTTTCATTGACAAAAAGATATTGACTTGGGTAATCGGTTGTCGGTATCAAAGTTCTTCCTTCGAAATAGATGTAGATATCTGCTCCCACTGGAATTTCGGCGCCCAATCCCACATCGAACGTCAATCTTTTAAACCTTCCCTCGCCCGGCAGTACAGGTACGGCATAAAGACTCGAATCAACGATCACTGGCTGCGTATTCAATACTCTTCCGAACATTAGTCCAAAACCGGCGTACCCATACAGTGACCAGCCTGTTTCACTGTCGAAGCTTCCTTTCAGGTACCGCTTCCAACCGATCGAGATGTGGTTGAAGCGCAATTGTGCCCAGTTGATATAGCTCACCTGTTGCGGAAACGTGGTCGAAGATTTTGCATCGGCTGTGACCTGGTTGGTAAATCTCCCATTTGCAGAATAGCAGATCCAGGCGTAAGCGCCATTCTGAGGATTAAAATGAAAATGAAAATTCACCGTTTGGCCAAAAGCCCAATAGCGCTGGTCTTGCTTAAAACTTCTTACTAAACTGGCATCTGTTGCCAGGCTGAACTTGGTTTGCTGGGCCTGGGACATGCCAACCATTAAAAGCGTGATAGTGCAGGTGACTATTTTTCTTAAATAAAACAATCAGTCAATTTGAAAACGAAATTATCTTTTTATTCGACAATACCGTACATTTTTGATTGAGCAACTATGAAATAAAAAAGCGTTAAGCAAGATACTTAACGCTTTTTAAAAAACTAACTACTTGTTTATTTAACGATCTTCAGCTCTTTTATAATGTTCGAAGCACCGCCGAGCTTGTCAATACACCAGAGTACATAACGTATGTCAACATTGATCGTACGGTTAAGATCCTTATCAAATGCCATTTTATGGCTTAACGCTTCGTAGTTACCGTCAAATGCAAGACCGATCAGTTCGCCGTTGCCATTGACTACAGGGGAACCTGAGTTGCCCCCGGTAATATCATTGGTAGTGATAAAACATATCACGAGGTCGTTATGAAGCTTATCGATGTATTGCCCGAAATCTCTTTTCTTAAGCAATTCTATCTGTTTTGCAGGAAGATCGAACTCATAGTCGCCAGCTTTATACTTTTGCAGGATACCTTTTGAAGTGGTTACATAGTCATAGAACACTGCATCTCTTGGGCGATAGGATTTCACAGCCCCATAGCTTACCCTCATGGTGAAGGTCGCATCGGGGTACATCATCTTTGCCTTTGCGGGATCCATCTCCATAATTCCCTTCAGGTACAATCTTCCGTATTCAGCGTTTTTGGATGTGAATTGCTGGTAGAGCGGCAAATACTTGCTGGCATAATTGTTTGTATAAAATGCGCTCATATAGTTGAAAGCAGGATCATTTTGCAAAACATTGGCGTCAGGGTTAGCCATAAAAGCTTTCCATTTCGCATCGTCGAAGATCATAGTCTTGTTGAATACATCTGCCGCGAACTTTTTATAAGTGGCTTCATCATCCAACGGCCCATACTGGCTTTTCAGGTTGCCATAAAAACCGACCGGGTGCTGCTCCTTCACGACATCGTTATAGTACATCATAGTTACCGCAGCGAGGATATTCTGATCGGATGTCTTATTCTCTTCTTCCAAAAACTCTTTACGGCCTTTATCGGCGTCTTCAAGCGCTTTTTTAAGTGCAGCTTTCGGAGTTCCGGTTCTAACCAGTGCATTTTCCAGTGGTATGAGGTAAGATGCAGAATAATATATTAACGGTGAGCCAAGTATTCCCTCGCCTATATACATGCGCTGTTTCGCATAGGGACGCCAGGCATCATAAGCTTTACCCCACTCATTGAATATATTTTGGTATTCCGGTTTCCCATTTGCCCAGGCAATAAATTTATCTTCGAAATTTTTCTTTTGCCCATAGACATCATATTTCAGCAACTGCTTTGTTTCCCCATCGTAAAATTTCCAATAGTTGGCGATGCTTGCATAAGAAGAAGCCAGTTGCAATTTGATAGCCGGGTCCTTTTTCATTTCATCAAACATATATTTCAGCCTGACATCACGCAGCTTAACCAGTGTGGGGTTGTTGATATCTGTGGATAAGGCAACGCCATATGAAGTTTCGTACCGATTGGTACCACCGGGATAACCCCATATCATTGCAAAATCACCATCTTTATACCCTTTGATAGAAACGGGCAGGTACCATTTAGGTTTGAGAGGCGCATTTTCCGCTGAATATTTTGCAGGCTTATTGTCTTTACCGGCATATACGCGGAAGATTGAAAAATCGCCGGTATGCCTTGGCCATTCCCAGTTGTCTGTATCGCCTCCAAATTTTCCCACGCTTTCGGGCGGTGCACCTACCAGGCGGATATCCGTGTAACGCTGGTACACAAAAGCGAGAAACTGGTTGCCTTTGAATAAGGAACTTACACGGGTTTCAATATTCTGGGTAGAATCGCTCATTCTCCTGTTGATCGATGCCAACACGGCACTTTGTCTTTTTGCCCTGTCCATTGCATTTAGTCCATTCAATGAATCCAGTACTTCTTTGGTAACATCATCGATGCGCACCAGAAACTGGATTGTCAAAGTGCTGGGTATTTCCTCGCCCCTGTTGCGGGCATAGAAACCATCTTTCAGATAATTATGATCAACTGTGCTTGCGCCGGCGATGACATCATACCCGCAATGGTGATTGGTGAATATGAGACCTTCTGAGCTAACTATCTCACCGGTGCAACCGCCACCGAAAATAACGATCGCATCTTTCAAGGAAGGCTTGTTGATATTGTATAGCTGGTCCTTTGTGAGTTTTAGTCCTTTTTTTACCATATCGTTGTATACCTGCTGTCCCAGCAACAGCGGCAACCACATTCCTTCGTCGGCCAGTGCTTTGAAAAGCAACGCAACGGAAAGAAATAAAGTGAGCAATAATTTTTTCATGTGACGACATTATTTAGACCTGCAAACGTACTGAAAAATAAAGATGGATGGTGACAGTGAAGTGTTAAGGACCACTGCTGGTAAGGATTTCAGCACTCTATCGCTCTTGTGGACATCTGCGTTTTATTTAGGTAATGATTAATCAAGTTAGTGTTGGCGTAGAGATCAATAGCGATACAATGCCTATCAACTCCATATGAATCACGGGAAAATTTGTAAGATGCTGATCATTAGCATTTGCGAGTTGTAGAATTAATTTGGATAAAGTACAGCCTCATTAGAACTATGAATAACATGAAAGCTATTTAAAGAAATGGGTAGTCTTTAAATCGAAACAGTCCCGCGTTCGGCGGGACTGTTTGTTTCATTTGTACGAGACCAGCTCTCGGTTTTTCAAGAAAACCGTTTCGTCAACCACTTTGGTGGTGACCTTAACTTTATAACTAAGCTGAATGTTCTCTTTGGCTGATCTGATTAGGAAAATCACATAATCGGTGTCGGTCAGCCGGGGCACCTTGATTTTTTTATCAAAGACCCTAGCCGAATACTTATCCTGGAAGCAGGCCTCGCCAGTTTCGTCAAGTGCTACTAATTTGAAAAGGTTGCCTGTTTTATTATCGTATTTCACGTCGAAGAATAATGCCTGGTTGTTGCCGCCGAGGAATTTTACCTGCAAAGACGATGAGATCTCAGTGGTCGCCGGTTCTTTAATTCGTAATGACGGTGAAAAAATAAACAGGACACAGGCCGGCAAAGAAAAGGCCCAGGCCTGGAGAGAAATTTTTTTAATGAATGCCATCATCCTAAACGTTTTTATACAAACTAATTCTTCTGGCAAGTTCGTTGTCAATGTTCAAAGGGAGCAGTCAGTAAAGATTAATGAAAAATGCAGGTAAAACTGGGATTACGGTTGAAGTATAAACCTGCTTTTGACCCGGAAAACAAATATAACAAAGGAAACTAATAATTCCTTTTGGGTTTTTCCACAAGGATTTGTTAGAAAAAACTTGATATTTCTTAGCCGGTCCAATATATTCCACATTAAACGGAGATTAGAAGAGACCAAACAGTAGATCATTCCTGTGGTTCGGTGAGGACTTTCCAAAGAAGATCTTTCAGTTCGGTAAGCCCTTTGTTTGTGGCAGATGAAATAAAGATCTGCGGAATTTCAGTGGGCAATTCCTTCGCGATAGCCGTTTTCAGTTCCTCATCGAGGAGATCGCTCTTGCTTATGGCTATGATAAATTGTTTGTGTAATAGTTCGGGATTATACTGTTCCAATTCCCTGACCAGGATATCGAACTCTTTGCGATGGTCGGCACTATCGGCGGGGATTAGAAATAACAAAATAGAGTTTCGTTCGATATGGCGGAGAAAGCGATGTCCAAGGCCTTTGCCTTCTGCCGCCCCTTCGATAATTCCAGGGAGGTCAGCGATACAAAAGCTTTTTCCGTCCCGGTATTCAACCATTCCAAGATTGGGAGTAATGGTGGTAAAAGCATAGTCGGCGATCTTCGGTTTTGCAGCCGTAATGACTGACAGCAGTGTTGATTTACCTGCATTGGGAAAACCGACGAGTCCCACATCGGCGAGCACTTTTAATTCGAGGACCTTCCACGCTTCCTGACCAGGTAACCCCGGTTGTGAATATTCCGGGGCCTGGTTGGTAGCGGTTGCGAAATTGCTGTTGCCCAAACCTCCTTTGCCGCCAGGGATCCAGATTATCTCCTGGCCATCTTCCATTATTTCCGCTTCCTTTTGATTAGTTACCTCGTCTCTCGCGATGGTGCCTAGTGGAACTTCGATGATTATATCTTTTCCGAAGCGACCGGTTTTGTTGTTGCTGCCGCCACTCTCACCATTTTCAGCCAATACATTTTTATAATACCGGAGATGCAATAGGGTCCAGAGATTACTGTTGCCTTTCAGGATGATATGCCCACCACGACCGCCATCACCGCCATCGGGTCCGCCCAGTGCGGTGAACTTATTACGCATAAAATGTTTGATACCAGCGCCGCCATGCCCGCTGCGACAGAATATGCGAATCTGGTCGACGAAATTGCTTTTTTCCAAAGAATAGTTTTATCGGAATGCAAATATACTGGATGCTGGTCGCTAGTGTTATGTTAAGCACATTTTGTCGCCACGGATTCACAGATAAAAAAGAAGTCATCCGCGGCATTGATTTGAGGTCGGCAATCGTTCATCTGTTTATCAGTTAATTTGTTGAACGGTAAATCTCTTAATCCGCTTTATCCGTGGCAATATAAAACGTCGAATCATACTTAACTTAACACTAGATACTGAATGCTTGTCTTTAGTAGGATGCATCCAGTTGCTTCGCTTCGCTCGCTATGACGCGCATCTAGCGATCAGCATCCAGCATCTGGCATCCAGTGTAAAAAAAAAGCGTCGGCCTTACGGGGTCAACGCTCTTGCGATTCAGTAAAGAAAACTCTTTACTGAACTACTATCTTGCTGCTGTAAACAGTTTTACTATTGTTGTCATTTACCTTCACGATGTAAATGCCTTTCGCGGATGGCGTGGGTATATTTATGTTCGATACGCTTCCCTTACCATTTACAGATGTTGTTCGTTGAGTGACCAATTGCCCTTTTGAGTCGGTCACCTGGACCGTATAATTGCCACCATCGACTCCATTGAACTGGATGTTGAAAGTATTGGTGGTAACAGGATTGGGGAACAATTGTATTTTATCGCTGCCAGGTGACAGTATGCTGGTAAGAAGTTCAGCTGGTGCAACAGGTTTCCTTGATTCAAGAATATTGCTATTGGCCAGGTCGGCTGTATGCCAGGGAGCAGTAGTTGTTTGCATAGCCACTGCAACGAGAGTCCTGGGGTCAACACTATAAAGTGCAGAAGCATCAACAGCGCTGCTGACCAGGATGCGGTTATTTTCGTCTACTGCCGCGCCATTTGTCGTGAAGTTGGCGGGGAGCCCGGTGATGGTTCCAAGATGAGTGGCCACCTTTGACTCAATGTTTACCTTGAAAACATTATTACGGGCAGAGAAAACAAGCAGGTTGCCGTCGTTATCAGCGATCATATCACCGCCAAAGCTGCTGCAGGAGTTATGAATCGAGATGCCTTTGTTCTCTGCTGCATCCACGAGGCTGCCGAGGTCAGAGATCTCAGTTTTTTTGCCGGTGGTAAAACGCAACAGGTGATTACCATCATTGGTCAGGGCATATCCATTGCCGTCATCGGCGATTACCATGCGGGTAACGATATTACTTTGATCGGCAGCTTTGTTGGGCTGGCTTGCAAAGTTGCCGGCAACAAAATAAACTTTCATCGACCTGACATCAATAAAGCGAAGCTGGTCGATGAACATGGGAGTATAATACAATCTTTCATGCCGTTTGTCATAGGCAACTGCGGCTACTCCAGTGCCAAAGGCGGCGTTGGCCAGGTTACCAAAGCGGGCATCCGTCATCGGCGTCATTTGCTGCTTGGTGGATGCATCATAGGCCAGGCGGGATACATCAGTTCCATTTAATAATACATCGCTGTAAGTACCTGTCTGGAGATCTACTTTCCGTAAGAAGCTCCAGTTAGCGCCGTCCTTATTGACGTCCGTAACGGCATAAGCAAAACGATCGGATTGGCTGAGTGCCAGATTGGCGATACAAAAGGTTCCCATTAACAAGGGCACAATGCGTAAATTTTTTGTCATAGACCAAGGAGTTTTAGGGTAAAAAATTGATACCGGACAATTAAATTACGACTATTCTCTATTTGGGGGAAATTATTTTTTAATGAATAACCCCGCCGGAGCGGGGTTATTAATGACAGGCTTGTCAGATTCTTACATCAACGGCAACTTACCTGAGCTCACATTGCCAATTGATAGCAGCCGTATCACTTTTAAAGGGTTCGGATCAAACAAATAAGTTTTTATCCTTTGCACCATGTGTATGACTACGATAATTACAGCCGGGAAAGCGACTGCTTACAATAAATCCTTTCTGAATGAAAAATGTTCGTGGAATTAAGCCAACGACCAGGGACGGGAAGATCAAATAATGAGGTATGGTCCCTTCCAGGATAAACTTCTTTTTTCATGCTCTCTCAGGTTTATGTGATCAAACTGTTTACCGGGTACAGATAGACGGGCAAGGATCACCTTGAGCTTTTATAAGGATGCAGGATATAAAGGGAAGGATATGGAAGAAGGTTCCTAATAGTTATATTGAATCTGCTTGCAGCTCGCAAAGATAAGGGAATATCATTATTGAAATCACATCCGTTTTTTCATAATCTGTTTGTTGAGTAAGATCAATGCCGGCAATATTATTTTAATCATTAATTCCCCTGTTGTTTTTTCCATGGTTTGTAAGATTCAGGCTGGCCCGGTAAGGCCGAAGGGATTTCTGTGAGCGGATCAACTGCTTGCCAGGTATTATACATTTGTGCAGGAAGAGCCTGATACAATTTTGTTCCTTCTGTTTTCCATGCGATCATCTCATCGCTAACTTCTTTTATTTTCTTTGCGGGATTTCCGGCAAGCAGGCTGCGAGCTGGAATTTTCTCTCCTTCTTTAATAAATGAAAGGGCTCCGACAATTGACTCATCTCCTAGCTCGACATTGTCCATTATAACGCTGTTCATACCCACCAGGCAGTTCCTGCCAATGGTGGCACCATGAATAATGGCGCCATGTCCTATATGTGCTCCTTCTTTTAATAAGACCGTGATACCGGGAAACATATGAATAGTACAATTTTCCTGAACGTTGCAGCCATCTTCGATGATTATCCTGCCCCAGTCGCCTCGTAAAGCGGCGCCGGGCCCGATATAGCAGTTTTTGCCAATAACAACATTGCCCGTTACAGCTGCCTGCGGGTGAATAAATGAGGTTGGATCTATTACCGGGATGTGGCCTTCAAATGAATAAATCATGCCTGGACCTGTTGACTAGTTAATTAGTTCTTACGCGAAGTTACTTTGGTATTGCTAATTGGACGGGGCGACGATGGCCTCGCCTTTCTTTTTGGGCCCTCGCGATATTCGCCTTACTACAGCAATAACTCCCCAAATAATCAACGCTGTGCCCAATATCCCGACGACCAGGGCTGCTGCATCGGACCCATTGCAGGAAAGATTGCAGGCTAATGCTGCTACCAGGTATAGGAGTCCCAGCGCAGCTACAATGGTCAGTATAATAAGACCAGCTTTGCCTGCATCGTCTTTGCGACCTTTTAGCTTGGCAACTGCATAAACTTTTAGCTGATTTTTAAATTCTGCCTTTAATATTCTTTTCTCCTGGCGTGTCAGTGTGCTCTTATCGCGGTACTTTAAAGATGCCAGTATTTCTTCGGCAGTTGGGTTGATGGTTGTGGCAGTGGCAGCTGCCGCCGCTATCTCTGTGCCGGCAGGAGCCGGGAGCTTCGTATTGACCCAGGTACCTATCATTATAAAAGAGCAGGTAGCTATTATGAAGTCGCAGGTTTTTTGTTGAACATAAAATTGCTTTTTTGTAAGCCTGGTAATGTGTTTAGATGGATAGACTATTGCTGAAATGATCAATACAAGTAAGGCGATAAAGAAAACGGCGAAAGGAACGTGGATATTCATGCCGAGTAACGATAAACCGAGATAAGCAGCAATAAAGGCAAGTAGCAATTTAATGACAACAAGAGAAATAATGGCGGTGAGGCGATGGTTTTTGGCCCAATAGGATATCTTTCTCATAAACAAGTGGATTGGTGAAAAGATCTAATAGTGACTATCTAAGATAAGAAATGTAGGATGAGGGGAAACAATTTGTAATAGCGTTGTAAATGTTGGGAGGTTTTTCGGGTAATTTTTGGAGCTTATTTTTTTCAATTGGCTTATTTGCCATTTGAAAATAGCGGCCATTTGAAAATAGCAGCTTCAGTGCAATAGCCCCGTCGGGGCCCGCCCCGCCCCCGCCTCCGCCACCCTCGTCTATTACTTGTTATCGCAATAGACGATCATCGCTTTGCCGTTACTGCGAAGAACGCAGCAATGGAACAAAGCAGCCAGTCGTCTGGCAATTTTTTCAGATACGGATAACTATTAAGTTAATGATCCAACTAAACGTATACGTTCAAATCAGGATACAAATATCCCTCTCAGCAGAGGAGGCACCAGGGGAAAAACAGCGAAATTTATGCGAAAAACTGGATGGAGTTTGAACTTTTAAACCGCATTCATTGATGAAATCGCCAAAATAGTTCCGGTCTTTTCAATGCCATGTTTATACAAGCGTTTTACCCGTCCGGAAACAGGTGCCTTTGAACAACGCAACATGCTCATTTTTTTGATTGGTAACCGTGATAAGATAGACACCCGTGCTTCGGCCATTATGCACTTCTTTTGCTTCAGCAGTTAATTCATCTCCTACATTCACAGCTTTGGTAAATGTAATAGTGACATCGAGCGCCACCGACAGGTTATTCCTGTTGTTGCAGGCAAAAGCAAAAGCACTATCAGCTAATGAGAAAGGGAGGCCGCCATGCACGATACCAAAACCATTGACCATTTCTTTTCTTATCGTCATTTTTATCCGGCTGTATCCTTCCTTTACTTGCAGTACTTCCACACCCATCCATTGACTGAAATAGTCGTTTTGCATCATGTGGGAAACGACACTCTCGTGCAGTGTTTGCATAATTATCAATAATTATTAATTAGTAATTATTCTCCTTTGAATCTGGGCTGCCTTTTTTCCAAAAACGCATTTACCCCTTCTTTGTAATCATAAGTTTGAGCCGCCCTTTGTTGGAAAATATCTTCATCCTGTAACTGGTCTTCGAATGTATTGTTGATTGAAAGACTCAGGATCTTTTTTGTATACGCCAACCCCTTTGTCGGCATTTGAGCAAGGATTGTTGCAATCTTCATAGACTCTTCGGCAAAAGTCTCGTCGGGAAATACTTTGTATAACATTCCTATCCGTTCGGCTTCTGCCGCAGTAATTTTGTCTCCGAGCATCATCAGCGCAGATGCTTTTTGCCAACCTATCAACCTCGGCAAAGTGTGTGTACCTCCACTATCTGGGATGAGCCCGATTTTGGAGAATGCCTGTAAAAAAGAAGCGGACTGAGCCGCAACTACAACGTCGCAACACAACGCAATATTAGCACCAGCCCCCGCAGCAACTCCATTGATGGCTGCCACAACCGGCTTTTCCAGTTTTCTTATCTGGCTAACGATAGGATTATAATGTTCCGATAGTATTACATTCAACCCGGGACCATTTGGATCGGCAACTTCGGCCAGGTCCTGGCCTGCACTGAAACCCTTGCCGGCACCTGTTATGTAAACACATCTTATCTCTTTGTTTTTACATTCATCCAGCTTTTGCTGAAGCAACAAAGACATTTCACGGTTGAATGAATTGAGTTTGTCCGGGCGATTAAGTGTAATAAGACCAATTGAATCTTTTATTTCGAAAAGGATAGAACTCATTTTGAAAGTTTTTTTGGTGAGTCGTGAGTGGTGAGTACTTGTACTTTTAGGGTACAGCTCTATTCACCATTCACCATTGGCCTTCCGATAGCTATCGGTAGGCCATTCACTTAAAAGTATTTTGTTTTTCCCGGCATAGCGATGGGATACCTTCCTTCATCGTCCGGAACAGTGGGTGGCATCGCATTCCAGTCAAATGATTTTGGTGCCATACTGATTCCTGAAGCCAATAACTTATCCCATTCCATTACCTGTCCTGAATAAGTAGCCATTCTTCCCATGATCGCCGTCATTGTACTCTTTGCTCCATATTCCGCATTGGCGAATTTGTATTCACCTTTTGCAATGGCGGCAAACAATTCATCATGCTCGGCCTGATAGGGATTGTTCTCGGTTTTTTTATCAAATTGAAATAGCACCTTGCCGCTATGATCCTTAATGACTGCTTCATCACAGAAGATCTTTCCTCTTGTGCCAGTCAATAGTTCATCCACTTTACTCATAGTACCTGGGATGTGGCGGCATTGGCTGTTTAGAATTGATCCATCGGCATACTGGAACTCTACATAGTGATGATCATATATCTCTCCATGGTCCTTTCCCTTTCTCACCTGCCGTCCGCCCATGCCCTGTGCTTTGACAGGATAACCACCCTTGAACCAGTTGATCACATCCATGTTATGAATATGCTGCTCTACGATGTGATCGCCGCATAGCCACACGAAATAATACCAGTTACGCATCTGGTATTCCATTTCCGTTTGATTGTATTTTCTTGGATTCACCCAAACGCCGTCATTGTTCCACCAGGCCTGGGCCGAAGTGATATCCCCGATCAAATCCTTCTTTGCATATAATTCACGATAGGAATTCTGGTAGTGACGTTGCAGACCTACAACGACATTCAATTTTTTTTGCTTTGCAATTTCAGCGGCATCCAAAACTCTTTTTATGCCAGCAGGATCGGTAGCCACCGGTTTTTCCATAAATATTTGCTTGCCCTGGCTTACGGCTTCTTCAAAATGGATAGGACGAAATCCCGGGGGTGTCGTCAGTATCACAACATCCGCATGCGCCATCGCTTTTTTATAGGCATCGAAGCCAACATATTTTCTCTCTTCGGGAACATCGATCCTGTTTTTGATATTGCCTTTGACTCCCGACCAATCCGAAATATCATCCGACGTCAATGTCTTATAAGCACCATCGAGCCGGTCGCGGAAAGCATCGGCCATAGCTACCAGCTTTACATTCTGTTTGGTGAGGCAGGCCTGCATGGCTGCACCGGTGCCCCTGCCGCCACAGCCTATCAATGCGATCTTGATTACATCATCGGAACCGCTGAAAAAATTAGCTTTTGATAAAATCGGCAATGCGATAGCGCCGCCTGTAAGGATAGTTGAGTTCTTTACAAATTCACGACGGCTAGTGTTTTTATTTTCCATAAACGCTGTTTTATTTAATTAAGTAAAGTTCAAAAAATTTTTCGGCTTGTTCAGGTGTCGGTTGTTGCAGGGGCCTTACGACACGAAAGCCGATGAACGGAGCATCTGCATTCCACCATTTGCTTTTCGGAATCTGCGGATCACGACGGTTCCAAACGAGATCGGATTCAATTCTATTGGCGCAACGCAGTTCTTTTGCCGCGTCTTTATACGTTCCACCCCGAACCGTTCTTGGATTTCTTTTAGTGGGAAGAACACACGGATCGGCCAGGCTATCTTTTTCTTTGGCGAAAAAATTTTCATCATACTGATCAAGTGTCCATTCTGCTACATTACCCAGAATATCATACAATCCCCAGGGATTAGGCTTCAACTCACCTACCTTATGGTATTTGTTTCCGCTATTATTGGCATACCAGGCATATTGATCCAATTGTTTTTCGTCATTGCCAAAAAAATAAGTGGAAGAATTGCCGGCGCGACAGGCATATTCCCATTCAGCCTCGGTAGGTAGGCGGAAAAAGATGCCGGTTTTTTTATAGAGCCAATAACAATACATCAATGCGCCATATTGCTGCATGCTGTTAGCAGGATAACCACCCTGCTTTCCCATCCCCAGCGAGAAATCAATGTAAGGAGGACTGGGTCGCGTGATGGCATCCGCATTATTGTTTTGCGTGAAGGACTCATCGGTAAAAAAAGTATTGTATTCATCATAAGTCACTTCATAAGCGCCCATCCAGAATGGTGAAATGGAAAATCTTTGCTGAGGCCCTTCATCGGTATCTCTTCCTTTTTCGTTGACAGGACTGCCCATTGTAAATGTGCCCTTTTTGATGGGCATCATTTTGAATTGAATTGTATATCCGGGTATACTTTGGTTGTAGGCTGAAAGGGAAGTGTCGCTGGTTTGGCACAACGCTGATATGCCTGTGAAAAAAAATAATACTATCGCGGCTATTTTCATTACGGCGACAAGTTAAGAACTTTCGTCCCTTTAGCGGGGAATCTCCTAAGAAAGTAGCGATAATCTAAGGAAATATCGCCGAAGAACTCACCGCATAAAATAGCTATCAAATTTTTCCGTTTTGTAAATCCTGATTTTTTCATTTTCTATTGTTGCGATAAGCAACGCTGCACTTTCTTTCTTCATCAGCGCCAACGCTTTTTTTATTGGTAAAATACTACAGGCAGTCGCCAGCCAGTCAGCGGTAGCTCCATCCTTTGCGATCACTGTTACATTTCGCTGTGAAGTGACGCCATAACCCATTTGCGGATCAATTATATGCGAATATTTTTTTCCATTGTGAAGCGTATAATTATAGATGTCGCCGGATGTCGCGACCGCACAATTTTTTAGCTCCAGTTTTTTGTCCCAGACATCAAGGCCCTGTTCGGGGAGATTGATGCTGATAGTCCAGCCTTGTTTGCCGGGAGGAGCATCGCCCATGGCAATGTCGCCACCTGCATCTGCCAACGCCATGCTGATGCTTTTGCTTTTTAGATGATCAATCATTTTTTGTGCGGCATAACCTTTGACGATCCCGCCGAAATCCAATTCAATTCCTTTAAGGGTAAACGAAACAGAGTTTGAATGACTGTCAATTACCAGCTTTTCAAAACCAGTGGTCTTCTTTGCCTGTTTTATTTCTTCTATTTCCGGAAATCTTTTCTCCTTCTTTGCTTTTCGCCATAAGCGAGTGAGGGCGCCAACAGTAATATCAAAGGTGCCACCGGAGTTTATCCATGCCCGCCTGGATTGGGTGATCATAGAAAATAATTCAGCCGAGACTTTTACTTTTTTGCTGGCAGGCTGTTTGCTGAGGCGGTTGATTTCACTTTCTTCCATATAATCGCTGAAAATGGCATTGAGCGAATCGACAATTGTGAAGCATTCTTTGGACAACTGAACTGCCCTGAGTGAATCATCGCAATAAAAAATGAGATTGAAGGGCGAACCCATTTTGTTTTCGGTAAAGTGGAATCGTTTTAGCTGCGGACTAACGGTTCGTGGGGACACGAACCGAAATGACAGCTGCGGATGACTGGTTGGTGGAGACACCAACCAGGAAAGAAAAATCAATCGCCACATGAATGGGATAGCTTACATTTAAGTCAGAAAGATAAAGTTTATGGAACGCAGAAAGTTCATCCGTAATAGTTTTTTGTCCGGCGCTGCTATAGCCACTGCAAGTCAATCGTTGGCTGATGGTCGGTTCGTGAGGATACAATCGGAGACCACACGAACCGAGGCTAACAAGCCGTTTAACCTTGACTATGCTTTTCATGATGGCATGTTCAAAAACAATGGAGGCGACGATTTCCTGGACCAGATCAAATGGGCCTATGATCAGGGCTTTCGCAGCATTGAAGACAATGGGATGATGAGCCGCCCTGTCGAGCAGCAGAAAAAGATCGGTGATCTTTTGGGAAAGTTGGGGATGCGGATGGGCGTGTTTGTCATTACATCTGAAAATTGGCACTGGAAGACTTCGCTGACAACTGGCAAACAGGAGTTCACCGACCGTATGATAAAAGACTGTAAAGAAGCTGTGGAAGTGGCTAAACGCTGTCATGCAACGTGGATGACGGTGGTACCTGGTAACTACGAAAGAAGCTTATCATTCGATATGCAGACTGTTAATGTCATCACCGCATTGAAAAAAGGAGCAGAGATCCTCGAGCCTCATGGCCTGGTGATGGTGCTGGAATCGTTGAGCGATAATCCTGATTTGTTTCTACGGCATACCGACCAGGCATTTATGATTTGCAAAGCAGTCGGCAGCCCGTCGTGCAAATTCCTGTTTGATATGTACCATATGCAGCGCAATGAAGGCAACATCATAGCCAATATTGATAAAGTGTGGGATGAGACCGGTTATTTTCAAATCGGGGATAACCCCGGCAGGAAAGAGCCTGGCACCGGGGAGATGAACTACGGGAATATTTTTAAACATATCCATAGCAAAGGTTACAAGGGGATACTAGGCATGGAGCATGGAAATTCGCAGCCGGGGAAAGAAGGAGAAATGATTTTGATAAAAGCATACAGAGAAGCCGACGCTTTTCCTGCTTCATTTCGTTCACAGTGACGTTCGGAATAATAGCATCCAGCAGCTAATGACACTTGAAATAATCAAACGGTTCCCTGCAATCATCACACTGATATAATGCCTTGCATGCTGTTGATCCGAACTCGCTGATGCGATGAGTATGATAAGAGTTGCAATGCGGGCACTGAACGGCTTCATCAGGAGCAAACAAATCCTGGTTGCAAACCTGCTGCTTTGGATTGGGAGGAGCTATCCCGTATTTTTTCAGTTTTTGTTTTCCCTCTTCGGTCATCCAGTCCGTTGTCCACGCGGGAGAAAGGACTTGTTTAATTATCACATTTTTATATCCATGGGAAATCAATGCCAGCCGGATATTCATGCTGATCACATCCATAGCCGGGCAGCCCGAGTAGGTAGGTGTGATCGTTATTTCAACCGACTCACCAAGATCTTTTATATCCCGGATGATTCCCAGGTCGATCACCGACAATACGGGTACTTCAGGATCATTCACAGCCTGGAGAATGGTGAATATCTTCGCTTCCCCGGCGGCCGGATCCAGGCTCTGCAGAATATGGTTTGAATAACTCAAAAACTATTTTGTTGGGTAACTCAAAATTAAATCATTTACGACCTCCTAAAAAGTGCGGAGAAAGAGTGCGAAGGCCAAATTTTTCCTATTTTTTGAGTCCACTCTCGCTCTGTTTCTCGCTCTACATATTGGTTCACACTAAACCTGTAACCTGTTTCCTACCATTCCATGCCTGGATAGGTTCTTTGCAGGTATTGAAGATCTTTCAGCAGCTCGTTTAGGTGCTCAGTATGCCTGCCCTGCTTACCACCGGTATGTTCATTCTTCGGGGATGGTGCAGTAAGTGTGGCTTCGCTTAAGACTTCATTTACTTTTTGAATCCATTTATCTTTTATACCGGAAATATCAATACCCATTTTTTCCTCGTAAGGTGCAGGTAAAAAGAGTTCGCTGGTATAAGACCATAATTCATCAAGGGCTTTAACGATTCTTGAATGACTTTCCTCAGTGCCGTCTCCCAACCGTATCACCCACTCACTGCTCCAGCGAAGGTGATAAGTAACCTCTTTTATTGATTTAGCAGTAATAGCTGCCAGTTGTTCATCCTTGTTTTGCTGCAATTGCTGGTATAAATAAAATTGGTAAGCGCTGAAAAAAAATTGCCGCAATACAGTGAAGCCCCAATCGCCCCTGGGCAATTCAACCAGTAGACAGTTTTTGAATTCGATAGCCTCTCTCAGGTAGGCCAGCTTGTCTTCGTTGGAATCGTTCCCGATCAGCGAAGCTGCATATTGATAAAAATTTCGTGCCTGCCCGATAAGGTCGAGAGAAATATTTGTGATAGCAATATCCTGTTCCAGCACTGGCCCATGCCCACACCACTCGCTATTGCGATGACCGATGATGAGGGCATTGTCGCCGTTACTCAGTAAATAGTTGATTAGTTGATTGGTTGATTGGTTCGGCATTTGGTTATTTAAGACTATTTCTTAAAAAAGTGATATATCCGTTTAACAGGCGGCCGACTTCGTCTATCATATTTTTAAAATAACTAAACTGCACTTCGGAAATATATGAGCAATCAAGTGCATCAATAAGATGGTTGTGTGTTTCCGACAAAGAACCCCTTGCCTGGATACAAAAATGCAATTGATCTTTATAAGTAAAACGACCATGGCCTTCGGCAATATTTGCACAGATTGAACGAGATGATCTTATCAACTGATCTGTCAATTTATACTTTTCTTCGACTGGAAATTTGCCGGCAAGTTCCTTTAACTCATTTTTCAGAACTCTTGCTTTTTTCCATACCTCCAATTCAGTAAAGCTTTGATTTTTTATCTCCATAAAAAGTTAATTGAAAACAATACTAACTAATCAACTAGTCAACCGATCAACTGATTACATATGCTTCACCTCATCCGGCAGATCATAAAACGTAGGATGCCGATAAATTTTGTCTTCCGCAGGTTCATACAATTCACCTGCCTCTTCAGGAACAGATGCATGAATATATTTCGATTCAACTACCCAAATACTTACTCCTTCCATTCTTCTGGTATAAACGTCTCTTGCATTTTCAATTGCCATTTGAGCATCGGCTGCATGAAGGCTTCCGGCGTGTTTGTGATCCAATCCCTGTTTACTACGAATAAACACCTCCCAAAGAGGCCAGAGCCCGGCCCCCCCACCCCCCAGGGGGGGATTTTGGGAAGAGTCACTATTATTACTACCCGTTTTGTCTTCGGGGATGTCGCCGTAATAATATTTTCTAATAAAGTTGTTCATTAAACAAAAGTTTATTCGTTACGATGCTGTTCTAAAACCCCTCCACGTCATTGCGAGCAACGCGAAGCAAGGAGGGATTGAGAGGCTTTCTGCATGATTTATAGCCGGCAATTCATAAAAGTGGTTATAAGTTGACATGAAATGATCAATAATTAATATAAATAATTAGGCCGCCTTTTCCTTTCTTTTTTCCGCATGCGCAATCGCTGCTTCCCGCACCCACTCCCCCTCTTCCCATGCCTTTCTTCTTGCTTCTAGTCTTTCTTTGTTACAAGGACCATTTCCTTTTACCACATTCCAGAATTCGTTCCAGTTGATCTCGCCGAAATCATAATGTTTTCTTCCTTCATTCCATTTCAACCTGTCGTCAGGCAATTTCATGTTCAGCACTTTTGCCTGCTCGGCGATCATATCCACAAAATTCTGACGCAACTCATCATTGCTCTTTCTTTTTATTTTCCAGATCATGCTTTGTTCACTATTGGTGGACTCGCTGTCATGCGGGCCAAACATCATCAATGATGGCCACCACCAGCGGTTGATGGCATCCTGGCACATTTGTTTTTGTACTTCTGTCCCTTTGGATAATACCCAGAGTATTTCAAATCCCTGGCGTTGATGAAAGCTTTCTTCCTTGCAAATCCGGACCATGGCCCTCGCATAAGGCCCGTAAGAAGTTCTGGTCAGCATCACCTGGTTCAAAATGGCTGCTCCATCTACCAACCATCCGATAGCGCCAATATCCGCCCAGGTGAGCGACGGGTAATTGAAGATGGATGAATATTTTGCTTTACCGCTATGAAGGTCCTCAATCGTTTGTTCTCGTGTTATGCCTAATGTTTCAGTAGCAGAGTAGAGATATAAGCCGTGACCGGCTTCATCCTGCACCTTGGCAAGTAATATGGCTTTTCTTTTTAATGTAGGAGCTCTTGTGATCCAATTCCCTTCAGGCAGCATACCCACAATTTCGCTATGCGCATGCTGGCTGATCTGCCGGATATTGTTTTTGCGATAAGCTTCCGGCATCCAGTCTTTTGGTTCAATCTTTATTTCATTATCTATCTTCTCCTGGAATATTTTTTCTGATTCCTGAACTGACATGGCAAGATGTTTTAAATCTCAAATTTATGAAACATAACGGCAGCGACCTATGTTTTGTAGGCCGCTTAGAATGTCCCGGGCTGATAAAATCTTCCATTGGCTAAAACGATCCCGCTATTTTGTCGGAATTATTTACCTTACATTAGATTTTTCGCTTGTTAACTATAACTGTTAGAACGATTGCCTCTAGACGAACCTAATACCCAGGCTCCATTAAGGGAACTGCAAATCAGTGTTGCACGTGGTGATGAGACTGCTTTTACGCAGCTATATCTTCATTTCGGCAAAAAGCTGATCCTTTTCGGCGTTTCGCTGGTACGCTCCAGGGAAATCGCGGAAGAGCTCGTTGAAGATGTGTTTGTAAAACTTTGGGCCAACCGGCAAAACATCACAGCAATAGAAAATATCAGGGTTTATTTATATGTGGCTGTCAAGAATAAAGCCCTGAATAAACTTTCTCAAAAAGCCACTGAACTTATTGCTGCTCCTTTTGATTATCTCGATACGACATTAGATGAATTCGCTGCAAGCCCTTATGACCTGATGATCACATCCGAAATGATGGAACGGATGCACCAGGTGATAGAAACACTTCCCCCACGCTGCAAAATGATTTTTAAACTGATCCGCGAAGACGGCCTCAAGTACAAAGAGGTCGCCGAGATCCTGAACATATCTATTAATACTATTGATGCACAAATGGCAATTGCCGTCAGGAAAATATGCCAGGCTCTGCATATTGAAAAGCCCGGAAAACCCCTAACCCTACGGGTTGACAAGAAAGTTTAGAAAAAATTGATTTTCCTTTAGTA
>Ga0066652_100000464_pt1 | contig 19518 bp, 17 predicted proteins | sample GraSoiAngelo_101_FD_71413 | JGI IMG/M metagenome (GOLD analysis project Ga0066652, IMG submission 71413) | Grasslands soil microbial communities from the Angelo Coastal Reserve, California, USA - 14_0903_02_30cm | ecosystem: Environmental > Terrestrial > Soil > Grasslands | place: USA... | reverse complement strand
TTCCGCGACGTGTGCGACGAGGTCCTTCGTGTGCTCGAGGGCCACGTGTTCGTCGCCCACAACGCGTCGTTCGACTGGCGCTTCGTGAGCGCCGAGGTGGTGCGGGCACAGGGCCGCGAGCTCGCCGGCCGACGTCTGTGCACGGTGCGTCTCGCGCGCCGTCTGCTGCCGCAGCTTCGCTCACGCTCGCTGGATTGGGTGGCCAGGCACTACAACGTCGAGATCGATCCCGGCAAGCGGCACCGCGCTGCGGGCGATGCGCTGGCCACGGCGCACTGTCTGCTTCGCCTGCTCGACGACGCGCGCGGCCACGGATGCGAGCGCTGGTCGGACCTGGAGCGCTTCCTCGCTGCCGCGACCCATACGCGGAAGCGGCGTGGGCGCCGCGCGCCCGCCATGCCGCGTCCCGTGGATCGGGACACGACGGCGTGAGCCCGAGTCGTTAGACTCCCCGCATGCCGCTGCTTCCGCTCGTCCAGACCCGCACCGTGGGCTCGCTTCGCGTGCATGCGCTGCAGGCCGGTCTCCAGCATCTCGACGGTGGCGCGATGTTCGGCGTCGTGCCCAAGAACCTGTGGGAGCGGAAGATCCCTGCGGATGCGAAGAACCGCATTCCCCTCGGCATGCGCTGTCTGCTGATCGAGCATCCGGACGCGCTGGTGCTGGTCGACACGGGCGTCGGGGACAAGGAGAGCGAGAAGTTCACGGCCATCTACGGGATCGAGAACTCTCCCGTGGGAACGGCCGGCCCGACTCAGCTCGAGAGTGCGTTGGCGGACGCGAGCTTCACCACGTCGGACGTCGACCTCGTGCTCAACTCACACCTCCACTTCGACCACGCGGGGGGCAACACGCGTCGCGGCGAGGATGGGGCGCCGGTGCTCGCGTTCCCGAATGCGCGCTACGTCGTGCGGCGCGGAGAATGGAACTGGGCGCACCAGGCCAACGAGCGCACGGCAGCGAGCTATTTCGCCCACAACTACGATCCGATACAGGCGGCAGGGCGTCTCGAGCTCGTGGACGACGATCGCGAGGTGCTTCCCGGCGTCTCGCTGCGCCGTACGCCCGGTCATACGCCGCATCATCAGGGCATCCTCGTGGAGTCGGGGGGCGAGCGGCTGTTTTACCTCGCCGACCTCGCGCCGACGACCGCCCATGTGCCGCTGCCCTGGATCATGGCCTACGACGTGGAGCCTCTCGTCACGCTGGAGACGAAGCGCCGCATCTGGGCCGAGGCTGCGTCGGAGGGCTGGACTGTGATCTTCGAGCACGATGCCACGAACGCGTTCGGCCGGATCGTCCATGACGGGCGGGGGTACGGCTGCGAGGTGCTCACGACCTGACTTGACTTCGCATCCCCGTCTTCTAACTTGCGATCTGACAACTAGCTAAGTGGTCGTCTCTCGACGGCCCACCCTCTGGCCCCCGCGCGGACGCGGGGCGTGCTGCAGGAGTCCTCGATCAGCGTCTCGCTTCCGTCGCCACTGACGGAGTTGGGCGCGTGCGGACTTTCTGCCCCGGAAGGTCCGCTTTTTTGTTCTCTCTTACTGAGGCTACGAGTATTCAGGACACCACCAAGCGCGTGCGGGTCAATCGTATGATCCGCATCAGCCCAGTCCGCGTGATCGGCGCCGACGGTTCACAACTCGGGATTCTCGAGGTGGACCAGGCGCTCCGGATGGCGGAAGAGGCTGGGTTGGATCTGGTCGAAGTCGCGGCGACCGCACGGCCCCCGGTGGTCCGCATCATGGACTATGGGAAGTACAAGTTCGAGATGGCCAAGCAGGCGCGGCTCGCGAAGAAGAAGCAGCACGTGATCGAGCTCAAGGAAGTGAAGTACCGCCCGGGTATCGACGATCACGACTTCGACACGAAGACCCGACACGCGCGCCGGTTTCTCGAAGAGAAGAACAAGGTGAAAGTGACCATGATGTTCCGTGGTCGGCAGGTCGCTCACCCCGAGCTCGGACAAGCAGTGCTGGACCGGGTGAGCAGCGAGTTGGCGGACATCGCGAAGATCGAGAGCGCGGGCCGACTCGAAGGGAAGTCCATGACGATGATTCTCACGCCCAAATAAAGAGAGCGTGCAATGCCGAAGATGAAGACGCACAAGGGCGCGACGAAGCGCTTCAAGACGACCGGCTCGGGAAAGGTGAAGCGCTACAAGGCGTTCAAGAGCCACATCCTCACCAAGAAGACCTCCAAGCGTAAGCGGAACCTGCGCCGCGCGGGGCTGATCGCCACGAACGGCGAACAGAAGCGAATCAAGCGCCTCATCCAGGCCGCGTAACAGGAGCCGATCATGCCACGCGCCGTATCGAACGTCCCGCGCCTCAAGCGGAAGAAGCAGATCCTCAAGCACGCCAAGGGCGCCTTCGGTGCCCGCTCCAAGCTGTGGAAGGCAGCGAAGGAGAATGTCGAGCGTGGGTGGAAGTACGCGTATCGCGATCGCAAGAATAAGAAGCGCGATTTCCGCCGGCTCTGGATCGTGCGCATCAACGCCGCCGCGCGGCAGCACGACATGAGCTACAACGTGTTCATCAACGGCCTCGGCAAGGCCGGCATCGAGATCGACCGGAAGATCCTGGCCGACATCGCCGTGCGAGATCCGCAGGCGTTTGGCGCGCTCGCCGACAAGGTGCGCGCCGCCCTGAACGCTGCCTAAGTAGCTTTTTCCGCAGGCATTCGGCGGCGGCGCGACCCAGGGGTCTCGCCGCCGCTGAGTCATTTACGACCTTTCCTGCAATGCTTCCCGATTCTCCGACGCTCGAGCAGTACCTCCAGGCCGCCGACGACATCGCGCTTCGAGGCGTCACTGTGCTCTCTGCAGCGCCAGACCCCGACGCCCTCGAGGCGGCGCGCGTCCAGTTCCTCGGCGACCGGCGCGGCGAGATCCTCGCGCTCCAGAAGGCGCTCGGCACGCTCCCACCCGAGCAGCGTCGCGAGGCCGGACGTGCCTTCAACGACGCGAAGACGCGACTGACGCGCGCGCTCGACGAACGCCGGACGACTCTGAGCCGCGGAGCGGCGAAGAGTCTGCAACTGGACCTCACGATGCCCGGCCGTCATCGCTGGATCGGAGGCAAGCATCCCGTCACGCTCGTGATCGACGAGATCGTCGGCATCTTCCGCGAGCTCGGATTCACCGTCGCGCTCGGGCCCGAGACGGAATCCGAGTGGTACAACTTCGGCGCATTGAACTTTCCCGCCGATCATCCGGCGATGGACCTGCACGACACGCTCTACATCGGCGATGGCGCGCTGCTCCGCACGCACACCTCTCCCGTGCAGGTCCGTACGCTGCAGCGCTACGCTCCGCCGATCCGCATCCTCGCGCCTGGTACGGTGTTCCGCCGGGATCCGTTCGACGCGTCGCACGCCCCCGCGTTCGCCCAGATCGAGGGACTCTCCGTGGACGAGGGGATCTCCTTCGTCGACCTGAAGGCAACGCTCACACATTTCGCGCAGCGCTTCTTCGGCGCGACGCGCACGCGCTTTCGGCCGAGCTTCTTCCCGTTCACCGAGCCGTCGGCCGAGATGGACGTCGAGTGTCGGCTGTGCGCGGGGCGTGGATGCTCGGCGTGCAAGGGCACCGGATGGATGGAGATCCTCGGCTCCGGAATGGTGCATCCCGCCGTGCTCGAGGCCGCGGGGCTCGACAGCGAGCGTTACACCGGCTGGGCGTTCGGCATGGGGCCGGCCCGCATCGCCATGCAGCGCTACGATCTTCCGGACATTCGCATCCTCTACGACTCGGACGTGCGCTTTCTCGAGCAGGTGGCCGAATGAACGTGTCCGTCGAATGGCTGAACGCGTTCTTCGACCAGGGCCACAGATCGGCGATCGAGCTGCGTGATCTCCTGACCGCGCACACCGCGACGGTCGAGGAGGTCATCCCGCTGCGCGCCGACCTCGCGCCGATCGTCGTCGCGCGCGTCGTCGAGGAGCGCCCGCATCCGGACTCGGATCATCTCCACCTCACCAGGGTGGACGTGGGGACGGGCGAGCTGCTCGACGTCGTGTGCGGCGCACCGAACGTCGCGGCTGGGAAGTTGTATCCCTTCGCGCCGACCGGTACCGTGATGCCGGGTGGTCTGAAGATCGAGAAGCGAAAGATTCGCGGCATGACGTCGAACGGCATGCTCTGCTCGGCGCGCGAGCTGGGGCTGGGTGAGGATCACGAAGGGATCTTCGAGCTCACGGTCGACGCCGAGCCGGGCACGCCGCTGCTCGAGGTGATGCCGATCGGCGACACTCGACTCGTCGTCGACGTGCTGCCCAATCGGCCGGACCTGCTGTCGCACGTGGGGATCGCGCGCGAGGTCGAGGCGATCACCGGCGCGCCCTCGCGGCTGCCCTCCATCGACACGGCAGGGATCGAGATTCCGCCCCCGAAGCGCTTCCGTCGCGCCGGCAACGCGGGTGGAATCGTGCTGCACCTCGAGGACGCGAGTCTCGCCACGCGTTACATGGGGATCGTCGTGCGCGGCGTGAAGGTCGGGCCGAGTCCCCAGTGGCTCGTCGACCGCCTGAGTGCTGTGGGGTCGCGCTCGATCAACAACGTCGTCGACGCGACGAACTACGTGCTCCACGAGCTCGGCCAGCCCACGCACGCCTTCGATCTCGCAAAGTTCGACCTCGAGACCAAGTTGCCGCAGAAGACGGTCGTCGTGCGTACGGCGAAGTCGGGTGAGACCCTCGTCACGCTCGACGGCGTCGCGCGGACGCTCACGCCCGAGATGACGGTCATCGCGGACTCGACTCGCCCCGTCGGCCTGGCCGGTGTGATGGGTGGCCAGGACACCGAAGTCGGGCGGGAGACGACCGACATCTTCATCGAAGCGGCGAACTTCGTCCCGTCGCGCACGCGGCGCACGCGGCGCGGCGCCGGGCTGTCCACCGACGCCAGCTATCGTTTCGAGCGAGGCGTCGATCTCTCACTCGCGCCCGTTGCGCTCGAGCGCGCCGCGCAGTTGGTGATCGCGCTCGCCGGAGGGCGCGTGGAGCATCCGCCCGTCGACCTGTACGCCGGAGATCCGCCGCCACGACCGCTCATCCTCCGGACGGCTCGTCTCCGTCGCGTGCTCGGCGTCGACCTCGCGCCGGAGCGCATCACGCTTCTGCTGCGAGGCGTCGGCTGCGTCGCCGACGTCGAGGACGCAGGGGCGGCCGTGCGTTGCGTACCGCCCAGCTGGCGTCAGGACCTCGTCGCCGAGGTCGATCTGATCGAGGAGGTCGCCCGCCTGCACGGCTACCAGGCGCTGCCCGACGAGATCCGCCCGTACCGGCCCGGCAGCACACTGGACGCCCCGTTGTGGACGGTCGCGGCGCATCTGCGCGACGCGCTCTCCGCGCTCGGACTTCTCGAGGTGCGTCCCATTCCTTTTCTCGCCGGCGGCGAGAATCACGTGCGACTGCTCAACCCGCTGGCCGAGAACGAAGCGCATCTGCGTCGAACGCTGCTCGAATCGCTCGCCCGGCGCGCTGAGCACAACCTCGCGCACATGGTGGGCAACGTCAGGCTGTACGAGATCGGGTCGGCATTCGCACCCGGGGACTCGCTGCCGGACGAGACGATCCGCGTCGCCCTGCTCGTGATGGGGGACCGCGAGCCAGCTCACTTCGCGGGCCCGGCCACGGCGTCGTACGACGCGTGGGACGCCAAGGCCCTGGCCGAGCGCACGGCGCGCGTTGCGTTTCCCGGTGCCGAGATCGTGCTCCAGCCGACCGAGGACGACGACGGTCGGCTGTGGAGCGTGCTGATCGACGGCCAATCGCGCGGTGAGGTGCGACGTCTCACGCTCGACGCTCCGGTGTGGGCGCAGGCCGCCTTCGGCTTCGAACTGGTCCTGGGCACGATGTCCAACGGAGACGTCGCTCCGCCGGGAGAGCACGCGCATGGATCGTCCGAGCGCGAGGCTCCTCGACGACCCCGCCCGTATCGGCCGCTGCCGAACACACCGGCAGCCGAGTTCGATCTCGCGCTGCTCCTCCCGCCAGGTGTTACTGCAGCGAGGGTGGAGCAGGTGATCCGGGACTCGGCCGGTGACCTGCTCGAACGGCTTGCTGCATTCGACGAGTACATGGGAAGCGGCGTCGAGCCGGGCCATCGCTCGGTAGCCTGGCGGTTGACCTTGCGGCATCCGGAGCGCACTCTACGCGACAAAGAAATCGAGGGCCGTCGGACGAGGATCCTATCTGCACTACAGCAGGAGCTGAATGTCAGACAGCGAACGTCCTGAAGCACTTGCGTTTCGTGAGCTCGAGCAGCTCGTGAGGCATCTGGGCGACGAGCTCGCCGGGTTTCGTCGACGTGCGCTCCTCGCCGAGGCGCGCGTGCGCGAGCTCGAGAGCGAAGAGTCGCAACCGGAAATCCGGCAGCATCGCGCGATGGGCGATCAGGTCACCCAGCTCGAGCACGACAACGCCGTCCTGCGTGGACGGCTCGATGCGGCGACGGCTCGGACGAAAGCGATGCTGGATCGCGTTCGGTTCATCCGACAGCAGGCACAGGGGGCCGAGCGGTGACTGGAAAGAAGACTTCGATCAAGGTCGAGATCCTCGGCGAATCCTACGCGATCCGCAGCGAGGCCGACCCGGAGCACACGCGTGCCGTCGCCGAGCATCTCGACCACTCGATCCGGAAGATCCTGGCCGGCGGCTCCGTCATCGAAGTGAATCGGGCCGCCATCCTCGCCGCGATGCAGATCACCTCTGAGCTGTTTCAGGAACGCGAGGCGAACGAGTCGATCACCAACGCGATGCAGGCGCTGAGCGGCGAGGTGCGTCGGATGCTGCCGCCCGCCAAACGCGGAGATGGTTCGGTGGCATAAGTCGCGTTGCGGTTTGCATTCGTGCCGGCCGCCGAATAGCTTTTGCCACGTTGCCAGGCTCACCCGTAGGTTGAAGCGCCCTTTGCAGTTAGCTCGCTCCATGTCGCGCCCTACGTCGGCGCGTCCTCGAGCGAAGCATGGCGAGCGGCGCTCCGCGGGGAGAGCGGTGGTTTCCCTTCTCCCGCCCTCGCGCGGTGGAGCATAGATCCGATATGAACCAGATGGCACTCGTTGCCGTGCTCGGCGCACTCGTCTTCGCCCTGCCGGCAATTTTCTTTGTGGGCCGTCGAGCGGGCATCACGGCCGGCGAACGAGCGGAGCTCGAGCGACAGCGCGCCGCCAAATCCTCCGCCGACGAGATCGCGAAGCGCCTGGTGGAGGAGGCCGAGCGAGAGGCCGAAACACTCCGCAAGACCGCCGTCCTCTCCGGCAAGGAAGAGCTCATCCGACTGCGCGAGGCAGCCGAGCAGGAGTTGCGAGCCAGGCGCAGCAGTGTCGAGGCGGAGGAGCGCCGCGTAGGCGAACGCGAAAGTGCGCTCGAGCGTCGCGCCGAATCGGTCGAGCTGCGCGACCGCGAGGTTGGCCGCCGCGCCAGCGACTTCGGGCGCCGCGAGAAGGTGATGCAGACGCGCGAGGAGGAACTGGACCGCCTGCTCGTCGAGGAACGACGCCGCCTCGAGCAGCTCGCCGGCATGTCCGCCGAGGATGCGAAGGCGGAGCTCATACGTCGTCTGGAGGAGGAGGCGCAGGCCGACGCCGCGAACATGCTGCGCGAGATTCGCGAGGGAGCTAGGCGAAATGCCGAGCGCGAGGCGAAGAAGATCGTCGCGCTCGCCATCCAGCGGATCGCTGCCGACACGACGGCCGAGACTACGGCGTCCGCCGTCTCCCTGCCGAACGACGAGATGAAGGGACGGATCATCGGACGCGAAGGTCGCAACATCCGCGCGTTCGAGCTCGCCACCGGCGTCGACGTGATCATCGACGACACCCCTGATACGGTAGTCGTCTCGTGCTTCGATCCGATCCGGCGCGAGGTGGCCAGACTGGCGCTCGAGAAGCTCGTCTCCGACGGCCGTATCCATCCCGGTCGGATCGAAGAGGTCGTCAACAAGTCGCGAAAGGAGGTCGAGACGCAGATCGTCGAGACCGGTGAGCAGGCGGCGTACAATACCGGCGTCCACGGGCTGCATCCCGAGCTCATCAAGCTGATCGGCCGCATGAAGTGGCGCACGAGTTACGGGCAGAACATCCTTCAGCACTCGCAGGAGGTCGCCCATCTCGCTGGCATCATGGCCGCGGAGCTCGGCCTCGACGTCGCCATGGCGAAGCGTGGCGCGTTGCTGCACGACGTGGGCAAGGTGCTCACGCACGAGCACGAGGGGACGCACGTTCAGCTCGGGGTGGAGATGGCGACGAAGTACGGCGAGCACCCGCTCGTGGTGAACTGCATCGCCGCGCATCACGACGACGTACCGCACGAAAGCGAGGTCTCGGTGCTCGTGCAGGCGGCGGACTCGATCTCGGGCTCCCGACCGGGCGCCAGGCGCGAAGCATTCGAGACGTACGTGAAGCGTCTCGAGGGGCTCGAGCGGATCGCGTCGAGCTACAAAGGGGTGGAGCGCGTGTTCGCCATCCAGGCCGGGCGCGAGATCCGCGTCGTCGTCGTGCCGGACGATGTGGACGACGTCCGCATGACGACGCTCTCGGAGGAGATCGCCCGCCGCATCGAGGCCGAGCTCCAGTATCCCGGCCAGATCAAGGTCGTGCTGATCCGAGAGACGCGGGCGGTGGACTTTGCCCGATAGCGCAGTGGCAGGGCAGGCGACGAACGCGGTTCCGACGGAGGGCGCCCGACTGATGGACGGCGCGCTTCTGGCGCAGAAGGTTCGGACGGAAGTCGCCGCCGACGTCGCCGCGCTGCGCCAGCGGGGTGTCGTGCCCGGCCTCACCGTGGTGCTGGTCGGCGACGATCCGGCGAGCGCGGTCTACGTCGGCGGCAAGGAGAAGGCGTCGCGCGAGGCCGGCATGGCGGGGGAGACGATCCGGCTGCCGGCGACGACCTCCCAGGCCGAGCTCCTCGCGCTCGTCGAGCGGCTCAACGCCGACGATTCCGTACATGGCATCCTCGTGCAGATGCCGCTGCCGAAGCAGATCGATCCCGACACGGTGATCAATCACATCCTTCCGCAGAAGGACGTCGACGGATTCCACCCGGTGAACGTCGGCAAGCTGCTGATCGGACATACCGACGGCTTCGTGCCATGCACCCCCGCCGGCATTCAGCGGTTGCTCGGCGAGTATGCCGTCCGCACCACCGGGGCGGAGTGCGTGGTGATCGGGCGCAGCACCATCGTCGGCAAGCCGATGGCGGCATTGATGATCCAGAGCGGCCCGCTCGCCGACGCGACCGTCACGCTGTGTCACAGTCGCACGCGTGATCTCGCTGCGCACACGCGCCGCGCAGACATCCTGATCGTGGCCGCGGGGCGCACGCGGCTCGTCACCGCCGAGATGGTCAAGCCGGGTGCGGTCGTGATCGACGTCGGGATGAATCGCATCGACGACCCGACGAGCAGGACGGGGACGCGCCTCGTCGGCGACGTGGACTTCGATGGCGTGCGTCGCGTCGCGTCGCTCATCACGCCGGTTCCGCGCGGCGTGGGGCCGATGACCATCGCCATGCTGCTGCGCAATACCGTGCGGGCCGCGCAGCGGAGCGTCGGCGCGTGACCCGACGCCGCGGTCGCGCCACGCTGCACACCACGTCCCCATCGCTGTTCGATGTGAACGAGGTGGCGGCCTCGCATGTCGAGCTGAGCGTCGAGCCGCTCGCCGTGCACGAGATCTACGACGAGGTCGGGGAGACGTTCCCGGGGGCGAGCCCCGGCTCCGCGGTTTCGGTCTCGACGTTGACGCAGACGGTGAAGGACATCGTCGAGGGGGCCTTCATCCCGCTCTGGGTCCGCGGCGAGGTCAGCGACTTCAAGTCGCATCGCAACGGGCACTGGTATTTCACGCTGCGCGATCTCTCGTCGCAGCTGCGCTGCGTCGTCTGGTCCCGCGACCAGCGCGGCATCCCCGCCGCGCCGGACGACGGCATGCAGGTCGCCGCGCTCGGACAGCTCGGTGTCTACGCGGCGCGCGGCGAGATGCAGTTCACCGTGCGGCGGCTGGAGGCCGACGGCGATGGGTTGTGGCGGAAGGCACTCGAGCAGTCGCGCAGCCGGCTCGAGTCCGATGGCCTGCTCGCCGTCGAGCGCAAGCGCGCGCTGCCGCGATATCCCCGGCGGATCGCTTTCGTCACGAGTGCGAGCGGCGCCGCGCTCCGTGACGTGGTCGCGGTGCTCCGCCGCCGCGCGCCCGGCGTCGAGCTGGTCGTCGCGCACGCGTCCGTGCAGGGAGAGACCGCGCCGCTCGAGCTCTGCGCGGCACTCGAGCGTGTGTGCCGCTGGGGAGGAGCCGACCTCGTGATCATCGGACGCGGCGGCGGCTCGCGCGAGGATCTCTGGGCGTTCAACGACGAGCGCGTCGCCCGCGCCGTCGCCGCATGCCCGGTGCCGACGATCTCCGCGGTTGGCCACGAGATCGACGTCACGCTCTGCGATCTCGTTGCCGACCTCCGAGCCGCAACGCCCTCGGCGGCCGCCGAAGCCGCGTGCCCGTCGCTCGACGAGATTGCGCTCACGCTCGGAGTGCACCGGCAGCGGCTCGTCGCAGCCATCGCGGGTTGCCTGCAGGAGCCGCGCGATCGCGCTGCGACCACCGCCCGTCTGCTGCGCGCGGCGGCGGCCCGCCACATCACCGAGCGCGAGACCGCGCTCGCGGCGCTCGCGGGACGCTTGAACGCGCTCAGCCCCCTGGCGACTCTCCAGCGTGGCTATGCCGTCGCACGTGGCACGGACGGCACGACAGTGTCCTCGATCGAACAGTTCTCCGAAGGCGGAGCGTTCACGCTGAGACTTCGCGACGGCGAGGTGGACGCCACCGCGCGTCGCGTTCGGCCGGAGCACTCGGCATGACGCTCGAGCAGACGCTCGCACGTCTCGAGGAGATCGTCGCTCGGCTCGACGAGGAGCGAATGGACCTTGGGGAGGCGCTGGCGCTGTTCGAGGAGGGCGTCGCGCACCTGCGGAATGCCGCAGGCGTTCTCACCGAGGCCGACGCGCGCGTGAAGCGTCTCACCGAGCTGGCCGACGGCGCCTTCGCGCTCGAGGACCTCGATGACTGAGCAGGCGGTCGCCGTCGCGGTCGACCTCGGCCCCGACCGCGCCGCGATCGACCGCGCGCTCGAGGCGTTCTGCGACCGCTACTGCGGCGGGTTGCCCGCGCCCGTGGGAGACGCGATTCGCTACAGCCTCATGGGAGAAGGCAAACGGTTGCGCGGCATCCTCTTTCTTCGGGCTTACGAGGCCGCGCGTGGTACGGCCGACGGATCGGCGATGGCGGGCGCGATCGAGATCGTGCACGCGTACTCGCTCGTGCACGACGACTTGCCGTGCATGGACGACGACGACGTTCGCCGCGGACGTCCGACCGTCCACCGCGCGTTCGGCGTCGCGGCGGCGACGGCCGCCGGGCTCGCGATGGTACCCCTCGCCGCGCTCTGCGCCGCCGACGCGGCTCGCGAGCTAGGGCTTGACCACACCGAGACGGGCGAGATCGTCCGTGAGTTGATGATCGCGTCGGGAGCAGGTGGAATGATCGGCGGACAACTGCTTGACCTCGAGGGGGAGGGCAAGCCGCTCGCGCTCGAGGAATTGCAGCGGATCCACACCGCCAAGACCGGTGCACTCATCGCGGCCGCCGCGACGATCGGCGGCCGTGCGGCGCGGACGTCGAGCGAGCGTCGTGACGCGCTGGCGCGGTACGGCGCATCTGTCGGCCTGGCGTTCCAGATCGCCGACGACGTGCTCGACGTGACGGCGACGACCGATCAATTGGGCAAGACGGCCGGCCGAGATGTGGCGCTGCAAAAGAGCACGTATCCGGCGCTCCTCGGCATCGAGGGCGCGCGATCGCGCGCCGACGCACTGGTCCGGGACGGATGTGCCGCCCTGGACCAGGTCGGACTTCTCACCCCCGCCCTCGACCGCATCGCACACTTCACCGTTCAGCGCACCTCTTAGATTTCCCCCATGTCTCTGCTCGATCGGATCGAATCCCCCGCCGACCTCCGCGCCCTCACCCGCGACGAGCTTCGTACGCTCGCCGAGGAGATTCGGGCGCGCCTCGTCGACGTCTGCTCCCGCACGGGGGGCCACATCGGCGCGGGGCTGGGAGTGGTCGAGCTGACGATCGCGCTCCACACGGCCTTTCAGACGCCGCGCGACCAGCTCGTCTGGGACGTCGGCCATCAGGGCTATCCGCACAAGCTGCTCACGGGGCGCAACGCGCGCATGGAGACGCTGCGCCAGGAAGGAGGGGTCTCCGGCTTTCTCAAGCGCACCGAGAGCGAGTACGACACCTTCGGCGCCGGTCACGCCGCCACGGCGATCTCCGCCGCGCTCGGGATGGCCGCCGCGCGCGACATCAACGGCGAAACCGATCTCAAGGTCGTCGCCGTGCTCGGCGACGGTGCGCTGAGCTGCGGCCTCGCCTACGAGGGGCTGAACAATGCGGGCCACTCGGACCGCGACATCGTCGTCGTGCTGAACGACAACGAGATGTCGATCGCGCCGAATGTCGGCGCGATGCACAAGTACCTCACGTCGATCCAGCGCAATCCGCTGTACAACCGGGTGCGCACGAAGATCGGCGAGATCGTCGACAACGCGCCAGGTCCGGTCGGCACGATCGTGCGGAAGTGGGAGGAGAGCATGAAATCCTTCCTCACCCCCGGCGTGCTGTTCGAGGAGCTCGGCTTCCGCTATTTCGGTCCGATCGACGGCCACGACATCGACGCGCTGCTCGACACGCTCGCGATGGTGCGGGAGCTCGAGGGCCCGCGACTCGTGCACGTCATCACCCAGAAGGGGAAAGGGTTCCCCGCCGGCGAGCACGCCGGGGGCGAGAAGTGGCACGCGCTGCCTCCGGGCCACGATCCCGCGACGGGGAAGCAGCGGACGACGAGCGCCGCCAACCCGAGCTACACCGCCGTCTTCGGCAAGGGACTCGCCGAGCTGGGTCACGAGCAGCCGAAGCTGGTGACGATCACGGCGGCGATGCCGAGTGGCACGGGCGTCGGCCAGTTCGCCGCCGCGCATCCGACGCGCTTCTTCGACGTCGGCATCGCCGAGGGACACGCCGTGACCTTCGCCGCCGGACTCGCGACGCGCGGCCTGCGTCCGGTGTGCGCCATCTACTCGACGTTTCTCCAGCGCGCGTACGACAACATCATCCACGACTGCGCCATCCAGTCGCTGCCCGTCATCTTCGCGATGGATCGGGCCGGCCTCGTCGGCGAGGACGGCGAGACGCACATGGGGCTCTATGACATCGCCTATCTGCTCGCCGTGCCGAACGTGACCGTCACGGCGCCCAAGGACGGGACCGAGATGCTCGCGCTGCTTCGCACGGGACTCGCGCATGCGGCCGGGCCCTTCTCGCTGCGCTATCCACGCGACCTCGTTCCGGCACCGGTGCCCGCGGTGGATGAGATCGCGCCGATCCCGTTCGGCACGTGGGAGGTCCTGCGCCAGGGCAGTGAGATGGCGATCCTCGCCGTCGGCACGATGGTCGGCGCGTCGCTCAAGGCGGCCGAGGCTCTCGCTGCCGATGGACTCGACGTGACCGTGGTGAACTGCCGGTTCCTCAAGCCGCACGACGAAGTCACGCTTGCCGCGATCCTCGCCCAGCATCGTCAGATCCTCGTCGTGGAGGAAGGAACGGTGATCAACGGGTTCGGATCCTACATCGGCGCCGTGATCGAACGGCAGGAGCCAGGGGTGCGCGTCCACACCCACGGCGTTCCCGATCGGATCATCTATGCGGCGCCGCGCGCGCGACAGCTCGCGATGCTCGGGCTCGACGCCGAGGGCATCGCACGCCGCGTGCGGGCGTTGCACGAGACCGAGGCGCTCGCCGGGTGATCCGCGTCGGCGTGGTCGGACATCAGGGGTACGGCGGCCTCTCCGAGGTCCTGGCGACGCTGCACCGTCTCGCGCCCTCGCTCGATCTTCAGCTGTCGTACGAGGATGAGCTGCTGCCCCTCGCCGCGCACGGTGCCGCGCGCATGGTGGCCGGTGACGTGGACGCGATGCTCACGCTCGGTGGTGACGGCACGCTGCTCCGCGCCGCGCGACTCGTCGGCGAGCGCGCCGTGCCCGTCCTCGGCATCAATCTCGGTCGACTCGGCTTCCTGACCTGCTGTCCGGCATCGCAATTCGACGAGGCGATGCATCGCCTCGCGTCGGGCGACTACGTCGTCGAGGCTCGCATGACGCTCGACGCGCGCGTCACCGATGCCGGCGGCAGCGAGCGCCAGCGGTGGCGTGCGCTCAACGACGTCGTGCTGCACAAGGGCGGCTTCGCGCGCGTCGTCGCCGTGCGCATCGAAGCCGACGGCGAGACGGTGGGCCACTTCTCCGCCGACGGCGTCGTCATCGCCACGCCCACCGGCTCGACGGCGTACAATCTCTCTGCCGGCGGCCCGGTCGTCGTGCCGACGCTCGAGACGATTCTGCTGACACCGGTGAGCGCGCACACGCTCGCACTGCGACCGCTCGTGCTGCCCGCCACGTCGCGGGTCACGCTGCGCGGGAACAACGGGCCCGACGAGCTTCTGATCACGGTGGACGGGCAGGTGGGTTGCACCTTCGGCGCCGGTGACACGCTCGTCATCGGCCGCTCCATCGCCCCCGTGTCGATCGTGCGCTTCCCCGAAACCAGCTTCTTCTCCACGATGCGCGAGAAGCTCCACTGGGGAGGACTGCTGGATCGCGACGAGCCGAATCGATGCTGACCGAGCTGCGCATCCGCAATTTCGCCATCATCGAGTCGTTGTCGCTGCCGCTCGCCCGCGGCTTCAACGTCTTGTCCGGCGAGACCGGCGCCGGCAAGTCGATCATCGTGGGTGCGCTGGGACTTCTGCTCGGTGAACGGGCGAGCGCGGACCTGATTCGCACGGGTGCCGATCGCGCGACCGTCGAGGGCGTGTTCGACGTGGCCGACCGACCGGAGATCGCCGTACTGCTCGACGAGCGCGGGATCGACGCGGAAGAGTCGTTCGTCGTGTTGAAGCGCGAGATCGTCGCGGCTGGGCGCGCGCGTGCCTGGGTGAACGGCACTACGGTGAGCGCGGCGATCCTGGCCGAGGTCGGGCGGCTGCTCGTGAACCTCCACGGGCAGCACGAGGCGCAGACCCTGCTCGATCCCGACGCGCAGCGCCGGATCCTCGACGCCTTCGCCGGCGCCACGGACAGTGCGAGCGCGGTGCGGGACGCGTACGACACGTTGGCCCACGCGCGGCGCGACATCGCCAGCCTTCAACGCCGCCGCGCCGACGCCGAGAAGCGCGCCGACTACCTGCGGCACGTCGTCAACGAGATCGAGACGGCGAAGCTGACCGACGGCGAGGACGTGCGGCTCGAGGATGAGGCCCGACGACTGGAGAACGCCGAGGAGCTGCGCGAGCTGTCCACCGGCATCGTCGAGTGTATCGAGGGGGAGGAGGAATCGGCGCTGCAGCGTCTGGCCTCTGTGGAGCGTCTGCTCGCGACCATCCAGCGCGTCGATCCGACGCTCGCGCGGCTCCAGGAGCTCTACGACACGGCGTACTACAGCCTCGAGGCGCTCGCGCGCGAGATGACCGAGTACGAGGCGAGCGTCGAGCTGGATCCCGAACGGCTGGAGGAAGTTCGCCGGCGCCGCGACCTGCTCTTTCGCCTCACGAAGAAGTACGGTCCCACGCTTGGCGATGTGCTCGAGGCGAACCGCGCCGCACGCGCCGAGCTCGATCTCGTCGACTCGGCCGACTTCGACCTGCGCGCCCTCGAGGAGCGCGAGCGTTCCGCGGCGCAGGCGCTGCAGGACCGTTCGGCCGCACTGTCCGCCCTCCGCGCCCAGGCGTCGGAACGGCTCGGTCGCGCGGTCGACGAAGTGCTGCCGGACCTCGGCATCCCCGATGGACGGTTTCACGCCGCGCTGATGCCCCTCCGCGAGATCGGCCCCGACGGCGCGGAAGCTGTCGAGTTCCGCGTCTCGCTCAACGTCGGGCACGAGGAGCGTCCGCTCGCCCGCGTTGCGTCCGGTGGTGAGCTGTCGCGGGTGATGCTGGCCCTCAAGACCATCCTCGCGCGCCTCGACCGCGTGCCCACGCTCGTATTCGACGAGGTCGACGCGGGCATCGGCGGTCGCGTCGGATTGCAGGTCGGAGAGACGATGCGCCGTGTCGCGTCGTATCATCAGGTGTTCGCCATCACGCATCTGCCGCAGATCGCCGCGCGCGCGCATCATCACATCCTCGTCAGCAAGGGTGCACGCGGTGGCGTCACAACCGCCGACGTCGCCGTGCTCGAGGGGGATCCGCGCACCGCGGAGATCGCGCGCATGCTCGGCGGCGATCCGGAGAGTGAGGTGAGCCGCGCCCACGCGCGCGAGCTGCTCGATACCGCTGCGGCGCTTGCGGCCGACTCGGCGCCGGCGCCGACGGTACGCGGCGCGCGCCGCGCGCGAAAGTAACGGCGCCCCGACTAGCGCCGGATGCGGTAGAAGAGCCGAAGCTGGATCTGATCGCGGAACACCTTCGGTGCCGTAGCGTCTCCCGTGATCGTCTCGAGGTGCCGGTATGAGACTTCGATCGGGTAGCGCGCCCGCCGGCGGAGAAACGCATCCACCGTCGAGTAGCGCATGCCGAAGCCGATTCGCTGTACCGTGAGGGGTGTCGGCAGGATCGAGTTGGAGAGGACCACGCACGCGGGGCAGGGTGCTCCGTCCGCGCCGGTGAACGTCGCCGAATCGGTGTGCTCGATGCCGAACTGCCCTTCGAAGGCGAGCCACTCGCTGGCGAAGAAGCGGGGGGTGACGTCGATGCCGACGAGATTGCCCGCCTTTCGCGACACCTCACCGAACTGTGGAAACGGCCAGCCCGAGATCGGATAGCCGACGAGCGGCGACGTAACCGTTCGCGCGAACCATCTCGCATAGCGTCCGGAGATCGTCGCGCCGACGCGTCCCACACCCACATCGAGCGCGGAGCGCACTTCCACACCCGCCCCCTCTCCGGTACCGATGTCGAGCAGATCGATCGCCGAATCGGGACGGCTCGTCGCGAAGCGCACGATCCCGCCCACGCCGAGCCGCACCTGCGGTCCGTGCATCGGCAGCGAATCGCGCTGCACCCGATCGATCAGTAGCACGCGCGCGCGCAACTCGATGTCGCCGAAGTTGAGTCGCTCGGTTGTGGCGATCGAGTCCACTCCGCCTCCGAGGTCGCTCTGCAGAAGGCCCGGCGTGTTGGCTCGACCCTGGAGGTCGATGTACGAGAACTCCGTCGTGGCGGTGGGCAGGGTGCCGAGCACGGTGCCTGGCACGTACGTCGCGAGCTGGGCCGCCAGTGCGGCGCGCTGGAGCTCGATCGTCGTCGCCAGCGCGCTCCCCGTGAGCGGCGCGACGACGGCCGTCTGCTCGGTGACCCCATAGCCGGTTGCGACCGCTCCGGCGAAGTCGCTGGCTCGACGCGCCGTCGCCGCGGCGTCGGTCTCGCGTCCGCGAATCGGATCGCACTCCGCGGCGGCTGGAGTACGGGCGCAGCGCGCGAGCAGGGCGTTGAGGCTTTGTGCGGCTGTCGCCAGGTTCGCCACGAACGTCGCGTTCAGCGCTGCCTGCGTCGCGCGGCCCGATTGCGGCATGATCCCGACGTTGCTCGTCTTCGTCGTGTCGCCTGTCGGGCGCTGGTTCACGCGCGTCTGCGCGGAACGGCGCGTCTGAACGAGCGGCACGACCACACCGAGGCTGAGCCGGCGTGTGATCCCGTACTCGAAGGCGATTGGCGTCGTCACGATGCGCGCGTCGCTGCGGACCTCGAGCCGGCCGAACGTCAGGCGCTGAGCCGCATTCTGCGTCAGCGTCTTCAGCGCCCCTTCGATCGGAGCCAGGCGGGGAAGCTGCCGCGGGCCGAGCGAGTCCGTCGAGAATTCATCGCCGAGTCCGCGAATCGTCCCGCTGTCTCCGAATCGACTGTCGTATCTCGTCCATGCGGTGCCGACGGAGAGCCGGAACCACCCACCCGGAATCGGGATCGCATCCTCGGTGGGACTCGGAATCGTCTGGGCCTGCGTGTCCTTCGCACCCAGCGCGCACAGCGAGGCGAGCACGGCGATCGTCAGGAGGCGCCGCGCGCGTGGCCGCGCGGGCGGGAGAGGGTGCGGCGCGGAATGGGGCACGACGAGCGGCAGCATTGGGCCGAAGGTTATCATTGGGGCACGCGACCAACAACTTCACGCGCCGCACCGTGACCCACACCGCGCTTCCGAACGTTCCCTGGCAGCTCACGGGGAATCACTGGCTCGCCATCCCGTGCATCCATCCCGCCGACGGGTCCATTCATGCGATCGGCGTCGTGCACAGCGGGGCTCGCGCCGCCGTCGAATTCGCCGGCGGCGCTGATTTCATCGACGGCAAGGCGCCGGCCCTGCTCAAGCCCATCGTCGAGATCGACGGGCAGGCACACGATCTGGCGGGAGGCGCGATGGCCTGGGAGCGCGCCCTCGAGTGGCTGCCGACATTCACCTGCGCGATCGGCGACGTCGTCGTCCGTGGGACGGTGTTCGCGCCCTATGGCCGCGACGCCGATCTCGCCGGCGCCGTGTACGCGATCGCACTCGAGAGCCGGGGCGCCGCGCACTCCGTCCGGGTGCGTCTCGAGGGGACGCTGGGTCACCGCCAGCTGCGCGTACGGACCGCACGTCCGACCGATGACCAGTCGCTCGTCTCGCGTGGGGCCGCGGGGCATCTGCTGCTCGAGGGCAGCGCGCTACCAGGGCTCGCCGCGCTCGCGCTGAGCGCCGATGAAGAGGCCGACGTCGCGCAGGATGGTGTGCGCTTCTCGCTGGGGCGCACGCTGGCGCTTCCCGCTGGTGGGCACGTCGACGTGGCGTTCTACCTCGCGGCCGGCCCCGAGCGCGACGGCGCCGAGGCGACCGTGGCCGTCCTGCGGCGCCGCGGCTGGCGCGCCCTGCTCGCCGGCACCCGCGACGCGCTGCAGCAGCTCGAGCAGAGCACCGGGTCCGAAGGAGTCGATCGGCTCATCAACCGCAACCTGCTGTTCGCGTACTTCTACAGTGTCGCTCGCGCGCTCGACGATGCGCACTATTACCTCGTGCGGACTCGGGCGCCGTGGCACGGAGCAGGGGTCACCGTACGCGATTGGGACGCGCTCATGTGGACGCTCCCCGCCGTGCAGCTCGCCGACGATGCGCTCGCGCGCGAGCTGCTGCTGCGCATGTGCGAGCTCCACGGCTATGCGCCCGGACGCGGCGTTCACTACCTCGACGGGACGCTGTTCGAGCCCGGCTTCGCGCTCGAAGGAGTTGCCGCCTATCCCATCGCCATCGACCGCTATGCCCGCGACACGGGCGATTCGGCGATCGTCGACGAGCCGGCGATCGGGAACGCGCTGTATCTCGCGCACGACGACCTGCAGGATCGGCGGGACCGTCGCTTCCCGCTCTACTCCACCGAGGTCACGCCCGGCAATACGCCGGTCGTGCATCCCTACACGCTGCACGCGAACGCGACGGCGGCG
>Ga0066652_100000463_pt1 | contig 19525 bp, 16 predicted proteins | sample GraSoiAngelo_101_FD_71413 | JGI IMG/M metagenome (GOLD analysis project Ga0066652, IMG submission 71413) | Grasslands soil microbial communities from the Angelo Coastal Reserve, California, USA - 14_0903_02_30cm | ecosystem: Environmental > Terrestrial > Soil > Grasslands | place: USA... | reverse complement strand
TTTTCTCCTGGCGGTTACCGTTGTATACCTGCAAACCAGCTTTGCCCAAATGGATCTTCCACCCAGCGGTGGCAATCCAAGAGCTAAGATCACCGAAGAAGTGGGCATTACAGATATTACTTTAAGCTATTCAAGACCCGATGTAAGCGGGCGTGAAGGAAAAATATGGGGAGGCCTCGTTACTTATGGCTTCACTACGCAAAGCTTTATTACAAATAAAAATACCAGTCCCTGGAGAGCTGGCGCTAATGAAAATACAACGATCACATTTGAACATGATGTAAAAGTGGAAGGAAAGGATCTGAAGGCCGGAACTTATGCTCTGTTCATGGCGGTGTGGCCAGAAAAAGCGACACTCATATTTTCCAACCAAAGCAATGCATGGGGTAGCTTTTATTATGAAGACAAATACGATGCGTTGCGTGTGGATGTAAAACCTGTGGCACTGGATAAAAATGTGGAATGGCTGAAGTATGAGTTTATCGAGCAAAAGGAAAAAAGCTGTACGATCGCTTTGGAATGGGAAAAACTGATGATCCCGTTTAAAGTCGATGTAGATGTAGACAATATTGTAATTAACAGGTTGAGAGAACAGGTGACAAGCCAGAAAGGGTTTAACCAGTTGAACTTGGTAGCTGCCGCTAATTATTGCCTGAATAAAAATATCAATCTCGATGAGGCTTTGAGTTGGGCACAACGTGCATCGGCTTTTAAAAGCTATGCAACATTGAGAACGCTGGCAACAGCCTATGAGAAATTGAACCGGTTAAAGGAAGCCGATTCGGTAATGACGGAGGCGCTGGCAATGGCTACCGTCAATCAATGCATTGGTTACGGACGCACCCTTATCACCCAGAAAAGAAATGACAGGGCACTGGAAGTTCTGCTGGCGGCCAAGACAAGATTCGGAGATGTGGCAGTCGTCGACAATGGGCTAATGTATGGGTATTCAGCCAAGGGAGATTTCAAGAATGCACTAGTATATGCTGACAAAGCCCTGGCGCAAACGCCAAAAGATAATGATACGGCTAAAAAGGCGCTGGAAGGGCAGATTGCAAAACTGAAAGAGCAAAAAGATATTAACGCATCAAACTAAATAGTTATGAAAAGATTACCGGGTATAGCTGTTTTTCTTTCATTCCTGTTTTTAGGCTTTTCCCCTGAAAAATATAATGCCGGTCTACAGGATGAATATGTTTGTATTCCCTGCGGTTCCGATTGTGATAATACATTGCACAAGGGCCAGGGCAAATGCGAGTATTGTAATATGGACCTGGTAAAAAAATCAACGATCACGCAAAACAATGTTAAGCCGGAAGATCTCTGTTCGTTTATTGCCAAAAATGGAAAGGATAATGTCGTATTGCTGGACGTGAGAACAGCCAATGAGTTCAATGGAAAGGCAAATGATAAATTCGGTAGGCTGAATAATGCTATCAATATACCTGTACAGGAGCTCGAAAAAAGGATGAAGGAACTGGAAAAATATAAGGACAAACAGATCGTGGTGTATTGTTCGCACAGCCATCGCAGTCCGAGGGCGAGCTATATGCTTTCGCAGAATGGATTTAGTCATGTAACGAATATGCTGGGAGGTATGTCGGTCTGGAAAACATCGGTAACCGATGCCACGTGTAATCAACAAATATTTGTCAGTCAATAAAACAAAAACATGAAGAATGCAATTAGCTGGTTTGAAATACCGGCTTCTGACCTTGAGAGAGCGACAAAATTTTATGAAACGATTTTTAGTGTAAAGCTCAATGCGCTGGATCTTCCCAATATCAAAATGAGAATGTTTCCGCTGGAAGATATGATGGGTGTTGGCGGTGCGGTGGTGGATAGCGGCGGTTTTCATAAACCATCTTCGACCGAAGGACCATTGATCTACCTGAATGGAAATCCCGATCTACAAAAAGTCTTGGATAAAGTAGAAGGAGCCGGAGGCAAGATCATGGTGCCCAAGACCGAGATCAGCCCGGAATACGGATTCATGGCAGTCATTATTGATACCGAAGGCAACAGGATCGGGCTTCACAGTGTGCCGTATAATATGTAGGCTGTCCATTTCTACTTTTTATTATTGATCAATACACGTGATATGGAAACTCACGATTGGAATTCCTTTACGGTCCGCATTAATATCGACGCATCTATTGAAAAGCTATATGCTGCCTGGGCGACACAATCAGGTATTGAGCGTTGGTTTTTACGTTTTAGTGAATACACAAAACCCGGTTCGTTGAGAGGCAAAGATGAGCCGGTATCTAAAGGCGATTCTTACAAATGGCTTTGGCATGGCTGGCCGGATGAGATGGTCGAGCATGGCGAAATACTCGATTGCAATGGAAAAGATCTGTTCCGGTTTAGTTTTGGCAAGGCCGGCAATTGTACGGTCAGGATTTATAAGGAACAGGATGAAACGATTGTTGAGTTGATGCAGGATGCGATTCCTACAGATGAACAAGGGAAGCATTATTGGCATTTGGGCTGCAAGACCGGGTGGACATTTTACCTGGCAAACATGAAATCCGTGTATGAAGGCGGTATTGACCTGCGAAATAAAAACGTTCAATTGCAACAGGTATTAAACGCATAAATATGGCGTATAATGAGAAACTTGCCGATCGCACCCGGGAAATAATAACCCAAACCCACCGGGACATTGAAGAAAAGAAAATGTTTGGTGGCTTGTGCTTTATGGTAAATGATAAAATGTGTATCGGAGTTGAAAAGGAGCGGTTAATGGTAAGACTTGATCCAGCCAGGTATGATGAAGTGATGGAAAAGGAAGGCTGTAAGCCGATGGATTTTACCGGGAAGGTCATGAAGGGATTTGTTTTTGTGAATGAAGACGTGTTAAAAACAAAAAAACAATTGGAGTACTGGGTAAAGCTGGCCCTGGAGTATAATAAGATAGCTAAATCTTCAAGGAAGGCTTCGGGTTCAAAGAAAAAGAAATAAGTTTATTCAAACTTTTCTGGATGGCGGCCACAATTATCAAATGGATAGTTGTTGTTTTAGCGGCAATGAATTTTGGGTATATGGCCTTTGACGGAGGCAGGGCCCTGGTCAAAGGCGACTATATCAGGCCCAGATCGGGAACTTATGCCGGCCAGTTGGGTCCCTGGAGCAAGTTGGTTGCTAAGTTTGGGATCAACCCTGAGTCTACAACAATGAAAATTATTTTCCTGGCCTGGGGCGTGATTGGCCTCGCTCTTACAGTTTGTTTCATTTTAAAAATGCCATGGTCAACCAATGCTTTAATTGCTATAAATGTCCTGTCGCTGTGGTACCTGGTCCCGGGCAGTATCAGCAGTAGCGTGCAAATAATCCTGCTGGTGATAAGAAAATTTATTATTTGAATATATGAAGTACAGTTTGGAGAGATCATACGAGGTGCTGGAAAGGACCCCGGCAGTTTTGAAGGCGCTTTTGTCGGGTTTGGATGATGAATGGGTTATGAACAACGAAGGCCCGGAAACTTTTTCGCCTTTTGATGTAATGGGTCATTTGATCAACGGCGAAAAAACAGACTGGCGACCGAGAATAACAATGGTCCTTGAGCATGGTGACGCAAAGACCTTTGTGAAGTTTGACCGCTTTGCACAATATGAAGAGAGCAAGGGAAAAACATTGGCGCAATTGCTGGGCGAATTTGAATCGTTGAGAAAAGAAAATATGCGATGGTTCAGGTCATTGAACATTTCTGAGGCCGATCTTGAAAAAAAAGGAAGCCATCCCGTACTTGGACAGGTTACATTAAGAAATCTTCTTGCTACCTGGGTGATTCATGATCTTACACACATTGCGCAGGTGACAAGAGTAATGGGCAAGCAATACAAAAGTGAAATGGGACCGTGGATTGAGTTTTTTCGAATTATGAATTTTTGAATTCTATGACAGTTGAAGCCCTACAGTCAATATGTAAAAAGTTGCCGCATACTACGGAGGACATTAAATGGGAAACACATTTGTGCTATAGCGTTGGTGGAAAGGTTTTCATTATTACGAACCCCGATTCCTCGCCTGTCAGTGCGTCTTTTAAGGTTAATGACGAAGATTTTGCCATCTTACCGGAAAGGGATGGATTTAAGCCCGCACCATATATGGCAAGGCATAAATGGATTTATGTGGATGATATAAACCGGCTTAATAAAAAAGAATGGATGGGCTACTTAGAAACTGCGTACAAGCTTGTAGCGCAAAAATTACCAGCGAAGACCAGGAAACAGTTGGGGTTAAATTCATAACCTGCCTGCCGGCAGGCTTATAATTTGAAACGTCAATAAATAAAAAAGAGGCGGTCTTATCTTGAGACCGCCTCTTTCAAACTATTTATTTCTTTCGCGTGTATTGTATTTCCATCATTTTATATTCCTTTCCCGTTTTTGGATCGGGTCCGTACATTTCAAGAGTCTGGTGATTATCGTCAACTGGTTTGAAGACTTCCCGCTCCGTACATTCAAGACCATTGGCCGGGTTTTTCATTTTTCCTGACATATTAAGTGACTTGGTGGCATTATCCCAATCGCCGGACATCACCAGTATTCCGGAACCCATATTGTCTATCCATGTCGAAACGTATTTCTTCTCAGTATTATCATAGGCAACAGTGCTCATTCCCTCGAATGGCATTCCCATCATAATGGCTTTATGTTTGGATTGTTGGTAGAGACCGCCAAATAGCATCGTATTAACAGTACTACCTGTTGACTTTGTCGGAGGTGCTCCATCTGCCATCCACATAGTAATATCCGCTGTCCATGTTCCGGCGGATTTGGCCAACATCTTATGAGGTTCGCCTAATGTCATACTTTCTGCCCAGGCCTTGTTCATCATGGCGGAGTCAACAGGAATCCAGGCTTGTTCTTTTTTACCGTCATCTTTTATTTCCGTCTTTGCGCCGGAAGAATCCTTTAAAGATGATTCAGCTGAAGTCTTTTCTTCATTATTGCAGGCAACAAATAACAACGTTGCCGCGGTGATCGCTAAGAGTTGTTGTTTCATAAAAAGGCAAGTTTTGATTTTAGGACGAGTAAGGTAGGTAAAAGGAAAGAACCTGCCAATGAAAAAAAAGTTTATCCGACGAACTGCGAAATAAAAGGGATGAAAGATCTTCCTAATGTGCCTCCAGCCAGTTAATACCTTCCCCGCATTCTGCTATTACAGGAACATCATGGGGCAGGGCCATGGCTGATTGCATAGATTCGATAATCAATGGTTTGAGCTCTTTTACTTCAGATTTTAATGCATCAAATACCAGCTCATCGTGTACCTGCAACAACATCTTACTCTGCATTTTTTCTTTTTTCATGGCCGCATGTACTTTTTGCATTGCCAGCTTTATCATATCAGCGGCTGTTCCCTGGATAGGTGAATTGATCGCATTGCGTTCGGCAAACCCACGCACGGTGAAATTGGCGGAGTTGATATCCCGCAGCCATCTTTTTCTTCCCATGATCGTTTGGACATAGCCATGTTCCCTGGCAAAGTTGATGGTATCATCCATGTATCGTTGGATACCGGGGAATTCTTTTTTATAATTATCAATTATCTCCCTGGCTTCCGATCTTGAAATACCAAGATTGTCGGCCAATCCAAATGCTCCCTGGCCATAGATAATACCAAAGTTTACACTCTTGGCTTTGTAACGCATTTCCTTGGTCACCTCTTTTTCCGAAACATTGTACACCCTTGCAGCTGTTGCTGTATGAATATCCGTCCCCTTTTTAAATGCACCACACATATTCTTGTCGGCGCTGATAGCTGCAACGATTCTCAACTCTATCTGTGAATAGTCAGCCGATAATAAGATATGCTTGTTATCTCTTGGAATGAAGGCTTTCCTGACTTCCTTACCCCGGTCCGTTCTTACCGGTATGTTTTGCAGGTTCGGATTATTGCTTTGCAAACGGCCTGTCACAGCCACAGCCTGGCCATAAGTTGTATGTACCCTGCCGGTCCTGCGGTTGATAAGTTGGGGCAGCGCATCTACATAAGTTGACTTAAGCTTGGTCAATTCACGGAAAATAAGAATATCTTCTACGATCTGGTTTCCTTTTGCAGCAAGTTTTAATAATACATCTTCACCTGTCTGGTACTGCCCGGTTTTAGTCTTCTTGGCAGAAGAATCTAATTTTAGTTTATCAAACAGCACTTCTCCCAGTTGCCTTGGCGATGCCAGATTGAAGCGAACACCGGCTTGTTTGTAAACGCTTTCCTCTGCAGTCTTTGCTTCTTTTTCTAATTGTTTTGAATAGTCGGCCAAAAAATCCACGTCAACCCTGATGCCTTCAAATTCCATGTCGGCTAAAACTTTTACAAGGGGATTTTCGACTTCATTAAAAACCCTTTCTACTTCCTTATCTTTTAACAACGGCATAAATACCTTTTTCAACTGCAGGGTGATATCGGCATCTTCGGCGGCATAATCTTTTATTTTTTCGAGTTCGACATCCCGCATATTTCCCTGCGTTTTTCCTTTTTTGCCAATTAGCTCTTCAATATGCACTGGTTCATAACCAAGGAATTTTGCGCTGAGAAGATCCATTCCTCTTTTACCATCGGGTTCAATAACGTAGTGGGCCAGCATAGTATCAAAGAGTTTCCCGGCGATCTCGATGCCATACCATTTCAACACCAGCATATCATACTTGATGTTCTGCCCCACCCATACTTTCTTTTTGTCATTGAATAATGGCTGGAAAAGAGCAAGTATCTCTTTTGTCTTGTTTTGGTCGGCAGGACAGGGAATATACCACGCTTCACCCGGCGTCACTGAAAAGCTTAAGCCAACAAGCTCGGCATCGTTTGCATCAATGCCGGTAGTTTCAGTATCAAAACAGATCTCTTCCTGTTTTTTCAATTCACTTACCAGGTTCTTTATTGCCTTTTCATCAGTAAGCGCTTTATAGTCGTGGGGAGTGTTATGAATGTTTTTGTCAGCTGTCAGCCCAATTTCAGCTGATTCGTCTCCAGTTGCGATTGCTTCGGAAGGAGCTCCTGATTTTGGTGCTTCCACTATATTTCCAAACAGGTCCGTTTGTACGCCTTGTGGTATTTCCTTTTCTACAACGCCTTTTGGCCCACCGGTGATCGAAAAATCTTCGCCAAGCAGGCGCTTGCCCAATGTTTTGAATTCGAGCTCGGCAAAGATCTCCACCAGTTTTTCTTTATTCCAATCCTTTACTCTGAAATCTTCTTCATGAAATTCGACTGGAACATTTGTAATAATGGTAGCCAGTTTTTTTGAAAGGATAGCAGATTCTTTTCCTTTTTTTATTTTTTCGCCGAGTGCCCCTTTTATGTTTTCTGCATTGGCCAGCGCATTTTCCAGAGTGCCGTACTCGGCCAATAATTTAGCAGCAGTTTTTTCTCCCACGCCGGCAATACCAGGAATATTATCTACTGCATCGCCCATCAGCCCGAGTATGTCTATCACTTGCGATACATCTTTGATATTCCATTTGGCACAGACTTCCGCTGGTCCCATTATTTCAACGTCACCACCCTGGTAGCCGGGTTTATAGATCTTCACTTTATCGCTAACCAGCTGGCCATAATCTTTATCGGGCGTTACCATGTACACCTCGTAACCTGCTTTGGCTGCCTGCTTGCTCAGGGTGCCGATAACATCATCGGCTTCGTAACCGTCGAGCTCCATAACAGGGATATTAAAGCCACGTATGATCTTTTTAATATCAGGAACGGCGGCGAGGATATCTTCAGGAGCTTCCTGCCGATTTGCTTTGTAGCTCTCGAGATCAGAATGACGCTCTGTCGGCGCTTCTGTATCAAAGCAAACAGCCATATGGGAAGGCTTTTGTTTGGTCAGTAACTCGATTAAAGTATTGGTGAAACCAAACTGCGCATTGGTGTTCCTGCCTTTTGAGGTGAGGCGGGGATTCCGGATAAGCGCATAATATGCGCGGAATACCAGGGCAAACGCATCCAGTAAAAAAACCTTTTTTTCCATCCCGCTAAGATAGCTAATTCAGATATTGGAGATTTTGTCGGGTGCGGGATGCTAGATGCTGGATACTGGATGCTGTCGTTGCCTGGAATCCGCATCCGTAACCCTGACAACATTGGTGCTTTTGGGATAACAGTCAGGTAGTTCCAGAACTGACTTGCGAAATAAAGAAATCAGAGACCAAAATATGTAGCCAGAAGATGGCGACAATCATTTTCAGATTTCAAATTTCTTATTTCAATTTTTTTGGTTCTTGTGATTTGGTTCTTGATTCTTTTGGAAAAGAAAAGCCCTGGTAGAAACCAGGGCTCGATATCTAAAACTCTGCTTTGCTAACTTGAGAAAGGTTTGCAGCTTTTTATTCAACAAGAAATTTATTGAGGGGTTGAAACAGGAGCCGGTTCAACGGCTTTTTCACCCAAATATTTTTCAGGATGTGCAACAGGAACAGTACCTCCTACAGAGGCAGTTGTTTGCGCAGTTTGCTCAGGCGGCGTTACAGCAGCTTTGTCTTTGTGAATGAAATTCAGGTAAAGTGCAAAGAAAAGAAGATTGAAGGCAAAAAAGTTGGCGATGCGGCGGATGCGACGTTTCATGGGTTATTGGATTGACGGTTTAACAAAACGGATTCGTGGTTCAGGCTACTAAGATATACTGTCAGGGCTTTAAGAGCAAATACGTAGCTTGCTTTATTGGGCAATTCCCGCAAATCTACCTTAGCAGAACTGGTAAATCTACGAGACGCCTTTTCGTAACTGTTATTAATTACATTTCGCACTCATGAAGTGCTGGGCGACAGATGCTGGATACTGGATACTGGATGCTGGATGCCGAGGTGCTAGAAGCATCCAGCATCTGGCATCTCTACTTCTTCATCTCTTCCAGCCTTTTCTGCAGCAAAAACATCTCATCCCTTAACCTCGCAGCTTCCATGAAATCAAGATCGCGGGCAGCTTTCTCCATTTCTTTTTTGATCTTGCTGACTGCTTTTTCCATTTGAGGAATGGTCTTGTATTCTTCCTGGTCTTCTGCGGCAACGGTCACGAGATCCTCGCCGGGTGCAATCGCATAAGGATTCGCGGGATCATATCCTTTGATATCAAGCACCGAAGTCTGCGCAAACACATCCTTTGTGGATTTGATAATGGTTTTGGGTGTGATGCCGTGTTCGATATTGTAAGCAATTTGTTTTTCACGGCGGCGGGTGGTTTCATCAATGGTCTTTTGCATACTTTCCGTCATCGTATCCGCATAAAAGATCACGAGACCGTCAATATTCCTCGCTGCACGGCCGGCAGTCTGGGTCAATGATTTTTCATTGCGAAGAAAACCTTCTTTGTCTGCGTCGAGGATAGCAACCAGGGAGACTTCGGGAAGATCCAGTCCTTCGCGCAAAAGGTTCACGCCGACGAGTACGTCGATCTCACCCAATCTTAACTGGCGAAGTATCTCTACCCTGTCAAGCGTATGCACCTCGCTATGAATATATTTCGATTTGATATTGATGCGATGAAGATATTTATCCATTTCTTCGGCCATTCGCTTGGTAAGCGTTGTCACCAAAATTCGATCGCCTTTTTTGACGCGTTTATCAATTTCATCCAGCAAGTCATCGATCTGGTTTACACTGGGCCTGATCTCGATTGGAGGATCCAGCAAGCCGGTGGGACGAACAACCTGTTCGACAACAACACCGCCAGTTTTTTCCAGTTCGAAATCATCAGGAGTAGCGGAAGCAAATATTACCTGGTTCTGTAGTGATTCAAATTCATGAAAATTCAACGGGCGATTATCGAGCGCAGAGGGTAAACGGAAACCATAGTCGACAAGGATGAGTTTGCGACTCCTGTCACCACCATACATTCCACTTACCTGCGGAACTGTTTGATGGCTTTCATCAATGACCATGAGATAGTCTTTGGGAAAATAATCCAGTAAACAGAAAGGCCTGGTACCTGGCCTTCGGCGATCAAAGAACCTTGAATAGTTTTCGATACCATTGCAATAACCGAGTTCGCGGATCATTTCAAGATCGTATTCCACGCGTTCCTTGAGTCGTTGCGCTTCTATCAATTTGCCGACACTTTTAAAATATTCAGTCTGGGCAGTCATTTCATCCTGTATCTCGTATATCACCTGCTGTAAGATATCTTTAGGAGCTACATAAAGGTTCGCAGGGAAAATAGCGGCATTTTCCATTTTCGCGATCCGCTTTCCAGATACGACATCCATGCTTTCTATTTCCTCGATCTCGTCGCCAAAAAAAGTAATGCGATATCCATAATCCACATAAGGAAGATTAATATCAACGGTATCTCCTTTTACCCGGAAAGTTGCACGGTTAAATTCCAGTGTAGTCCGATTGTATAATGAATTCACCAGTGAATGAAGAAATCCCTGGCGGGAGATGGTCTGCCCTTTATTGATGCGTATGATACCGTTTTCGTAGTCAGTGGGGTTGCCCATACCATAGATGCAACTTACGCTTGCCACGACAAGGATGTCCCTACGACCACTTAACAAACTGCTGGTCGCTCGTAAACGAAGTTTATCCAGCTCATCATTGATGGCAAGATCTTTTTCGATATATACATCGCTGACAGGCATATAAGCCTCCGGCTGGTAGTAATCATAATAAGAAACAAAATATTCCACCGCGTTATCCGGGAAAAATTGTTTGAACTCGCCGTAAAGTTGTGCTACAAGGGTTTTATTATGCGTCAGGACCAGTGTTGGTCTTTGTACATTTTGAATAACGTTGGCCATTGTGAAGGTCTTGCCGCTACCTGTGACACCCAGTAGTACCTGGTATTTTTCTCCTTCGATTATTCCTTCTGTCAACTGGCGGATAGCTTCCGGCTGATCCCCTGCCGGGGTAAACGGGTTGTGTAATTTAAAAGCCATGGGAGACGCAATTTAGGAAAAGAGCGAGAAACACGCGGAGAACGCACAGAGAAGAACGGAGAAACAGAGCCTGCCTGCCCATAGGCAGGCGAGAGCGAGGGGATAAGAAACACCGCTCTTCGCTCTCGCTCTGTATTATTAGTATCCTTTCAATCCTTTTGCACTCCGGTCTTCAAACTTTGGCCTTGGATATAATACTCTTGGTTTATCCTTTACCAGTTTTAATGCTTCCTGCACGGCACGTACCAATTGTGGATCGGTTCCTTTAGCCAGTTGTGCCGGATCATCCCAAACTTCAACATCCGGTTTAATGCCGTAGCCTTCAGCGAACCATTTTCCATCTGCGCCATACAACCTGGCATCGGGAACTGTGATTGAGCCGCCATCCATCAGGCGATGGCCGGTTGCAGGACCAACAAGAATGCCCAGGGTTCTTTCACCCACGATAGGTCCAAGCTTAAGTTGCTGGAATGCCCATGGAAATGCGTCACCACCAGATCCGGCCCAACCATTGATCAACATTACCTTCGGAGCATCATTACCTTTTTGGGGCCATCTTGTAATATCCGCATTGCGCCACGCCAGATTGTAAATGTTAGGACGGTTGAGCATTTCGATGAAGCGATCGCCTAGTTGCCCGCCGGCATTGAAGCGTTCATCCACCACAAATCCTTTTTTATCTATTTGCGCATAAAACTGGCGCATCAATTCGGTCTGGCCCTGGGTGCCTGTATTCGGCATGTACATGTATCCAAGCTGACCACCGGAAAGTTCTTCTACTTTTTTGCGATTTCCTTCGATCCATTCGAGATGGCGAAGCCTGGCTTCATCCTGCGGTTGCAATGTCTTTACTATTATTTCCCGCGATCCTTCGAATGAGGGTTTGCTGTTCACGCGTAACGCGACTGCCTTGCCTGCCAGTCCTTCAAACATGGCATAAGGATCGATCGTAGGATCCAGTGCTCGCCCATTGACCGATAATATGTAATCGCCTTCTTTTACATTTACACCCGAAGCTTCCAGCGGTGATTGAACTTCATTGTCCCAGGCAGCGGCATGAACGATGCGTTTAATCCTGTAATAATTATTATCCAATGCCCAATCTATCCCGAGGAAACCATTAACGCGATTTCTTGATGATTCCAGGTCACCACCGCTTACATATGTATGACCGGCACTTAATTCGGAAACCATCTCCTGCAAAATATTATTCACGTCCCAGCGCGTGATAGCATCTTTCATCAGCTCACTATATTCCTTGCGTACATCATTCCAGTTTATTTGTTGCATACCGGGATCGTAGAAGAAATCGCGATAACGACGCCAGGTATCGTTAAACAGTTCTGACCATTCTTCCTGTGGGCGGATCTGCATTTCGATTTCAGAGGTGCGCAGTAGTTTATCCAAACGCTGGTCCGGACCGATTTTTATGATGCCGAAACCATTACTATTGTTGCGTACCAATAGATTTTTACCATCCCAGGAATTGGTATAGCCCGAAGCATTGCTTACAATTGTTTTTTCTTCGCGTTTATCTATATCATAGAAGCAGATCGAAGGCTGTGCGCCCGCAGCAGTGCCGGTATTGGGAAATCGCATGTACACGAGTTTGCCGTCGGATACATATAGGCCGCCGACATTACCCGCTGGTACAGGAAGGATCTCCAGCCTGCGTTCCAGTGATTCAGGTTCGTATTTAGCAGAAGCGGTAGCTGGTTTGGCCGTTGGCTTTTTGGTCGTATCAGGAGCGGCCGGTTTGCTGGCAGCGCCAGTATCCATTTTGATCTCATCATTTTTTGCATAGAGCAATGCCGGTGTAGATGGATCCAGGGTGGCGACTGCAAGTTGTGTGCTGTTTGGATAGATCCAGGTATTGTCGAAATTGCTGTAAGAAGGATTAAAACTTCTGCCGGTTATAAAGAAGAGATATTTACCGGTAGGATCAAAAACGGGATTTGCATCACTGTAATAAGCAGAAGTAGCCTGGTGCACTTTTTTATTTTCTACATTATATAAATAAATCGCATTGTTCAGGTTGGCGGTTCCTTTAGAATAAGTTAGCCATTTACTGTCTGGTGACCAGTTTGCATAGAATCCCTGCAGGGAGCTAAAGGTAAGATCGGTGGTGTGATCAATGGTTTCAACAGATTTGTCTGAAAGAGTCAGCAGTTTTATCTCCTGAAGGTCATCGATAAAAACGATTTTTTTGCTATCAGGTGACCAGCTTAATGCCCAACCCATTCCTTTTCCGAAGTCTGTGATCTTTTTTGCCTGGCCGGAAGCATTATCGCGAAGCCATATTTCATTTTCGCCGCTTTCATCACTCCAGTAAGCAAGCCATTTACCATTGGGTGACCAGGCAGGATTACGTTCCCAGGCGCCGCTGGTGTTGGTCAAATTAATAATCACACCATTTTCAGCAGGTATGCTGAACAGGTCACCTCTTGCTTCAAATACAGTGCGTTTACCATCGGGAGATATTTCATAATTGCTAATGCTATTACCTACGTTCACTGTCTTTGGCATTAATGTGGAGATATCTGCTACCACGTTGATCTTTACTTCCGCATATTTATTGTTAGAAAGATTGAGAAGATATAACCGGCCACCTGCCTGGAATACCAGTTCGGAAGGACCGGCAGACATATGATTGATATCGATATCGTCAAAACTGGTCAGCTGTGTCTTTGATTTTTTTTCGGGATCATAGACCCAGATATTCCTTCTTTTTTCCGTGCCGCCATCTGAAACATAATAGATCTTGTTATTTACCCAAACCGGTTTGCCTTCACTTGCATCTGATTTAGTTATATTATCAGCCGTGCCTTTTTTCAGATCATAGATCAACACATCGGAGGCGAGCCCGCTACGGATCCTTTTGAAAGGATAGTTTTCTGTGATCTTGGTTACATAAGCGATGCTGTTGCCATCAGCCGAAAAAGAGGCTAGTTCACCATACGGCACATCCAGTTTTTCAGGCAAGCCGCCTTTGGCCGATACAAGGAATAGTTGCCTGTAAGCAGGTGTACCTGCTTCACGGCCGGAGGCAAACAAGATTCGTTTGCCATCGGGGTGCCAGTCGATAACGCGGTCGGGACCGGCATGCCAGGTCAGCCTGATGGGGACACCGCCGGTAACAGGCATCGTGTACACATCGGTGTTGCCATCATAGGTGGCAGAGAAAGCCAGTGTTTTTCCATCCGGGGAAAATCTCGGGAACGACTCTTCACCGGTAGAAGAAGTGATCCGGTTGGCGGTGCCGCCTGTCTTTGACACTATCCAAATATCACCACCATAAACAAATGCAATCTGCGTTGCTGATACGTCCGGGTACCGAAACAGCCGGGCATCGATTTGTGCAAATGCGGTAATGGAGCATAACAAAGCGGAGAGAAAGACTAGCTTTTTCATAAGCAATATGTTTTAAGTGAGGGGTACTGAAGGTATGGAATTAAAAGAAATGTTGTGGTGGATAGAGGATGAATGGAGACCGGTGAAGGTTAATGGCCTGAATGCTTAAAATTCCTTTTGATTAAGGACAGTACTGCCGGAATTGATTGTTAGAACTGGGATTGGTGCAATAGAATTAAGAAGGAATGGATACATAAGGAAGAGCGACGGTTCTACATAGAAGCTGGTTATGTCACGAAAACACCCCAAAAAAACCGAAAAATGGGTTGTATGCTTGGCTATGTAACCCAAAAAAGCCAAAAAATGGGTTATATTTCCAATATTAAAAGACATTAAAACGAATTGCATGTCATACAGGAATCAAACATCCCGCAGAAAATTTCTTCAACAGGTAGGTGCCTTCAGCGTAGTGGCGGCAGCGGGGCCGTTAAACAGCCTGGCCGCGAAAGAGAAAGCAGAAGAGCGCATTCTCCGTTATACTAAAACTATATCATCCCAGGATAAGATCAGGCTTGCCGTGATAGGATTTGGTATACAGGGACATAATGATTTTGCAACTGCTTTAAAAGTTCCCGGTGTTGAAGCTGCCGCTGTTTGCGATCTTTATTCAGGCCGATTGGAAAATGCCAAAGAACTATATGGGAAAGATATTTTTACTACCAAAAATTATCACGAGATCCTGGACCGCAAAGATGTGGATGCCATTATCATTGCTACCAGCGATCACTGGCATGCGCGGATAACCAAGGAAGCTTTAAAAAAGGACAAGCATGTGTATTGCGAAAAGCCGATGGTGCATAAGATAACCGAGGGCATGAGCGTAGTGCAGGCTCAACGTGCCAGTAGCAAGATCATGCAGGTGGGCAGCCAGCGGGTAAGCAGCATCGGTTATGCAAAAGCAAGAGAATTATACCAGGCGGGTGAAATAGGAAAGCTTAATATGGTAAATGCAGTATATGACCGGCAAAGTGCAATAGGCGCCTGGGAGTATACAATGCCTAATGACGCATCTCCTGGCACAGTTGATTGGGAACGTTATATCGAAGGCATGAATAGAATTCCCTTTGATCCGAAAAAATTCTTTTGGTGGCGCAATTATAAAGAATTCGGTACAGGTGTTGCCGGCGATTTGTTTGTTCATTTACTTTCGGGGACACATGTTATCACCGGTTCAAAAGGACCTGTGAAGATCTATTCTTCCGGACAGCTTTCTTATTGGAAAGATGGCCGTAATGTGCCTGATGTAATGACCGGCATCCTGCAATATCCCGAAACGCCAGAGCATCCTTCATTCCAACTTACGCTGCAGGTAAATTTTGTAAGTGGAACGGGTGGCCAGGAAAGCATAAAACTGGTTGGGGAAGAAGGCGTGATCGAAATGAAAGGCAGTGGGCTTTCTGTTCATCATAGCATAATGCCAAAGGCCCCGGGCATCGGTGGGTATGATGCGGTATTTACCTATCCGAAAACAATGCAGGATCAATTGACAGCTTCTTACAATCAAAAATGGACAGATGAAGACAAGAAGAAGCCAACCAAAGCAGATATCGATTTCAAAGCGCCGGCTGGATACAGCGATCACCTAGATCATTTTACCAATTTCTTTGATTCGATAAGAACAGGTAAGCCAGTTGTGGAAGACGCGACATTTGGCTTCAGGGCTGCTGCACCCTGCCTGGCTTGTAATGATAGCTATTTCCAGAAAAAAATAATTAATTGGGATCCCGTGAACATGAAACTCCTGCCATGAGAAATCTTCTATTTTATACCATTGCCAGCTTTTGCCTCATCTTTTGCAGCGCTTCGCGTTCTGAACAATGGGTGTCTTTGTTTGATGGAAAATCCCTCGTTGGATGGAAAGTGGGTGATAATGCAAATACATTTTCCGTGGAGGATGGATCGATCGTGGCACATGGGCCCACGGCTCACTTGTTTTATGATGGAGATGTAAACCAGCATAACTTCAAAAATTTTGAATTCAAAGCAGATGTGATGACGACGCCCGGCTCTAACTCCGGTATTTATTTCCATACAGGCTACCAGGAAAAAAGCTGGCCAAAGAAAGGATATGAAGTTCAGGTCAATAATTCACACACAGACTGGAGAAGAACCGGAAGTCTTTATGGCATCCAGGACGTGAAAGAAGTCTATGTAAAGGACAACGAATGGTTCACTGAATACATAAAAGTAGAAGGCAAGAGAGTAATTATAAAAGTGAATGATAAAATGGTGGTGGATTATACGGAACCGGACAATGTTTATGAAATAAGAGGAGCCAATGATAAAGAGCGGGTAATATCATCCGGCACTTTTGCGTTGCAGGGACATGATCCGAACAGCAAGGTGTATTTTAGAAATATAATGGTAAAATCTCTGCCTGATTAAATAATTTCTATTCTTCCTGATGAAAAGTAATTGCCTGCCTGGCTAGCGACTTTACTTTACGATTGTGTACAACTCTTGGCGTCCATAATGGGCTGTTGTGTATGACCCTTAAAGCAATCCTGTCAAACTCGGGGTGAAAGGGAATAACCACTTCTTCGTTTTCAACTTTTCCCTGTTCATTGACAGTAAACTCGATAACCACTACGGCCATCGTGCCGTTAGTGAAGACCATGTTTCTTGGCCAATACATGTTTTTGTAAAGGTATTCCTGCCAGGCCTTTTCGCCATTTTTAAAAACCAGGTCCTGATCTTTTTTTGCTGCATTAGTTGCCGGCATTCCATCTTCACCATAGTAGGTTTTTGTAAGGATCTTGCCATTATTACACAGTTCTTCAGCAGAGACGGAGCCATTATGATGATAGTATTTCCATTTGCCGTAAAGTTTGTCATGCAGTAAGTAGCCTGCGTAAGCAATTGCGCCATCATCAAACCAGCCGATCTGGACGTCCATGCTGTCATTTGCATGATAGATTGAATCAGACATAAATCCATTGCGATGCCATTTCATCCGGCTGCCAACGGGTACACCATCACGATAAAAGGCAGAATCAGCCATTATGCCATTGGAGTAGTAGCGCACATAAGGCCCTTCTTCCTTATTGTGATGCTTAGCTCCAATGGTTTGAGGTTTTCCATTTGCATGAAAGTAAATGCAGCGGCCATTGTAAACCTCGCATTCCTCATCTTCAAACAGTGCCTGCATCTGTAGTGTTTTACTTCCGATGAAGTAGTCATTGCGAAACCAGCCACTATCGGTTTTTTCAACTACGCTGTAAAATCTTGCTTCGGCAGGATCACACGGTTTCCATTGATAGTCGTAGAAAATCTCTTTTTTTTGAGCCTGCAGGGAAAAAGAAAGGATGCAAAAGGATAAGGTGACGAGGAGTTTCATGAAATAAATTGCGAATAATAAAGATAAAACTTTAGGTTAAATCTCAGTCCAGGCAATATTTATTGATTATGATCCGGATTTCTTCCAAACCACATTTCTTGACTTGAGATAATCGACTACAAATTCAAAACAGGTTTTATCCTTTCCTACCAGTTCTGGCGGAAAGACTCCTTTTTCCTCGAACATTTTTTTTGCGATAAGATTGACAGCTGCCGTACAGGTATAGCCGGTCGTTCTTGCCATTGAAGAGGTGTTTGTTGTCTTATCGTAGCGATCGAGTAAATTATATTCGATGGTCTTATTCTTTTCCCTGGCAGTTACTCTCATCACCGTAAATTCTTCTTCACCCTCGTTGAGCTTCCATTGATTAACCAGTAATTTTGATGTAAAGTCCAGCGGAGAAATATCTTTTTCTTCGATGCGGAGCGGAGCGATGTCAAAAAAACCTGCTTGTTTCATGGCAATGATCAGATCTGCGTGGCCAGGATAACGCAGGGTTTTTTCTTTCATATCGGGAATATGGTTCATTGTAAAGATCAATGAACGCAGTCCATCGGTATTGAAGGCTTCGAGTTCGCCTACCTCATCAAAGTAGATGATTTCTTTTTCACTTAAAGCCGGCCTGGTGACAACGACCCCGTTTTCTACCAGTCTTGCCGGTCTGAGATATTCCTGTATCACATCCACTGGCGAAAAGGGCGCCTTGTAAAAAAAGGGCGCCTGTGGACTTGCCGGGAGTCCTCCGACATAACACTCGACTGATGTTATTTTCATCTCTTCGTTGTAGCGGCCGATGATAAAATTGCTCATTCCAGGGGCTACGCCACAATCGGTGATTGCTGTTACGTTCTTTTGTTTGGCCAGCTTATCGAGTTGCAGCGCATCCTCGGGAAAAAAGGAGATATCGACCACATCTTTGCCTGAATTGATTACCGCTTCCAGGGTTTTATATCCCATAAAACCGGGAACTGCTGTCACTACGGTATCAAAAGTCGTCAACCAGTTCGGATATTCGTCAAAATGCGAAAGATCGGCAGCAACGGTTTGAATCCTCGGGTCATCCTGCTTTAGCTTTTCAAGGTTCGTTGCGTCCAGATCAAAAGATGTCACGGAGTGATCGTGGACCAGGTCCATTGCGATGGCACGACCCACCATCCCGGCTCCCAATACGGCGATTGTCATAGAGATGAATTTTATGCGAAGTTAGGTGTCGGCTGTCAGCTGCCACTTGCCAGGCAGAGGCGTCGACTGACAACAGCAATCAACTATGGCAAATGAAACGGACACCTGACACCAGACACCCGGCGCCTGAATCCGCCCATCCAATTAACAACCCTTATTCGGCGCCTTTCCGTATTTTGCCGGGTAATAAATTTTCATACATGAGTTTTCGTATTAATGTTAGAAAGATCGTATTAGTTACGGTCATCCAGTTTATAGTTATCATCCTTTTTGCCCAGCCAGGCGTGCCTTTGACCAAGTGGACGGCGGACGGTAATGCTTATTACCAGGTTGAAAAAGGCGAGATCGTAAAGATCGAATTGCCTTCGCAAAACAAGACAGTTTTTATTGCACAAAAGCAACTAACACCTAAAGACAGCACTAAGGCAATTGTACCGCGAAGCTTTCAATTGTCTGTGGACGGAAGCAAAGCGCTGATCTATACCAATGCAAAAAAGGTCTGGCGTTATCCTACACGTGGAGACTACTGGCTTCTTGTGCTTGCGACGGGAGAGTTAAAACAATTGGGAAAGGGAAGGCCGGAATCGTCTTTGCAATTCGCCAAATTTTCACCGGATGGAAAAAAAGTAGCTTATGTAAGTGAACATAACATATATACAGAAGATCTTTCAACAGGTAAGATCAAAAAGATCACCAGTGACAATGGAACAAAGAAG
>Ga0066652_100000462_pt1 | contig 19544 bp, 16 predicted proteins | sample GraSoiAngelo_101_FD_71413 | JGI IMG/M metagenome (GOLD analysis project Ga0066652, IMG submission 71413) | Grasslands soil microbial communities from the Angelo Coastal Reserve, California, USA - 14_0903_02_30cm | ecosystem: Environmental > Terrestrial > Soil > Grasslands | place: USA... | reverse complement strand
AATTCTGTGAAGGCCGGCATAAAGCCATGGCCACGGCAGCTTCTGCTGTTCTGGAAACCTGATTAGAAGCTGTCTCTTGTTGGGCCGCAGATGCCGGTCGCCTTGTTGATGTATTTCTTCAGATGTATGTCGAGCGCATTTTCCAGAAACCGAGATGACTGTGATTGTACTTCGGTGTCACGAGGATACGCCCGTCACAGCGTTCGATTAGTCGATCAAAGGTTCGGATCCCTTCGGTTACTCGCCAGTATCGTCGGGTCGTATCGAAGATTGCCCACGTCGGTTAGCTGGGCTTCAACGTCCGGGCGCCGCCGACCAGCTTATTTCTGCTCGACGTCACGAAGAAAAATTTGCTACAACTCGGGCCAAAAGATGATATCTCTTCGCCGAGATTGGCGCAGGACCAGCTCATCTATGAGAGTTTTCTTGGCTGATGGCATCGGACACGCCGATCAGGCTCCGGTCTATTACGAACCCGTAGCAATCAGCGACTAGAAACGAAAATATAACTATGAGAAAACTTCTCTCTGAATTCGCAATGGCCCTGGGGCGCCGATCGAAATCGAACTTGTTGCTCGCAATAGGTTTTGCGTTTGCCACTGGTTCGGTCACTTCAGCAGAAGCAGAGACGTCGCCAGCACAAGAGAAAGCAAAGGTTATCCAGGTGCGTCCGCCCAACAGCCAGACAGTGCGTAAAGGTGGACCATTTGTCGCCGCGTTGGGTGATGAGGTGCTAGTCGACATCCGGTCGCTGCATGAGTTTTTTCAAAATCTCGTCGATCGGAACATTTTGCCTGATCCTCGAGGGGCTAAAGATCTCGCCGAGAGTGAAGCTGAGAGGCAGAAACAAGAACAGGCCGCAAATCTTCCTCCAGAGCAGCGACAGAAGGTGTTGAAGGAAATTGACGAGATGCGCGAATACCGTTTCCAGAATGCGATGGACGGATGGCTCCAAAAGATGAGCCTCTTCCTTGACAGGCATCCAGTACCGACGCTTTCGCCCGAATACATCACGTATTGGACGGAGTCCTCTAATGATCCGACGAAGCTGCCAACAGTTTATCACGAACTGGAGTTTCGTCTGCGTAAGACAAAGGAAAACCGTGACGCGTGGCTGGACTTGCTGCGGGGGCATGGAATTTTCGATCGACCGACGATTGTTTCGATCGGTTTTGACAAGTTTATTGGCGAGCGGACGGACATCGTGGAATCAGAGGTCGATCCTAAAAGTGGCGACGGGTGGCAGCGCTTCATAATCAAAACAGCACCGATTTCGACACTCCTGGTTAGCAGCGGTGTAATCTTCATCTTGATCGTTCTCTGTCTCTGGCTCGCCATTTCCACAGATTTGCTGCGAGATACGACTGCTCCGCTTAGGCCCGGCAGTCGCCATCCGTTTAGTCTGGGGCTCTGCCAAATGGCATTTTGGTTGTTTATCATCGCCGCCAGTTTTCTGTTTCTTTGGGTAGTGATGGGCGAATACGATACCCTCACTTCCTCAGAGTTAACACTGCTTGGGATCAGCGCCGCGACTGGCCTCGCGGCGGCGTTCATTAATCGGATAAGCCCGCCGTGCGAACCTTCCGCTCTCACCGTGGAAGAACAGGAACTGCAAGACGTTACCAAAATCGCCGAGGCGCGTAAAGCCGCGGAACAGGAAATGAAAGGCGCTTTGCAAGAGCTGGATAGCAAACGCGCCCAATTTCAAAGCGCATCAGAGACGGCGAAATCCGCCCTCGAAGAGGACGTAAGGAGTGCCTCCGCCAAAGTAGATCGGCTGAAGAAGAGAATCGCTCAGTTCGAAGAGCAGGAACGCTACTTCAGCCCCGGAGGTGGAATTAGACAGTTCTTTTTGGATCTCCTGCGAGAGCGGAGCAGCGTGGACTTTCATCGTTTTCAAATGATGACATGGACGCTGATTCTTGGAGTAATCTTCATTTTCGGCGTCTTCCAGCAACTAGCCATGCCGAAGTTTGATGCCACACTGCTCGCGTTGATGGGAATCAGCAGCGGCACGTATCTCGGTTTTAAGTGGCCTGCTGCAGAGGCCGAGACCTAACGAGAAAATAGCCGCAGCCCGACTCAGGGATTGCGATCGCTAACATCGCTATTCTGCAAAACCGGAACTAAAATGCGGAAGTGGCATTCAAGAAGCGTAGCCCCCGCTATTGATGACGACGGCGATTACCATTAACCAGTATCGCTGCGTGTTCGCAAAATCGATGTCGCTGCCACGATCAGGCTAACGACGATACCGCCAGAACTTTTTTTATGCAGATCGTAATTTTTCTTCTTGCGTAAAGAATCGGGCCGTGGTAATAAAAAAACTACCGTAGCCCCACACCGAGATCCTGCCGGCGCAAGCCGGATAGTCAGCGCCGACACGTTCGAAGAGAGGCTCTGGTTTTAACTCGGAGGATCCTAGATGGGAACATTCTGCTTGAGCCCAATGGAGTGGCCAGCAGCAGGCCCGGAAGTTGGCGCTGCTGCCTCCCTCCCGAGCCGATCGACCGCCCCCTGTTCCGTCAATTTCTCTGGATCAAACAAATTCCAAACACTAATCCGAAAGGAATAAAACCCATGGCAGACGACGAGGATACCCAAGAAACCAGTGACGATCAAAGCGTAGATCAAACCCAACAAACCACTGACGATCAAAGCGCAAGCCAGTCAACTCAGTCCGAAGGGGGCGACCGCGCAGCCGCGCGAGCAGCGCGAGGGCTGCCGGACTCGGCCGACCAGCTTACCGATGAACAGCGGCGCGAGTATATCGGCCAGCCTACTGTCGAGGTCGAGCCGGAAAACGCTGAGGAAGCAGAAGTGCTAGCGATGCAGGACACCGGAAGCGATAGCGGGGAGGAGGTCGCATGAGCGCGGAAACGGTTGTCAACATGCTCAAAGACGCCTGGCCGATTATCAAAGATGGGAAGGCATCCGCCGAAATTGCAGATGCCAGGGCGAATGCCGTACCGCAGGTCGACGATTGGCAATCGCTGACCGATACTCGTGGGCCGAACGCGTATCGAATGAAGTACAGTGTTGGATACATCTGGCCCCTCGACGACTATGACCACGTCCAGTTGGAGATCGTATTGAAGTGGGACATCGGTGCACACTACCGAGGCGGTGGCGCATTTATTCCGAATATTTGGATCGACGTGCCTGAGTGCTTCGTTGGATATGGGTGGGACGCAAACATCAGTTTTACCGCGCAAAACCCGACGAACACAGGAGACGCACGCGCTCCACATGCTCGCATCCCGGTAACGGTCAAAGGAACAGTGAGCAGCGGTGCCGAGCTCTATCACGTGGAGTGGGGCTTTGTGCTCTTTGGCAACGGAACTTCTACAACAACGTGATGCAGAACATCGGGCGTCACATTACCTTTCTAAACGGCATCGTACATCAGGAGCGCCCGGCAAAGTCCACGTGGGCTCTGGAACCTCATCCTTGATTCACTCACAGATCCAAACAGCTTTACAAATATTATGTCGATTACCTGCTCGATAACTAACTCCCGGACAATAACCGGCAGCATGCAGATCGCCTCGATCGTGGATTCGCTCGAACCTTCGGTTGTTAACTTTACGCTCGTTTTCGATAGCTGCCACTCAGGAGGCATGTTCTTATCTCCCGACTCACGCAGCTATCTCAGTGATAAGAGCGCCATCCAAACGTTTGTCGACAACTGCCAGACGATTGTGCCTTGGATCGGGCTGAGTGATCCGTCGGCGATCGATCAAAACGTGGGAAGCATCGAGATGCTCGCATCGGGCCTCTGTACGATGACTGTCGATAAATCTAAGGATACGGTCGATCAAGCCAAGGCGACTCTCTTCAGCGCGTGCGATTACTCGGAGGAATCGGCAGAGTCGTCAAGCATTGGGCACGGGTATTTCACGAAGGCAATCATTGACACCGTGAACGCGTGCAACTTTGAGATGAGTCATCCCGACTTCTTGGCGGCGGTCGCAACGAAGATCGCCGACCAAACTCCCCAATTGCGGGGACGCCCGGTTCGAATGCAAGAAAATTTCCTCACAGGTTGGAACTACAGCATATGAATATGGGGACTGCTCAAGCTTTGGCGGTATTGTCCGTCCGCATCACGATGCAGGAAAGTAACAAGCTCCAAAATTTCACCACCGTCTACTCTGGGCAGATCAAAGGGAATGGCGGCGGTTATCTAAAGCAAGAGTAACACGCAGAAAAATAATTCGTGTGAACCAAGAGAATACAACCTACCAATAGCAAAGGAAACTACCAAAATGACAGACGATAGCGTTCACGGCCTCGGGCCCCTTTTCGGGCCCGACTTCATTACCATCGAGATCGACGATGAGAGCAAGGGGAGGTTCGCTCTGGAAATCTTTCCAGACGCCAACAACCCTGCCTTAAAGAGAAATGGGCTACCCACGCAGTTTTACTACATGCCCAAGGAAATCCAATTGGCTAAGAGAGAGGATTCTCCTGGTGACTATGATTTCAGCGTCACGCTATTTAAGGGCTTGATGACGGCTGAAGATACGCTGGGGATCAGCGGCATTCCCAGCACCGGTGGCGAAGTGGACGCAGGTGGAGCGTTCGTGTCCTTCTCGACGACGATGGATGTTCCGGCAAGCGTGGTTGCTGGAGCGTTGGAAAAGCTGAAAACACAGAGTCATGAGCCGCCTCCGGCGAGGATTGCCGAGTACTTCGGGCGCGGTCACGCGGATCCTGCTCCGTTGCTGGGGATCGTGCCGATTGTTGATAATGCCGTCACAATCGAAGTTCCACAGCTGCCGGGAGCCGGTGATGCTAAGTCACCATGGTTTATCGGCGCCCAGGGCACGGGCAAGGGTAGTATAGAAGCCTCTGGTATCAGTAGCTTTCTCGTGACTTGCAATCAAATGGCTGCGGGCGCGATCGTCGGGGCACTTAAAGATGGGCGCTCTCCGTTTACCGTCCATTATAACATGAAGCTCTTGTTTTACATCAATGCTTGCGACATCCAGATGCATGTTGATTGCGATAAGACTTTTACGCAGTTTTCCGGCGCTGTGGAAGCCAAATATGGATTTGCTCAGGCCGATCTTTCGGCCAATTACCAAAAGTGTCTCACTAGCGGTGCGATCAGCACAGTCATCCAACGGGACGGCACCGTAGTCGATGAGGACATGAAGAAGCTTATCGACAAGACGATATCGGATATGCAGGACAAGGCATGGAACCTAGTTAAAACCGAAATTTTCGACTGGCAACCGAAACCTGAGGATCCTGCTAAGGCTAGCACCGGCGCTTGTGGTGGAGTCGCGGTCAATCTTAAGTTCAATTACCAGCAACATGGCGTTAAGTTTGATGATCACTTTGAGATCAATCAAACGGTCTCGAAAGAGGATACGGTGGCAGGGACGCTGACTGCCCTTGAACCCGCAATCAAAAAGAATATCGATAGATATCTCTCCATTGTCGACATCGGCGAGTTCTTTAAGAAGATCCAAGTTGCAGCATCGCCGAACATCGATTTCGGAGAAGGGGAGATGTCCGACCCGATCAATGAGGCGCTCATCCAGGTGAGCTATCCTAACTTCGACAGGCCATTGAATGACGATGGTAGCATCGCGCTGACGACTCGAGCCGAGGGCTTTCACTTCAGCCCGACGCATATTGATCAAGCAGCACCGGTTACCCTAGCGAGTTGGAGCAGGGACAATCCGAAGGACATCATCAACATAGCATTCCTGCGGCTAGATAAGAAGTTCGGAAATTGGGATAGCGACCAGGTGAAGATCAAAAAGACGCTCATCTATAAGCCGGACGATCCACGAGTCGACCTCAAGAACGGCACCGTCACGTTCACTTCGGAAATGATCACAAGCGACCACGCACCAGTCATTGGCCCCGATGATGTCGGGTATGTTTTCATCAAGTTCTTTTTGGATCGACCGATCAAGACTCCCAACGTCACTGTAACGCTGACGATTAAGATGGCCGACCGGAGTGACGTTCTCGTCATGACGAATGATGATCCCAGGGCGAACCCTGTGGCGATCTGGCAGGTCTGGTCTGATAAGTACTTCAATGAAACGATCGCACGAGTCACGATCGACGTTGAGGTCGCTCCGCCGCCGTCCGACTTTGCGGGCACAGCGGTGCAGTGGAGCGGGAACCAGGCCATACCGCTCAACTTAGGGCGGATCAAGCGGATCGTGCCCTACAAGATTATTGTCCCACCTCTGACCAACCCGGACGCGAACGCTTTGGTCAGCAAATACATTCTGGAGACCCAGCAGGAAATGGCCGCCAAGTGAGCTAAGTCATTCTCCTGAGGCGACACGCAAGTGAACCGGTTCTTGGCGACCAACACTGTTCGCTTTGCGGGGGCAACGACGATTAGAACTGTCGGCGCCTCAACCGTCTTGGTACGTCCTTTGAGTACCGCTACTGTATCCCCCTCGCTTCCATCTCAGAGCGGTTGGCGATGGTGCGAGAAATGTCAGGGGCTGTTCTTCAGTGGTAACCCTGATCAGGGCGCTTGCCCCGCCGGCGGTCGGCACGACGCGAGCCGCAGCGGCGCTTATCTCATGACCTTTGGTGATGGTGGGGAGGGAATGCAGGCGGCTTGGCGATGGTGCCAGAAATGCCAGGGACTGTTCTTCAGTGGTAACCCTGATCAGGGCGCTTGCCCCGCCGGCGGTCGGCACGACGCGAGCCGCAGCGGCGCTTATTCAATGCGATTCGATCCGAACCCGCCTCCGCCAAAGCCCGCGAGTTTGCCCTTGGTGAGTTCTCGAACCGGAAATCTGTTTCTAGATCGTAATGATGCCACCCTGCATTGGTACCTGCCGGACTTTAATCTGGCTGCGGATGTCGATCCCGGGTTTGCGTTTACAGCAAGCCGGTCTGGCCAAGACTCAAATGGAAACCCATTTAACAAGGCACGGCTGGCCTTACGTTTGCGTAAGTTTCAGCCCGATGACGTGGTTCAATTTTCCCAGGCAAATCCAGATGCGAAGCTGCAGGAGATTACGTTGGCGGAAATCTCTGCCAAACTAACCACCTCCTTTACCGACGCTACTGGTCAACAGCAGCAAAAAACGTTTGCTGCAACTATCGACGATATGGGTAACGGAGACTTTCTGCTCACAGTGGATCCGATTTTAGGCCAAGACGTAATTGTGCTTTATCAGGACCTTACCTCGTTCGGGCAGGTGGTCATGAACCTGTCAGCAACATATCAGGCGTGGGCGGAATCCGGGGCTTTGTTTTTGCTGGCACATCAACAGGCTCTCCTGGGGTCGACCAACGGGCCCGCTATGAAGATGCGGATGCTTTCCACGCAGATGCAGACTGAAGAAGTTGTACCTCGTGTTTCCCGGCCTGCTTCCTTTTTCAGAATGCAAATGCCGTCCGCTATCAACCAGCGCGGTGGAGATACGCTCGTGCAAACGAGCCAGGCATGGGCGAAGGCATTGCCCATGGGTTTGAAATACGCCCAGGACGGGTACCAACTCAAATATACTATTTGTACCGATACAGTTACCAACCATGTAATCCGCGATGCTAACGACCTTAAGGATTTCTCCATGAGTCAGTCCGAATTTACCGAACTAAAGGTGGTTGATGTGAGCCAGTATCCGACTTTAGGCAAGCTATACATGGGCGTCCTCAGCCGAACAATCGTGATGATTCCTAAGCGCTATTCTATCGTCCGCGGTCGCAACGGATGCGCCGCGCTGTGCGTCGCAGTTGTCGATAGTTCACCTGCGTCTGGTAGCAGGTGCAAATTTGAATTCGACTTCACTATCGCGCCAGAGGTCAGCCGAATCGAGGTTTACAAGCTCGGGCAGGAGATCAAGGGTCGACAGGAACTTAAGGACTACAAGCTCAAGTTACCGGATTTTCAGCGGAACAATCCACCATCAACGCTCGAAACTCAGTTCAGCAGTAACATACACATCGACCAAGGTGCTCTGGCCCAGACGTTTTCCGTGACTGTCTCAATTCAAGACGAAGGCGTCCAAACTCCAGCAGTCGCCAACGCTAATGCTTTTATCATGCGCCTTTCTTCAAGCACTGGAGCGGACTTGATTGGCTCGTTAAGCATCAAACTCGACGATGGTTATCCGCAGCCAGTCCTACCGACGATTGACCTGAACTTCGCTCGTACCGCCGGAACGGACCATGAGATCGACGTTCAAATCGTTGAAGAATCTTCCCAGATAAAATTCTCGAACCAATTGCCACTCGACTTGCAAATCTCGCGTTACGCGCTCATCAAGGGCTTCGCCATCACAGAAGTTCCCGCGAACGTTATGCTCCCAGCCAATGGCTCCTTAACCATTCCTCTGCCATCTGATCATGTTGACCTAACAATAGCTGTGGATGCTCAGCTCCTGATTCCTCAGCAAATCGCAAAATCAGATATCATGAGGTTCCTTGACATCCGGACTGCTGACGTCCAGGAGACGCAGTATGTCGTGGCGGTGAACGGCTCGGGCATCGACTTTAATAAGGTCGATTCCGTTGAGGCAAGCATCACGTTTAGTAGTCTTCCAAACGTCGCGCCGCGGGTCCTGAAGCTCAATAAGAACGTCCATGCCGACAGTACGCACATCATGATCCCGCTGGAGAACGCAGTATTTGCCCTGCCAGGCACCATCAACCTCGCTGTCCACTTTAGCGACCCCGGCGTAAGTGATCTGAATTTCACGCTCCAGAACGACTTCACCGCTTCGCCTGTGTTAATCGTTTTGCAAAGCGACATTGACAAGAACATTCCACAGACTCAGCCATAACTTTATCTCATTACACCAACCTACTACAACATAAGCCAGTTATCTTACACATGAGTAATTCAGATTCCAAAACCGATGACTCGAAGTTAGTTACTACAGACACAGTCTATGTTAGCCCGGACGGTGGAACCACCGACGAAGCATTTCCGAAACCGGACGTCGAATACGACTTCTGTGTCGACGTTGCTAACGCCGGCGAACTTCCGAGCGGACCATTTTTTGTCCGCTTCACGTTGAGCGGCGATCAAGACCCGCCGTTAGACCTGGATTTTACGCAAGACGCCGGGTTGGATGCCGGAGCTACCGTCAAAGCTGTCGTCCATTTTGGGACGTTCCCCAACAAGTTCGCCACATACCATCTCGAAGCCTGTATTTACTCCAGTTCAGTACCTGAGAAGCCAATCAATTGTGCAGGCTCATTCGATATCACTATCAACACAGAATCGACGAGCGATTCCGGCACGGGCGGTACGAGCGACACCACCAGTGCGAGTGACTCAACAGGTGACAGCGAAGATTCGACGGCGACGGAGTCACAATAAACAGCATCGCAAGAACTAAAACTAACAAATCAATATTATGGCTAATGAACGTGAACCAGATAATCCGCTGCCGGCTGATTATGTGCCCGATGGAGCTGTTGAGAACCATCGTGTAAGCGACGGAGAAGATTGGGCTTCAGTCGCCCAGCAATACAACGTAAACGTGAAAAATTTAATCTATTTTAACTTTCACACTAACGTTCCCGAAGAAGTCAATTGGTACCTGCGCCGCAACACCGGATGCAATGTGTCCAAAGATGGCGGTCGGAACTGGGCGTTCAGTTCCAGCGCCGATCCAGGCATTGTTTACATACCTCCCTCGGAAGTCATCGATATGGAGCCCGAGGACGTTCCCGTGGACACAAGGACCATTATGGACCGTCTGCGAGAAATCGCCAAAACCATTCCTGGAAACGAGGGCATAAGGATTCGCGAGATGCTGGATATAGCCGCCAAGGTGGGTTCACCAGCAGACGAGCAGTTATGGTTCTACAACGGCCAAGCTGTGTTCAAATATATCCAACTGCGAACCACTAACTCCGAGCGACAGGAGATGACAAAGGACACGAATGGACAATTTCCCTTTGATGGTGACGCAGGCGTGAATTTTGGAAATTGGAAAATTACGCCTTTTCGCGACATCCTCGTTCTGGATGCCACTAATCGTCAATCGGATTCAGACCTTAAGACATGGTTGCTTTGGCTGGACGGTCAAATGCATACTTCGTGGGCGGACATGGTACGAATCCATGACGTCGGAGGCGGCACCACTGAAGGGCTGGTAGCCGAATTTTTGGATCATGTGCATGACCTGGCCGAAAACCCGACACACTTGTATTATGTCTATCAAGAACATTGATACCTGATTAGGGGGTCATTTCTCAATGATGCATCAATTAATGCCGACCAATGGCCTCGCCCGGGGACATTATGGAATACCACCTACGTGGAGGGAACTCATATGAGTTAAGATAGGACGAACTCCACAGTCTCGACAGAAAGGACGCTTATGAGTAACGATGAAGCTAAAGATGAATCTACTGGCGATTCAGAACAACAATCAGATCAAGGGCCCGCTGACAGTGATCAGTCATCGGCACAGTCGGATGATTCCCCAGCTGGCGGTGATCAACCAGCCGAGCAATCAGAAGAACAGCCTGCAGAGGAAACCGATCAAGCGGAAGAACAACCGGCAGGCGAGAGCGAGAGCGACGAACCGGCGGACCAAGCACAAGAACAACCCACTGAGAGTGATCAGCCAGCCGACCAATCGGAAGAACAACCCGCTGACAGCGATCAGCCAGAGGAACAACCCACTGGGGGCGAACAAACAGCGGCGGAAGCAGAAGAGCAGCCCACGGACAGCGCTCAGCCGGCGGGACAAGCAAGTGCACAACCCACGCTGAGTCCTGCGCCGAAACGCCCGTACGGAGTGGAATCATGGCGTCCCCTGGTGACTGAAATGGCGGGCGATATTCCAGTAGAGGTATTGCTTCGCTGGATCAAACATGAGAGCGGAGGCAACCCCTGCTCTACGGGAGCGCCAGCCAAAACTGGTGGCGGCTCAATTGAAAACGGGATATTTCAACTTTACTCGCCCGATGATGACCACCTTGCAACACCTGCTCAACTACACGGCTCGTTTTGTAGCGGACAAACGTGCATCCGGGATCTCACGCTGGACGAAGCGCGAATCCAAGTAGCAAGTGGGATAGCCTATGTTCGTATTTGTCGAGAGCGTGCGAGAGCTCAGTTAAAACAAGCCGGGGTGACTTGGGATGAGACAGGCCGAGACTTCTGGTCGCTTGTCAAAATGCAACATAATCTTCCAAGCATACCCAAGCAGTACATTCCGAAGCTTCGGCCATCATCTTGGTCTGAGTTCAAACAGGGTGTTCTGAAAGAGCAACCGAAATACGCTAATACCACAATCTTTACCAACGCAGAAGATATTGGGGCGGCGGCCGTATAGAACCTAAACTGTATGAGCGACGGCGCCGAGGACGAACCGAAAGACGAGTCTAGTGACGATTCGGAACGGCAGTCGGAACAACAGCCTGCCGAGAGCGACCAACCAAGCGCGCAATCGGATGAGCAGGCAGCTGAGGAGATCGATCAATCGACAGAGCAACCCGAAGAACCGCCTGCTGAGAGCGACCAAGCCGCGGATGACAGCAGTGAATCTGAAGGCGATAGTGATCAAGCTACCGCGCAATCGGAAGATAAGACCGTAGACGAAGGTGACCAGAAAGCCGACAACACTGGGGCGGAATCGGAAGACAGTTCTGATAAGCTCGAGCAGCCTGTTGATGAGTCAGAGTCGACTCAAGTAGCGATGGCAGATACCGAGGGCGGTGGTGGTACGGGAGGCGGTGGGGACAGCTATAAAAGTGCCGGACCGAAGATGTCCCCTTTCCCTCAGAAGCTTCCAGATCCACTCAATGTCGGCTCGGGCTTCAGTAACGCTATTCAGATTGCGTTGAACCATAGCATTGTCGGCGACGGCGCAGCCAACAAGGGAGTCATAGACGACAGCCGGTTCAGTGGGTTGCCAGATCCGCGGCATATTCCGATCACCATCGTTGCCTTGGACGGCTCCGGGCAGACGGCCGGGCAAAACGAATTCGACATGTACTACTCCGGCAGTCTGCTCAAGGTCGCCGCGATGTACGCGGCCTATCAACTTCGCATTGCCGTCAACGATCTCGCTGCGACGCTTCCCGTCGATCCTGCCAACGATGCTGTCGCGACCACGAATCTGTTCAACACGATTCGAGCCAGCTTCGACGATGAGATAGCAAACAAAGTGGCTCTGCTCCCTGCATCCATAGACCGGGGGCTGCGCGTCCCGAAATACGAGACGATCTTTACGGCGACGCGGCCACCTGGTGGCCGTTTCACGCTGGAATTCACGACTGGCGACCATTCCGCGGACCCGGAGCAGGTTCCGTCGGCCACGTTTGAGCCGAATCTGTTCGACATGATCGTCGGGAGCCACAACGCCGCTGCGGGCTTTTGCATTCGGAATCTCGGTTATGGTTGGATAAATGGCCTATTGGAATCGGCCGGACTGTTCTTTCCCATCAAGGTTCCGCCCGCTGGGCGATCCGGGTATGGAATCTGGCTGGCCGGGGACTACGGAAGCGCAAAGGTGGCGACGATCGAAAGCGTGAACGACGGGGATGTGAAGCAAGTGACGGACACGCAGCACATGGCCCGATTGTTCACGCTCTTGTTCAACAAGACACTTGTCAGGAACGTTGCCAATCCGCCTTTCATGACCGGCAACGTCGCGATGCTCGATTTACTGTCTCAAGCGGTGCATCATCCCCATGCTCGCTCGTTGCTAATACGAGCTTCTCCGGCCCCGTCATTTACCGTTCTGCACAGCAAGATAGGCGTGGGCGAGTTGAAGGGCGGGGCCTGCATCGACATTCCTGCGAGGGGCGTCGTGACTGATCGATGTACCTACTCTGAAGCCGCGATCTTGGAGTCGGGCGGTCGGAAATTCGTCGTCGTATGGCAAGGCATCGTCTACCACAAGGAGAATCCTGCTGCCTGGGGTGCCGAAATTCTGCGGATGGTAACGATTATTCAGAAGACGATCGACAAATTCCATCCCTGAGAATTCAAACTGGTAACTGAAGTTGATATTAAAAGTAGCAACTGACATGCGAACGACAAATCGACGTATGCCTAGAATGAGGTCCACAAGCCGAAGTAACGATTCGAATCGAAATAAGCAAGTCTTATGAGCGACGAAGAGAACGAACATTCAACTGAAGACTCGGAGCAATCTGACGAACAGCCCGTTGATAGCGAGCAGCCTTCTGAGCAATCTGAAACCACCGAACAATGGCCGGAGCAGCCAGATGCACAACAGGCCGAGCAAGCTGAACAATCGGCTGATCAATCTGGCGAACAGCCTACCGACGAGAGTGAACAACCCACGGAACAACCAGATCAGGCTGCTGAGCAAGCAGATGCAGAATCTGACAAGGGCGATGGCGACTCCGAGCGACCGTTTGCGCCGGCCGCAGGAGAGGACAAAATAGCCGAGAGCGAAGCGCAACCGAATGCGACCGACGAATCGCCTAGCACTCTGATCGCCATCGTCGATGGAGACGATGTGTACCTCGATCCACCGGTGCGCTTGTGGCCGCAGTATGACAATCGTTGGAAGCATGAACGAATAGGAGGCCCAAAAACCGGCAAGCTGATCGACTGGGTCGCCAATGGATGCAATGCGTCCACCGCCGCGATGACCCTCCGCTGGTTCGCCGAGGACTGCACAGCAGGGACGATTGCATTCCCCACCAAGTCGGGCGGGAGCATTGACCCGGGCTGGTACGGGCTGCGAATGGGCGAGTCGTTCTGGCCAAACGCCGATCCACCCGGCAAGGTGGAACTCACCCCCGAAGGCAGAATTCACTTCCGCAAGCTATACTCGGTCGCCGCGCATTACCTGAAGACCGGAGAGATCCAGCGCAACGAGAAGGGCGACGTCGTCGATCCCTCGGGGCCGACGGCTTCCTATGTCACCGCACGGCCAGCTGAGGGATGGCTCAGCCTGATCAGGAGCATGCTGAAGACCGGCCCGGTGATCGTTGGCATTGGCGCCCCGGCGGGCCATTTCGTACTCGCCCACGGCATCATCGCGGGGGCGCTGTTAGTCGCCGATCCGGGTGGCGTGCTCTACCAGGCGCATAATGGTGGAACGACCGAGATCGCCAACTGGAAAGGCAAGGAAGGATACCTTGACGGGACGATGGACAAAGAAAAAGTCCGGATGCCGTCTCCAGCGCAGTGGCCCGGCGGCAATGCCCCCGGCCAAGAAGCAGATGGCAGGAGCTACAATCATATCTCCGGGCAATACCTCAGTGATATGCTGGACAAGCTTATCTCGGTCACTTCCTTAACGTATCCGGAAGGCGCTAAAATTGATGGAGACACCAACGTTTAGAACCAGGAAAGCCTCCGTGTCACACCTTATTCAAGTCGGACCCAGTAAACAAGTTTATGAGCGACGAAGAGAACGAACATTCAACTGACGAATCGGAGCAACCTGGCAAGCAGCCGCTGAGCCGCGAACAGCCCGAGGAATCGGAAGGCAGCGAAGAATCGGCAGAGCAGTCAGATAGTCAACCGGCCGACGAAACCCAACGGTCGGATTCGCAATCTGGCGCAACGTCTACCGACGAGAGCGAACAGCCGACAGAAGAATCAGACCGGTCCGATGAGCAAGCTGGCGAACAGACTGCCGACGAGAGCGAACAAGCAACCCAGCAAGCAGACCAGCCGGCTGACGAAACAAGTCAGCAGGCGCCTGCGGAAAACAGCGGCTCGGAAGCAGTTACAGGGCAGCCAGCAGCTACAGGAGAGCTAAGCGCCAAACGGCAAAGTATGCTCGACCTGATTAACAAATGGATGCCAACGTCGCTCAACAACCCACGGGTACCAGATGGGGAAACACAGGATCTTATGGCAAAGGCTGGTTGGACAAAAGCACGCGGCCAGCAATCCAAGCAGGAAAAAGATGCGGGCGGACATCCTGTGACCAGCTGCGGAGACATTCTCGCCGCGATGCTGAAATTGTGGGGAAGTAACTTCGTTGGAGCTTTCGGAATTAGAGATGTTGCGGTGGGCAACGGCCCTGGGGCGAAGAAACTCGGATACTACGTGGAGGCAGATGGTGTCCAATCTCCGCAACCGGGAGACATTATCGTTTTGCGCAACGGTATAGGTAAAAGTAGCGCTGGCTCGGTTGGTCATGTGGGGATCCTCGTTGAGGCAGGAGAGACCGAATGGCGCACTGCAGACGGAGGAGGCGGCGGACTACCTGATCAAACAGCAAGTGTGACAACTCGCACGGTAAGATTTGAAAATAGTATTCCGATCCTGAAGTCGCCCACAGATCTTAAGGAAAAGCAACTCGATGGGTGGGTTGATCTCGACAAGCTCGAACAGACCGGATAAGGAAAAATTATGGCCGACGAAGAAGAAGTTGGCGACGCGGGCGCGCCGCGCGATCGTGGCTATTATCTGAGCCAGGCCTACGTAAACGCGTTTGGCGCATACGACGAACCGGACTGGAATCCAGAACAGGGTTATGCTGCCAATCGGGACCGCATCATCAAGCTTTATGACTACTACAAAGACACCTACCTTAAGCGACCGGACCAATTTCTTTGGGCTGGACTAGGTCGAATGGCCGGTGGCGCGGTTGTGGGTGGGTTGGATCTGGTCGTTCATGGCGGTGAAACCTTCTTGACCAAGACCATGGTGCAAATCGGCAAGGCGATTTTTCATGACCTCGCCTGGCAGCATGAAGCCTTCTTGGATGACCCGCAACTAGCGATCAATAACGCGGCAGCTCAAGGTGCCACCTCTCCCGCACGTAGAAGTTATGCAGATGCCTGGAAAGACATCGCGTCAGGAGACGCCGAACGAATTGCAAATGGCAATAAGGCGCTGCTCGAAAATGAGCAATTCACGATTATTCAGCCGCTATATGACGCCATCTCGGCAAGCTCCGAGGCGTTAATCTTCCGTCGCACAAGGGCATTTACCAGCAAGATACACCCCTACCACCGTGACTTTCTCGTACGATTTCCAACCGGCGATGTGATTGCAGCAGATGATCGCTGGGCTTGGATCACAGAGGACGACGGAATGTGGGAGAAATGGAAGAACATGGCCACGGTCGCCCCTGAAGAAAGAACTCGGTTGGTGAGCCTTTCGTTTAGCGACATTCTTAATCAACGCTTTGACCCGGTCGTTGATGAGCTTATGCCAACCGGGGCGAACGATGAAGATTAAACCCGTGCAACAAGTGCGCTGCGATCATCTGAAGTCCATGATTTCGGAGAAACCGACGCGCAGCAGAAGCGAACAAATAACGAGATAACAAACCTATAGAAAGAACTAACATATGGCTGACTTGAAATTCCTAAAACGGATTGGCTACTCTAATATTAATACGTTGTCTGACGACGACTCTGCCTTTTTTTATGAGTCCGGGCTGATGATAGATGCTGACGGGGCGTATCACGCCTACCATCCCGATAATAGATCAGGCCTGGATTACCTAGGCAACGCGGGCCGACCCGACAATTGGTGGGCGTTGGTCACTGATAACGGCGAAGCCGATGGGGATCCAGTGGTTCAGACAGACGGAGACCCGGCTCCGGGCTTTTACGTTTCGACGACCTCATTGGAGGATCCGAATTGTGATCAAAAGGATCCACGTCGTTATGTAAACGCGGAAGCTGTGAACTTCATCGTCTTGCCTGGCAGGTTAGGTCTGGGCGCCAAGCTTGGTGATTTCGCAGTGGTGATTCGCCCCGCTACCGGAGCTTACGATTATGCAGTTTACGCAGACGTGGGACCTGCCAACAAGATTGGGGAAGGATCGATCGCATTGGCGGCAGCGCTCGGGGTTCCTTCAAGCCCAAAGAGCGGCGGCGTTGGACATGGTATAGTTTACATCATCTTCTCTGGCAGTGCGCAGAGTTGGCCGCTCTCACAGCCGGAGATCGATCAGTATGGGGCGCAGCTTTTCGCAAAATGGGGAGGAGTCGACAAGGCAAAAGACTGCTTTCTGGATTTGGATTGGAATTCGTAAAGGTTTTTACCAGGGTTCAGCGCTGAAGGTTAGCTCGAATTGAAGGAGGATAAAGCTCCTCGACCGCAGAACCGAACGTAGATTGACAATCGCGATGACCTCTCCGGACGCTTCTCATAGGCGCCGCTCCGTCGGCGATTGGGTCGAGAAGTTCTTCTGGAACCTTCAGGACATCTATCACGAACTCAAGCCATGTCGTTTTCCGTTCATCGTTGCAATCATTGGGGCATTGATTTTTTTGCATGTTGAGCAAGGACGCGAAGTGCTGCGCGCACTCGCCGAGTCTGGCGTTTGCACCGGCACCACCAGCGGCGTGCGACTGGGCCTCTTCGCGTTTGGGCTCGTGCTTTGGTCGCTCGCAAGCTGGTATTCTGCGCGCGTGCTTTTGTATTTCGATTTTCCAAAAACGCACGTTTGGCATCCCGAACGCACTGGCATTTGGCAACGTGTTCACGTCTTGTTGCCGCGGCACGTCCCGCGAATTCTGGGAGTGGCGCCGATGTTCATTATCGGATGGAGCTTTTTGAGTGTGCGCGGCAGTTACGAGCACGATGTGCCGCCGCGACTACTCGAATTTGGATGGCTCGCAATCGGCAGCGGCATTTTGCTTTATTTTTTGTTTGCCCTCAGGCGTCGCTGGCTCGAGCGCGGTGCACAATACGACGCCGGCTTTGCCAAAACCGGCGAGCAGATTTCCGACTCGGCTGATCGAAAAAAAATCCGACGGCTCATCGAGATGGAATGTGACAGTCTGATCGCGCTGGCAACGATGGCCGCAAGTTCCGTCGCGCTCGCATTGATGTTTGTCTTCGATCCAGTTTTCTTTGCCGGCGCTTTTGGAACAGGTGCGGTCCTGATGTTCGCCGCGGCGTCATGGGTTTTTTGGGGAAGCGCTCTCGTTTACGTCGGAAGTTGGAAACACATACCTGTTCTTACTTTTTTCGCGCTTTGGATCGCGGTTTGCAGCTTCGGCAATGACAATCACGATCTACGCGTTCTTAAACGCGAAGCGTTCCAGCGACCAACTCTCCGGCAAGCGCTTGTAGATTGGAACTCCAACATTACTAAGAAATATCCGGATAGGCCTGTGCATCCGTTGTTTATTGTCGCGACGGAGGGCGGCGGAGTTCGCGCCGCCTATTGGACCGCAACCGTACTCGGATCAATTCAGGACGCAGATCCCTCCTTCTCCGACCACATATTCGCGATCAGCGGTGTTTCGGGTGGAAGTGTTGGCGCCGCAGTCTTTGATGCCCTCGTCGCGGATACTGCGCCCCAACACGAATTCGTCAAACGCGGTCAAATGATTTTAGGTCAGGATTTTCTTTCGCCCGCGATCGCGGCGATGCTTTACCCAGACCTATTTCAACGGGTTCTTCCATTGCGCATCACCTTTTTCGACCGCGGCCGCTGGCTCGAACGTGGATGGGAGCGAGCGTGGCAGAATACGATGCACAACGACCGTTTCGGGAAATCGTTTCTCGATCTTTGGCAAAATCCACACGTCTATGTGCCAGCACTATTTCTCAACGGCACCTCCGTCGAGGTCGGGAACCGGATCATCGCATCCAATATTCTCATTGACGCGGATTTTCTCGAAGCCGCCGACGCCACCGCGAAATTATTTTCGCTTCACCAACACGATGAACGACGCCGTCCGACGCGCGATATGCCGCTTAGCACCGCTGCGCATATGAGTGCTCGGTTTACGTACGTGAGTCCGGCCGGTCGTTTTGAACCCGACGGGAGTCATGTTGTTGATGGCGGTTACTTCGAGAATTCCGGAGCGGCGACTGCGCTCGACATTCTGCGGCAGGTCAACGTTGTGCTTCATCAACCGAGCGAGTCCCAGTGGGGACGGATCGTTCCGCAAATCATTATGATTAGCAATGATCCCTTAGGCGTCGCTTCCGGTGGCCGCCAGATGGCGGCGACAAAAGAACTACTCAAGAACACGACCGCTAGCACCGCGGCCGAAGCGGCGCAACGGAGACCGGGCACCTTCCTAGAGGATGCGCTGGCGCCAGTGTACGCGTTGCTCTCGGCCCGTGAAGCGCGCGGAGACTATGCGCAACGCGCAATCGGTCGCGCTCAGGATGAGTTCTGTCGGGAGGACGTGGCAAGACTGCGTGCCAATTCGCCCGATGTAAAGTGTAACTATTTCTTTTCCCTAGCGCCTGCGACCGTACCGCTACCCCTCGGATGGATGCTCTCGAATCGCGCTGCGGAAGCCATGCAGCAAGAGATGTCCGATTTGGGAGAGTCTGAAAAAGCGCCGGTACCCACTTGGAACCAAGCGATGTTGCATCAAGTAGTCGCCGCACTTCACGGCGCGACCCCCTGAAGCACTAAAGCCAATCGCTCCAGCGTGTGCGCGGAGGCGAAGCTGGTCGTGACGCAGCGTGATTGTCCCTCTAAGCCGCAGCCAAATTGCTTGCAACTTTGGCTCAAGCTTTCACCTTTGGTCGTCGCCCGCGCATTATGACGACGGCCAATAAAATCACAATCGTTCGGATTTTAATGATTCCGGTCTTTGTCACGATGGCGATTTATTACGGCCAGAGCATCCAGCGCGGTGCACCGCTCGAATGGCAGCGTTTT
>Ga0066652_100000460_pt1 | contig 19547 bp, 19 predicted proteins | sample GraSoiAngelo_101_FD_71413 | JGI IMG/M metagenome (GOLD analysis project Ga0066652, IMG submission 71413) | Grasslands soil microbial communities from the Angelo Coastal Reserve, California, USA - 14_0903_02_30cm | ecosystem: Environmental > Terrestrial > Soil > Grasslands | place: USA... | reverse complement strand
CGCACCGAGCGCGGCCCGGCGTCGTCGATCACCAGCATCTCGCCGGGCTCGATGTCACGCTCGACCTTGGCTTCCATCAGGTCCAGCGCACACGTTTCGGACGCCACCACCCACGCGTCGTCGAGCCGGCCGAGCGTGAGGGGCCGGAACCCGTACGGATCGCGGATCGCATAGATCGCGTCGGGCGTGAGCACGAGCAGCGAGTAGGCGCCCTTGACCTGACCGAGGGCATGGCGGAGCTGCTCCTCCAGCGAACCGGCCGGGGCGCGCGCCAGCAGGTGCAGGATCACTTCGGTGTCCGAAGTTGACTGGAAGATGGCGCCGTCGCGCTCCATGTCGCGGCGCAGGACGTCGGCGTTGGTGAGGTTGCCGTTGTGCGCGATCGAGATCGGCCCGCGCGCGGTGTTGGCGGTGATCGGCTGCGCGTTCTTCAGCTTCGAGGAGCCGGCGGTGGAATAGCGCACGTGACCGATGGCCCGGTGCCCCGGCAGTCGCCGCAGGCGCTCGGGGTGGAAGACGTCGGCCACCCAGCCCATCGCCTTCTCGGTGTGGAACGCCTGACCGTCGGTGGCGGCGATTCCGGCGGATTCCTGACCGCGGTGCTGCAGCGCGTAGAGACCGAGATAGGTGACGTTCGCGGCCTCCGCATGGTTCCAGATGCCGAACAGGCCGCACTCGTCGTGGAACCGGTCGTCGTCACGCCATGTGGCGCTCAAAGCCGCTCCTCCACGCGTGTTCGATGCGATCCACGGCCACGTCCACCACCACACGTCCGGCCGCGCGCACGGTCAGCCGCTCGCCGCCGGTCGTTCCGATCCAGCGCCAGGGAATCGCCGACTCCGCCATCAATGCCTCGAACTCGCGCTGCCGCGCCGCCTCGACGCTCACCACCACCCGCGAGGGCCCTTCGCCGAACAGCGTCTCGTCGAGCCGACGTCCGCGCTCCACCGTCACATCGCACCCCACGGCCGCGCCGGTGCGCGTACCGCTCACGGAGCTTTCCGCGAGCGCCACCGCCAGTCCCCCTTCGGAGCAATCGTGAGCGGCCGTCACCAGCCCGGCCTGCACCGCGGCACGCACCGCCGATTGCACGCGACGCTCCATCTCGAGATCGAGCGGCGCGAGCCGCCCCGCCACCCGACCATGCAGCGTCCATAAATACTCAGAGCCGCCGAGGCTCACGGCGTCCGGCCCCAGTAGGGCGATCCGGTGGCCGGTCGCCTTGAACCACTGTGTCGCCAACCGGCCCGCATCCTCCAGCACACCCACCACTCCGCAGATGGGTGTCGGAAGGATCGCCTGACCGGAGGTCTCATTGTAGAAGGAAACGTTGCCGCCGACCACCGGCACCTCGAGCGCACGGCACGCCTCGGCGATCCCGTCGATCGCCTCCGCGAATTGCCACAGAATCTCGGGCCGCTCGGGCGAGCCGAAGTTCATGCAGTCGGTCACGCCGAGGGGTCGACCACCCGCGCACGAGACATTGCGCGCCGCCTCACACACGGCCAGCGCGCCGCCGCGACGCGGGTCGAGAACAACCTGGCGGCCGTTGCCGTCGGTGGAGACCGCGATCGCGCGGCGCGTCCCCTTGATCCTCAACACGGCGGCGTCGGAGCCGGGCAGCACCAGCGTATTGGTGCCGACCTGCTGGTCGTACTGCCGGTACGCCCACTCCTTGGAGGCGATGGTCGGCGCGCTCATGAGCCGTACGAGCGTCGCGCCGTAATCCGCCGGCTCGGGCAGCGAAAGCGGATCGAATGCCTGACGCTCGGCGAGCCAGGCCGGCGGCGCGTGGGGCTTGTCGTAGCGTGGGCCGTCTGCGAGCGCGTCGACGGGCACGCGCGCCACCGGCTCGCCGCGGTGCCGCACGACGAGCTCGGGACCGGCGGTCACCTCGCCGATCTTGACCGCGTCCAGCTCCCACTTGGCGAACACGCACCGCAGCTCTTCGTCGCGTCCGCGCGCGCCGACCAGCAGCATGCGCTCCTGGGACTCGGACAGCAGCAGCTCGTACGGCGTCATCTCCGTTTCCCGCTGGGGCACCGCGGACAGCTCGACCTCCATTCCCGTTCCGCTGCGCGCGGGCATTTCGGACGTGCAGCACGCGAGTCCCGCGGCGCCCATGTCCTGGATCCCGACGACGGCGCCGGTGGCCATGGCCTCCAGGCACGCCTCGAGCAGCAGCTTCTCGGTGAAGGGGTCGCCGACCTGGACGGTGGGCCGCTTCGCTTCCGCCTCGTCGTCGAACGTCGCCGACGCCATCGTGGCCCCGTGGATCCCGTCGCGCCCGGTCTTGTTGCCGACATAGAAGACCGGGTTGCCGACGCCTTCGGCGCGCGCGCGGAAGATCCGGTCCGCGCGGACGAGGCCGACGCACATCACGTTCACGAGGGGATTGCCCGAGTACTCCGGCGCGAACGCGATCTCGCCACCGACGGTGGGGCAGCCGAAGCAGTTGCCGTACCATGAGATCCCCGAGACGACGCCGTTGACCAGTTGCCGCGTCTTGGGATCGCTCGGATCGCCGAAGCGCAGCGAGTCGAGGATGGCGATGGGCCGCGCGCCCATCGTGAAGATGTCGCGCAGGATCCCGCCCACGCCCGTCGCCGCGCCCTGGAAGGGCTCGATGAACGAGGGATGGTTGTGGCTCTCCATCTTGAAGACGATCGCCCAGCCGTCGCCGATGTCGACGGCGCCCGCATTCTCGCCGGGCCCCTGCAGCAGGTGGGGCGCCCGGGTGGGCAAGCGAGAGAGGAAGACGCGCGAGTGCTTGTACGCGCAGTGCTCGGACCAGAGCGCGGAGAAAAGACCCAGTTCCGTGTAGGACGGCTCGCGACCGAGCCGCGCGATGATGCGATCGTATTCGTCGGCCGTGAGGCCGAGGCCGCGTGCGAGGTCGAGAGTGACCTTCGGCTCAGTCCCCGCCAAACAACCCCCGGATCACCGCTTGAGGAACGTTCCGTCCTCGACGAGCGTGCCGAGGAGCGACTGCAAGAGCAGCAGCCCGTCGGTGCCCCCCATCGCCGTCTCGGCGGCGCGCTCGGGGTGTGGCATCAGCCCGAGCACCGTCCCCGTCTCGTTCACGACCCCGGCGATGTTCTCGACAGAGCCGTTCGGATTGGCCGCCTTCACCACCTGCCCGTCGGCGGTGGCGTAACGGAAGACGATTCCGTGGCGCGCCTTCAGCGCGGCCAGCGTCGGCGGGTCGGCGTAGTACTTGCCCTCGCCGTGCGAGATCGGCATCGTCAGCACCTGGCCCGCGCGCAGCCCACGCGTGAACGGCGTCTCGACGTTCTCGACCAGCAGATTGGTGGACTGGCAGCGGTACTGCAAGCACTCGTTGCGCATGAGCACGCCGGGGAGCAGACCGGCCTCGCAGAGGATCTGGAAGCCATTGCACGAGCCGAGCACGTAGCCGCCGTTCGCGACGAACTCAAGCAGCGCTTCGACCACCGGCGACTTGCCGGCCACCGCGCCGGCGCGCAGGTAGTCGCCGTACGAAAAGCCGCCCGGCAAGATCACGCAGTCGAGGTCACTGAGATTGCGGTCGCGGTGCCAGACATATTTCACAGGCTGGCGAATCACTTCCGAGATGACGTAGTGGAAGTCGCAATCGCTCCAGGTGCCCGGAAACACCACGACCCCGAATCTCATGAGCGCGTTGGTCTCCCCTTGAGGTTTGCGCCGCGTCTCACGACGACGGCGGACGACGACATCTTACCGGACCGCCTGACGGGGGGCAAGGCGCCCGGCCTCGACCGCCTCGATCGTGTAATCCTCGAGAATCGTGTTGGCGAGCAGTTTTCGACACATCTCGTCGACGCGCTGCTGGGCCGCCGCCGGCGTCGCCGCATCGACCTCGATATCGATCAGCTTGCCAACGCGAAGCTCGCGCGCGTCGGCAAACCCAAGGCCGGCGAGCGCGCGCAGCACCGCGGCCCCCTGGACGTCGAGGATCCCCGGCTTCAGGCGGATGAGGACGCGGACCTTCATGCGCCCGCCGCATCCCCGACGAGCCGCCGATAGACCTCCTGATAGGCGTCCTCGACACCGCCGAGGTCGCGACGGAATCGATCCTTGTCGAGCTTCTCGCGGGTCGCGCGATCCCAGAGACGGCAGGTGTCGGGCGAGATCTCGTCGCCGAGGTAGAGCTTGCGGCCCGCGCCGCGTCCGAACTCGAGCTTGAAGTCGACGAGGATGAGATCGTGCTTGAGCATGTGCGGCCGCAGCACCGCGTTGATCTTCAGCGCGGTCCGCTTCATCCACGCCAGCTCGGCGGGCGTGGCCAGCGCCATCATCCGCACGTGATCGTCGTTGATCATGGGATCGCCGAGCGGGTCGGACTTGTAGTAGAGCTCGACGATCGGCTGCCGGATCGGCGTACCCTCCTCCAGGCCCGTGCGCTTGGCGAGACTGCCCGCGACGACGTTGCGCACGATCGTCTCGATCTTGATGATGTCGAGGCGCCGGCACAGCATCTCGCGCTCGGAGAGCGTCGCGACATAGTGGGTCGGCACGCCGGCTTTGGCCAGGCGCTGGAAGAGCGTCGCCGACATGCGGTTGTTCACCACGCCCTTGCCGACGATCGTGCCCTTCTTGAGCGCATTGAACGCCGTCGCGTCGTCTTTGAAGTACTGGATGATCAGCTTGGGATCGCTGGTGGCGTAGACGATCTTGGCCTTGCCCTCGTACAGCTTGCCGCGCTGCTCGACGTCGTCGCTGGCTGGCTGGCGCTTCACGCGTCTCCTCCCGGGGCTCAGGCGAGCCCGGCCCGACGAAAGATCGTGTTGACGTTTCGTAGATACCACGACGGATCGAAGCACGCCTTGAGCTCGGCCGGCGGCAGGCGCTCGGTCACGGCGGGATCGGCCGCGAGCAGCTCGTAGAACGGGCGGCGCTCGCGCCACGCCCGCATCGAGTTGCGCTGCACGATCTCGTAGGCCTTCTGGCGGGCCAGGCCCGCCTCGGTCAGCTTGAGCAAGACGCGCTGCGAGTAGATGAGACCGTACGAGCGTTCCAGGTTTTCCGCCATGCGTGCGGGATCGACCTCGAGCCCCTCGATGATGAAGGCCGTCAGGTCGAGGATGTAGTCCAGCGCGATCGTCGCGTCCGGCAGCACGATGCGCTCGACCGACGAGTGGCTGATATCGCGCTCGTGCCAGAGGGCGACGTTCTCGAGCGCGGCCGTCGCGTGACCGCGCAGCAGCCGGGCCAGGCCACAGATGCGCTCGGCGAGCTCGGGGTTGCGCTTGTGCGGCATCGCGCTCGAGCCCTTCTGCCCCTCGCCGAACGGCTCCTGCGCCTCGAGCACCTCGGTGCGCTGCAGCCCGCGGATCTCGAGCGCGATCTTCTCCAGCGACGCGCCGACGATGGCCAGCGTCGCCAGCAGCTCGGCGTGGCGATCGCGCTGCACGATCTGCGTGGAGACCGGCTCGACGCCCAGGCCGAGGTCGCGGCACACCTCTTCTTCGATCTCCGGGTCCACGTGTGCGAACTGCCCCACGGCGCCCGAGAGCTTGCCGACCGCGACCGCCTCGCGGGCACGGCGCAGCCGCTCGAGATTCCGGCCAGCCTCCACGTACCAGACCGCCGCCTTCAGGCCGAACGTGGTGGGCTCGGCGTGCACACCGTGAGTCCGGCCGACGATCAGCGTGTCCTTGTGCTGGACCGCGAGGGCGCCGAGTGCGCGGCGAAGGCGCTCCTGGCCCTGGAGCAAAAGGTCGAGCGCGTCCCGCATCTGCAGCGCGGTCGCGGTGTCCCAGACGTCGTTCGTCGTGAGACCGATGTGCACGAAGCGCGAGTCGTCGCCGAGCTGTTCTTCGATGCTCGTGAGCAGCGCGATCATCTCGTGCTTGACCCGGTCCTGGATGGCGAGGATACGGTCGATGTCGACGCGCAGCGCGCGAATACGCGGCATGACGGCGGCGGGAATGCGCCCGCGGCGCGCGTAGGCCTCGCACGCCGCGATCTCCACCCGGAGCCACGCCTGGTACTTCGCGGCCTCGCTCCAGATTCGTCCCATGGCGGGCCGGGTGTACCGCTCGATCACGCCGTCACCTTACCGGAAAACCTCACGGATTGGTAGGGGGCCCGGTCACCGGCCACTACAGAAAGCGGTCGTGGGCTCGTTGTCCGGCGACAACAGCCCACGCTATGGTGGCAGAGACCGGTGTCGCGTCCGGGTCCCGACGCCCTTCGTTGGGCACACCACTCGAGGGTCCAGGCATGAGCATCCATATCCGGTCGTACGTGTTGGTCATCGCGTCGGCGCTCCTCGTCGCCGGCTGTGGCGGGACAGACGAGGCCAAGCGAGGTGTCGCGGAGTTCCGGTCACTGGTGGCCCAGCGCTCCTATGCCGAGATCTATTTTGGCGCCGGCCCCGAGCTCCGCCAGGTCGCGACGCAGGAGCAATTCGAGCGACTCATGGCGACGATCGATACGAGACTCGGCTCCTGGCAGTCGGCGGAGGAACCCGCATGGAACGTGACGCGTGGAACGGGCGGGCATTTCGTGCGGCTCACGTACCAGTCGCAGTTCGCCAGGGGGAGCGGGAGCGAGCAGTTCCTGTGGCGCATCGAGCGGGGCGGCCCGGTGCTGCTCGGCTATCACGTCAACTCACCCCTGTTGCTCGCGCAATGATCGGACGCTGAGACGGCGCGGCGTTAACGTGGGATCCGCCGCGGGATCCGGACCGTGGACGCGACGCACCGGTCTGCTCAACGACATACGGCGAGATCCGCGCCGGTGGACGATGTTCCCCAACCTTGCGCCGCGTCCACGACACCTTCTGCTCGTCTCCACCATCGTCGTGATAACCAGCGAGCGTGCTGTTGACGCTTCCGTGGTCCTACCGTTCATTCCCTTGGCCGACGTTTTCGGTTTCATCGGGGTGTGGCACCTGCTTTTCGGCGCGCGCGGTATCTTCCGATGGTCGAGCTCACATGAGGATCGCGTAGGATAACGTCGTGCCCTGGATCTCCGCGCTCACGCGAATGCCGTGGCGACTGCTGGTCGAACACGCGCCCACCATCGTCGACGCCGCACGGCGGCTGTACGTCGGCTCCGGCAGAGCGCGGGGGAGATCACCGTTGAGCGAGCGCACCGGCAGTCTTGACGCGCTCGAGCGCGCCGTCGAGCAACTCGAGGCCCGCGAAGTCGAGCACGCCTCCGTGCTCGAGGAGCTTGCCAAGCAGGTGCAGGACGTGACGACCGCGCTCGAGGTCCTCAGAGCGCGCGTGCGCTGGGCGTGGATCGGCGCGTCCGTCGCCGTCGCCGTCGCGCTCGCGACGGCGCTCTTCCTCGGACGCTAGTTGCGGAGCTCGGCGGGCAGGTTGCGGCGGTCGAGCGGACCGAGTGTCGTGAGCGCGAGCTGATCCTCGTCGAGCAGCTCCGCGACGAGCGCCTGCACCTCGTCGTGCTTGACCCGCTCGATGGCGCCGATCATCTGATCGAGCGTCAAGAACGAGCCGAAGTGCAGCTCGTGCTTGGCCAGGCGGTTCATGCGACTGGAGGTGGACTCCAGCGAGAGCATGAGGCTGCCCTTGAGATGGTCCTTGGCGCGCTTGAGCTCGTCCTCGGTCACGCCCTGCTTCTTGGCCTCGCGCAGCTCCTTGAGTGTGGACTTCAGCATCTTGGAGAAGTTCGGCGGATCGGTGGCCGCATAGACGTAGAGCGTGCCGGTGTCCGCGTACGACTGGATGCCGGAGTGGATCGAGTACACGAGGCCCTGTCGCTCGCGCACTTCCTGGAAGAGGCGCGAGGACATGCTGCCACCGATGACGTCGTTCAGCAGGAACAGCGCGTAGCGCTCGGGCGCGCCGTGGTGCAAGCCGGGGAAGCCGATCACCACGTGCACCTGCTCGAGCGTCTTGTGCACGAGGTTGACGCCGGGGATGATGCGCGCGGGCTGCTGCACGCGCGGCGTCGGCTCGTGCGTGAAGCCGTTGAAGCCGGCGCCGAAGAGCTCCACCACCCGGTCGTGGGTGACGTTGCCCGCGACCGCGATGATGATCCGCGGTGGCACGTACTCGGCGCCGAAATAGCTCGACACGGCGTCTCGCCGGTAGCTCTCCACCAGCTCGCGCGTGCCGAGGATCGGCTTGCCGAGCGGGTGGTTCGCCCAGATCTGGGCCGCGAAGAGGTCGTGGATCACGTCGTCCGGCGTGTCGTCGACCATCTTGATCTCTTGCAGCACCACCGACTTCTCGCGCTCGAGCTCCTCGGGGTCGAACAGCGGACGAAGAAGAATGTCGGTCAGCAGATCGACCGCCAAGGGAAGATGTTCGTCCAGGACCTGCACGTAGAAGCACGTGTGTTCTTTGGTCGTGAAGGCGTCCATCTGCCCGCCCACCGAGTCCATCTCGCGCGCGATGGCCTCGGCCGACCGCGTGGCGGTGCCCTTGAAGACCAGATGCTCGATCAGGTGCGACATCCCACCGCGCCCCTCCACCTCGTGACGCGAGCCCGTCTCGACCCAGACTCCGACGGCGACCGACCGAACGTGGGGCATCCGTTCTGTGATGACCCGGATGCCATTCGGCAGAACGCTCTTCCGGTAGTCTTCGGTCACGTGGTCATGCCCGTGGTGGATTCGCCGCGTTGGGGTTCTTGAGCTTTTCCTTGTCGGCCAGCGCGGGCTGCTCGCGGAGGGCGATCTTCCGCGAGAGCCGCATCTTGCCGTTGCCGTCGATCTCGATGACCTTCACCAGAACTTCGTCGCCCTCGCTGAGGACGTCCTGCACCGCGCGGATGCGGCTCTCGGCGATCTGCGAGATGTGCAGCAGCCCCTCGGTATTCGGAATGACCTCGACGAAAGCGCCGAACTCGACGATCTTCTTGACCTTGCCGAGGTAGATCCGGTCCAGCTCCACCTCGCGGCAGATGTCCTGGATGATGGCCACGGCTTTCTGCACCGCCGCGCTGTCGGGCGCGAACACCGTGACGCGTCCGTCGTCCTCGACGTCGATCTTGGTGCCCGTCTGCTCCTGGATGCCGCGGATGACCTTGCCGCCGGGGCCGATGATCTCGCGGATCTTCTCGGTGCGGATCTTGATGGTCACGAACCGCGGCGCGTACGGCGAGAGCTCCGGGCGCGGCTTCTCGAGCGTTTCGCGCATCTTGGTCAGCACGACCATGCGAGCCTCGCGTGCGTTCTGCAGCGCCGAGCGCATCACGTCGATGGACACGCCCTTGATCTTGATGTCCATCTGCAGCGCGGTGACGCCCTTCTCGGTGCCGGCGACCTTGAAGTCCATGTCGCCGAAGTGGTCCTCGGCGCCCATGATGTCGGTGAGGATCCCGTAGCGATCGCCTTCCTTGATCAGCCCCATCGCGATGCCGGCCACGTGACTCTTGATCGGCACGCCCGCGTCCATCAACGCCAGCGAGGCGCCGCACACGGTCGCCATCGACGAGGAGCCGTTGGATTCGAGGATGTCCGAGACCACGCGGATCGTGTAGGGAAACTCTTCCTTGGCCGGCAGGATGGCTTCGACGGCGCGCTCGGCCAGCGCGCCATGCCCGATGTCGCGCCGCGACGGCGAGCCGAAACGGCGCACCTCGCCGACCGAGAACGAGGGGAAGTTGTAGTGCAGCAGGAAGTGGCGGTACGACTCGCCCTCGAGCGCCTCGACCTTCTGCTCGTCGGACTTGGTGCCGAGCGTCGCGGACACCAGCGCCTGAGTCTCGCCGCGCGTGAAGAGCGACGAGCCGTGCGCGCGCGGCAGGTACGCGGCCTCGATCGTGATCGGGCGGATCTCGTTGGGCTTGCGGCCGTCCAGCCGCAGATTCTGCTCGACGATCATGCGCCGCAGCTCGGCGGACTCCGCGGCCTCGAACGCGACGCGTGCCTGAGCCTTCTTCGACTCGTCGGCGCCGAGCGCGGCCCATACTTCTTCGAAGACGTGATTCACCGCGGTCGCGCGCGCATGCTTGTCGGGCGTGCCGAGGGCCTCGGCGAGCTTGGCCTTCGCGAGCTCCCGCACGCGCGCCTCGAGAGCCGTATCTCGGCCGGCGTTCGGATCGAACGCCCACCGCGGTTTGGCGGCGCGGGCGGCGAGCTCCTTCTGCGTCTTCGCCAGACGGCGGCAGTGCTCGTGGCCGAAGGCGATCGCCTCGAGCATCGTTTCCTCAGGCACCTCTTTGGCGCCCGCCTCGACCATCAGGACGGCATCCTCGGTGCCCGCGATCACGAGCTCGAGGGTGGAGACGTTCCGCTGCTCGGTCGTGGGATTCACCACGAAGCTGCCGTCGATCTGGCCCACACGTACCGCGCCTACCGGACCGTCGAAGGGAATCCCCGACAGGCACAGCGCCGCCGAGGCGCCGTTGATCGCGAGCACGTCGGGATCGTTCTCCTGATCACCGGAGATCACGAGGCAGATCACCTGGACCTCGTTCTTGAACCCGTCCGGAAAGAGCGGCCGGATCGGGCGATCGATCAGGCGAGACGTGAGGGTCTCCTTCTTGACCGGTGCCCCCTCGCGCTTGAAGTAGCCGCCCGGAATGCGCCCACCGGCGTAGGCACGCTCGCGGTACTCGACGGTGAGTGGGAAAAAGTCCTGGCTCTCGCGGGCGGTCTTGGCTGCCACGCAGGTGGCGAGCACCATGCTGCCGCCGTAGCGGGCGACGACCGCGCCGTCCGCCTGCTTGGCCACCTTTCCCGTCTCGAGAGAGAGGGCGTGGCCGTTGATATCGAGCGAAACATTGTGAGGCTGATTCATGTGAGCGCTTGTCCTCGCGATTCTACCGGATCCCGGCGAACGCTTTGGGCCCCCGGGTTCATTCCGACCGAGGACCAGCCATGCACTGCATTAACGATTCGGAGCTACCGGCGGATGCCGAGCTTGTCGATAATCGTCCGGTACCGCCCCGTCTCTTTACTCTTCAGATATTCCAGGAGTCCCCGCCGCTTTCCGATCAGCATCAGCAGCCCCCGGCGCGAGTGGTGGTCCTTCGCGTGGGCCTTGAAATGCTCGGTCAGTCCGTTGATGCGCTCGGTGAGGAGCGCGATCTGGACCTCGGGCGACCCGGTGTCACCCTCGTGCGTCTTGAACTGCTCGATCAAGCTCTTCTTGCGGTCGACAGTTAGCGGCATCGAGGGCCTCCAATCGCCTCGTCCCAGAGATATTTCCCCAGGGCGGGTTCCAAAAAACCTTTGTACCGTCTACAGATAGCGGACACTTTATCACGGGGGATGTTGGAAGTAAAGGAATCGGCTCAGAGACGCCGACGGGCGGTCTCGACATCGTCTGCGATCTGCGCCCGCAGCGCGTCGACGCTCGAAAACCTTCGCTCCTCGCGCACGCGAGACCTGAACATCAGGCGAACGGTCTGACCATAGAGGTCCCCCGAGAAATCCAGAAGATGAGCCTCCACGGCGAGGGTCTTCTCGTCGAAGGTCGGTCGGACGCCTATGTTAACGACGGCGCGCCGTGGCTGATCCGCCACCTCCACGGTACAGGCGTAGACGCCCGGCGCCACGAGCACCGGACGATCGGGGGCGATGTTTGCGGTGGGAAAGCCGAGGGTGCGGCCGCGTCCGGCGCCGGCGACCACCTTGCCGGGCAACGTGTACGGCCGCCCCAGCATCCGGACGGCGGCCTCGAGGTCGCCGCGGCCCAACGCAGCGCGGATCGCCGTCGAGGAAACGGGCACACCGTCGACCGTCAAGGGCTCGATGACGTCCACGCCGAACCCGCCTCGGGCGCCCAGCTCGCGGAGCAGTGCGGCGTCGCCGCGGGCGCCGCGACCGAACCGATGGTTGAAGCCGACGACCACCTGCCGCGCGTCGAGCCGATCGACGAGCACGTCTTTCACGAAGGCCTCGGGTTCCATCGCCGCAAGCTCGCGCGTGAACGCGAGCACGACGGCCTCGTCGACGCCGCATGCGGCGATCAGCTCGAGCCGCTCGTCGAGCGTCGTGATCGGCAACGGCGCGCGATCGGGTTGGAGGACCTCGAGTGGATGGGGATCGAACGTGCACGCGACCGCCGGCGACCCGATTGCCCGCGCGTGGGCGACGGCCGCGCCGAGGATCGCGCGATGGCCGAGGTGGACGCCGTCGAAGACGCCCAGCGCCACGGCGCTCGGCCGGCGGTCAGGCGGGGCGGACGGAAGACCCCGGACGATCCGCATTCACCATTCTCACCGGCCGCACGCTCGCGCCCGTCGTCGCCACCTCGCCCACGCCGAGCAAGACGCCGTCGCCGTCGTACACGCGCGTCTGCGTCCCCGCCGCCAGCGGCACCGTGACGTCGGCCGGCTGGCCATGCACGAAGCGCCGTGCCCCGGTGGCGTCGAGGCGCGCCGCCGGCAAGTGTGCGAGCCCGGCGTCGAGCGGCAGCACGCGCGCCCACAGCACCGTTGCCGACGCCGCCTCGAGCTCGCGCCATGTAAGCGCCGCGGACAATTCGAACGGGCCGACGCGTGTCCGCGTCAGCCGCTCGACGACGCCGCCGAAACCGAGCGCCGCGCCGATGTCCGCAGCCAGCACGCGCACGTACGTCCCCTTACCGCACACGATGCGCAGCGTGGCCCGCGCCGCCTCGACGCCCTGCACCTCGATCGTCTGCACCTCGACGGCGCGCGGTGTTCGCTCGACCTCGGCGCCCTCACGTGCCAGCTCGTATAGCCGCCGTCCTTCGTGGTGGACCGCCGAGTACATCGGCGGCCGCTGCCGAATACGACCGACGAACCCGCGGCACGTCGCTTCGAGCCGCTCGCGCGTCAGGCCCGTCACCGGCGTCTCGGACAGCACGCGGCCGGTAAGATCCTGCGTGTCGGTGGTGATGCCGAAGCGAACGGTGGTGACGTACTCCTTGTCGTGCTCCATCAGATACGGCATCAGCTTCGTGGCCTCGCCGACCAGCAATGGCAGGACGCCGGTCGCCTCGGGGTCCAGCGTGCCCCCGTGGCCGATGCGCCGCACCCCGAGTCGCTTGCGCGCCAGCGCCACCGCATCGAACGACGTCGCGCCGGCCGATTTGTCGACGACGAGGATGCCCGACGAGGGCGCGGTCATCGGGGCGCGGCGAGGGCCGCGCCGACGGCGTCGAGGACGCGGCGGGTGACGGCGTCGAGGGATCCGCTGACGGTGCAGCCCGCGGCGTTCGCGTGGCCGCCGCCGCCGAACGTCGCCGCGATCTTGTTGACGTCGACCTCGCCTTTCCCGCGCAGGCTGACCTTCACGCGGTCGCCGCCGAGCTCGCGCAGCAGGCAGGCGACTTTCACGGTGCCGATCGAGCGTGGATAGTTCACCAGCTCCTCGGATTCGATGAACCGCTCCGGCACGGCGTCGGCCGGCAGTGCCAGCCACGCCACGCGGCCGTCGTCGCTCACGCGTACGCGCGCGAGCGACTCGCCGAGCAGGTGCAGCGCGTCGGGTGCGCGCCGCTCGTAGAGCGCCGAGGAGACGACCTCAGGCCGCGCGCCGGCCGCCGTGAGCGCGGCTGCGATCCGGAACGTCTCGGCCGTCACGTTCGAGTAGCGGAAGGAGCCCGTGTCCGTGTGCACGGCCGTGAACAGATTGGTCGCGATCGACGGCGTCAGCGTCACGCCGAGCGCGATCAGCAGACGATAGACCATCTCGCCGGTGGCGGCGGCGGCGACGTCCATCCAGTTCACCGTGCCGTAGCGGCGGTTGTCGGGATGGTGATCGATGTTGACGATCGTCGGCGACGCACGTTTGGCGGCGTCGATGAGCCCCTCCGTGCGGTCGGGGTTCGGGCAGTCGGTCAGCACCACCACGTCGAAGCCGCCCGTGAGGCTCTTCAGCACTTGATAGCTGTCGACGCCGGGCAGGAACGACAGCGCGCCCGGGGGGGAATGCGGACCGCCGGCGACGACCGACCAGCCTCGCGTCTGCAGCGCCTCGCCGATCGCGAGCAGCGTGCCCAGCACGTCGGCGTCGGGATGGACGTGGCCGAGCATGAGGGCGCGCCCGGGAGCGCGCTGCAGCGCGGCCACGACGTCGACGGGCACGCGAAGCGCGTCGCTGCCGCGGCCGCCGTCAGGAGCCAGAGGCGCGCACCTGCTTGAGGATCGACTGGATCCGCGCGGCGTGCTCCAGCGAGTGGTCGGGGCGGAAGTCCAGCTCCGGGGTGACCCTGAGATCGAGATGATGGCGCAGCCAGTTGCGGACGAAGCCCCGCGCGCTCTCGAGCGCCGCCATCGAGGCCTTCCACTGCGCGGCGTCACCGAGCACGGAGACGAAGATCTTGGCCGCGCGCAGGTCCTTCGAGGTCTCCACCTCGGTGACCGTCACGAAGCCGAGCCGCGGGTCCTTCAGCTCGCGCTGTAGCAGCATCGAGATCTCTTCCTTGATGAGCTGATTGACACGCTCGAGTCGTTTGCCCTGCATCAGAGAATCTCCACCGTCGTGTCGAGCACCATGCCTTCCACGTGCTCCTCGATGAAGTCCATGGCCTTTGACACGACTTCGTTGGCGTGACGCGCATCGGATGACACGTAGGCAAGCGCGATCGTGGCCCGTTGCCAGGTGTCCTGGTGGTCGACCTCGGCCACCGAGACCTCGAAGCGGGCGCGCACCCGCTCCTTGAGCCCCTTGAGAACGTGGCGCTTGCCCTTGAGCGAGTCCACGTCCGGCAGGTGCAGCTCCACCATCCCCAGCGCCACACGCGCGGCCACGGTCCCTCCCGCGCCGCGCGCTACAGCGTGCGCGCGACCTCTTCGGTCGAGAACACCTCCAGCACGTCGCCCGGCTGGATCCCGGGTACCGCGTCGACGCCGATGCCGCACTCCTGGCCGTTCAGCACCTCGCGGACGTCGTCCTTGAACCGCTTGAGCGAAGTGACGGTGCCCTGCCCGAAGACCTCGTCGCCGCGCCGCACGCGCACTTTCGCGCCGCGCACGATCTTGCCTTCCGACACGTACGAGCCCGCGATGGGACCGAGCTTGCTGATGACGAAGATCTGGCGCACCTGTGCGCGGCCCAGGATCGTCTCGCGAATCTCGGGCGCGAGCATGCCGGCCAGCGCCGCCTTGAGGTCGTTGATCGCCTCGTAGATGACGTTGTAGGCGCGCAGATCGACGCCATTGGCCTGCGCCTGCTGACTCGCCTTGGGCTCGGCCTTCACGTTGAAGCCGAGCACGATCGCGCCCGAGGCCGAGGCCAGCATGACGTCGCTCTCGTTGATCGCACCGACGGAGGAATGGATCACCTTCAGCTTCACTTCGTCGGTGGAGAGCTGCTCGAGCGATTGCGCGAGCGCCTCCACCGAGCCCTGCACGTCGGCCTTGAGGATGAGCCGCAGCTCCTTGACCTCGCCCGTCTGGATCTGCTTCTGCAGACCCTCCAGGGTGATCCGCGTGGACGCCTTGCCGGCCGCTTTCGCACGGTCGGCACGCATCGTCGCGATCTGTCGCGCCTTGCGCTCGTCCGAGACGGCGACGATGACGTCACCCGCCGACGGCACGCCGGACAGGCCGAGCACCTCGACGGGATCCGACGGGCCCGCAGAGGTCACCTTCTTGCCGGTCGGGTCGATGAGCGCTCGGATGCGGCCGGAGTGCGCGCCGACCACGATCGCATCGCCCTCCTTGAGCGTTCCGTTTTGGATCAGCGCCGTGGCCACCGGTCCGCGCCCGCGATCGAGCCGGCTCTCGATGATGACGCCCTTGGCCGCGCGGTTGGGGTTGGCCTTCAGCTCCAGGATCTCGGACTGCAGCGCGGTCATCTCGAGCAGCTGATCGATGCCCGTGCCCTTCTTCGCCGAGGTCGGCACGAAGATCGTCTGGCCGCCCCAGTCTTCCGGGACGAGCTCGAGGTTCGCCAGCTCGCGCTTGACGCGGTCGGGATCGGCCTCGGGCTTGTCGATCTTGTTGACGGCCACGATGATCGGCACGTTGGCGGCGCGCGCGTGGTTGATGGCCTCCTGCGTCTGCGGCATCACGCCGTCGTCGGCGGCGACGACGAGAATGACGATGTCGGTGGCCTGCGCGCCGCGCGCACGCATCGCGGTGAACGCCTCGTGACCCGGCGTGTCCAGGAAGGTGACCTTGCCGTGGCTCGTCATCACCTGGTACGCGCCGATGTGCTGCGTGATGCCACCAAACTCCTTCTCGGCGACCTTCGACTTGCGGATGGCGTCGAGCAGCGATGTCTTGCCGTGGTCGACGTGCCCCATGACGGTGACGACCGGCGGGCGCAACTGGTGTGCGCCGGTGTCGGCGTCTTCTTCCTCGAGGATGTCGCCTTCCACCGAGCGGATCTCGACGTCGAAGCCGAACTTGTCGGCGACGAGCTTGGCCTCTGTCGGATCGAGCAGATCGTTGACCATCCGCATGACGCCCAACTCGAGCAGTCCTTTGATCACTTCGCCGGACTTGCGCCGCATCTTCTCGGCGAGCTCGGCGACCGTCACCGATTCGGGCACACGGATGAGCTCGCGGCGGACTTCGGCCGGCGGTGCCGGCGATGTCTCGACGACGGCTGCCGGCAGCGTCACACGGGCGGCCGGCGGCTCCGCCATGGGCTTCTGCAGTGGCGGCGGCGCCGTGGCGGCGGGCACCACTGGACGCGGTGCCGCCGGGCGCGGCGGCGGTGGCGGCGCGGCTGGACGTGGTGGTCCCTGCATCATGCGCGGCGGTGCAAACGGACCAGCGGGATGGCGCGAGGGCCGCATCGGCGGCGGTTGCGTCGGTCGCTCGAGCGGCCGGAACGGGACGATCTTCGGCTCGGGCTTCGGCGGCGCCGCCGGCGAACCGGCCGCGGCTGGCCTCAATGGCTCGACCGGCGGCGGCGGCGTGACGGGGGCGACGCGAGGTGGCTCGGGCGCAATCTCCGTCGGCTTCGGCACGATGGTCGGCGGCTGTCCCGCGATCTCTGCGGGCTTCGGCTTGACGATCGTCGCCGCCGGCTTGATCTCGACCGCGGCTTCTTCCTCGCCCTCCGAGCCCTTGGCCTTCTTCACGCGCGTGGGCTTCTTGAGTGGCGTCCCGTCGGGACCGAGGTCCACAGGCGCCTTCGGCTTGGGGACGCGCTTGGGCTTGACCGGCTCCTCGGGCAGCTCACGGCCTTTGCCCAGCTTCGTGCGCAGGTCGTTCGCCAGCTGCGCGTCGAGGGGAGTCATGGCGCGCACGCCCTTGTGTCCCATCTCCTCGGCCGCGAGCATCAGGTCCTTGCTCGTCACGCCGAGCTCTTTCGCCAGATCGATGACTTTTACTTTGGTTGCCGCCACAGTCCCCTCACCTCCCCACAGCCGCGGTTTCGATCGACTCCGTCCTCACTTCGCTCGGCCGCCGGAACGCGTGCGCGAGACGCGCCGGCTTCAGCGCGCGCTCGCGGCACTCTGGGTCGCGACACACGTAGGCGCCGCGTCCCGGCCCGGTGATGTCAACGCGGATCACACCATCGGCGGCGCGCACCAGTCGCAGCATCTCCCCCTTGGGCCGCCGGCGGCGGCACCCCAGGCACGTCCGAATCGGTTCCGATCGTTTCTTCGTCACGCCGTCGCGGGCGGATGCTCCGGCTCCGCCACCGCACCGTCCTCCTCCTGCGTGTCCTTCGGCTCGCGCTCCGCCAACCAGGCCTCCGCCGCCGCCACGATGGCCTCGGCCGATGCACCGATCGCGGGCAGCGACGCCAGGCGCTCGCGCCCCGCAGCCGCCACCGCGCGTGGCGACACGAGCCCCGTCTCGATCAGCGCGTGGAACATCTCCGGCGTCATCCCCGGCAGCGTGGCCAACGCCGCGCGCGCGGCCTCGGCCTGCTCGGCCTCCGCGCGCTCGGCCTCGACTTCGGATTCGCTCTTGATGTCGATCCGCATGCCGGTCAATTTCGCCGCGAGGCGCGCGTTCTGCCCTTTTTTCCCGATCGCGAGCGAGAGCTGGTTGTCGGGTACGACGACCAGCGCCGCCGTCTGCAGCTCTCCGCCCTCGGGATCGGTCTCCTCGGAGATCGTCACCGACGAGACCTTGGCGGGTGACAATGCACGCGCCACGAACGACGCCGGATCGTTCGACCACTCGATGATGTCGATCTTCTCGCCGCGCAGCTCACGGCTGATCACCTGGATGCGCGTCCCGCGCAGTCCCACGCAGGCGCCGATCGGATCGACGTCGCGCTTGGTAGAGGCGACGGCGACTTTGGCCCGCTCGCCGGCCTCCCGCGCGGTGGCCTTGACGATCACGATGCCTTCCTGGATCTCGGGAATCTCCGTCTCGAACAACCGCGCGAGGTAGCCCGGGTGCGTGCGCGACAGCGAGATCTGCGGACCCTTGGCCGTGCGCCGCACCTCCAGCACGTACGCGCGCACGCGGTCGCCGGGGTTGTAGCGCTCGCCCGGAATCTGCTCGCGCTCGGGCAGGATCGCCTCCGCCTTGCCGATCTCGAGGATGACGTTGCGCTTCTCGATCCGGTGGACGACGCCGCGCAGGATCTGGCCTTCCTTGCCGACGAACTCGGAGTAGATGCCCTCCCGCTCGGCGTCACGGACTTTCTGGAGGATCACCTGCTTGGCGGTCTGGGCGGCGATGCGTCCGAGATCCTGCAGCGGCTTGTCTTGAAGCAGCTCGAGCTCGACGCCGACCTCGGCCTCGGGATTGAGGGCCTTGGCGTCAGCCAGTGCGATCTGGGTCTCCGGGTCGCTCACCTCGTCCACGACCTGCTTGCGCTGATAGATGCGGAAGTCGCCGGTCTTGCGGTCGATATGGATGCGAACGTTGTCGCCCGGCCCCAGGCTCTTGCGGGAGGCCGACAGCAAGGCAGTCTCCAGCGCTTCGAAGAGGACCTCTTTGTCGATCCCCTTCTCGCGCCCGAGCTGCTCGATGACCATGATCAATTCGCGATTCATCTGTCCTGCGACCGTTTGCTCCAAGGCACGTCCGCGTCCAGCCGCGCCTTCGTGATGCTCGTCTTGTCCAGCTTGACCTGTGTCCCCTCGTCCTGCGCGAGGACGAGGAAGCCGCCGTCGATGCCCAGCAGCGTCCCGCGCACCTCCTGTCCACCGGCGAGCCAGCAGCGCACGCGCTTGCCGCTCGCCCAGCGGAACTCCCGATCCGTTCGGAGCTGGCGATCCAACCCCGGCGACGAGACTTCGAGATCGTACGCCTCCTCGATCAACGCCGACGCGTCGAGCACGTCGCCCACCTCGCGGCTCAGCCGCTGGCAGTCCTCGATGCCCACGCCCCCCGGCTTGTCGACGAACAAGCGCAGCACGCCCCGGGGTCGGCGTGGCCGCCACTCCAGGTCGACGAGCGTCATGCCGTGATCGCGGAGCACGGGCTGCACGACTCCCTCGATCTCGAGCTGCTTCTCGTCGTCCTGCATCACTCGCCACTTCAAAAGTAAAAAAGTGGGCAACGCCCACTTTTTCGAGAAGTTAGCACGAGGGAGCGATCGACGCAAGTTTGCACCCCGCGGCGGCGACGATTGGACGTCAGCGCGGCCGGGCGTGAAGGACGTCGAGCGCCCGGATCGCGTCGACGACGGCGCCCGGGGCGACACGCTGCTCGCGCCGCGGCGCGCGGCGCTCCTTGATCTCGACCACGCCCTCCTTGGCGAGCGCGTTGCCGACGGTGACGCGCAC
>Ga0066652_100000458_pt1 | contig 19574 bp, 18 predicted proteins | sample GraSoiAngelo_101_FD_71413 | JGI IMG/M metagenome (GOLD analysis project Ga0066652, IMG submission 71413) | Grasslands soil microbial communities from the Angelo Coastal Reserve, California, USA - 14_0903_02_30cm | ecosystem: Environmental > Terrestrial > Soil > Grasslands | place: USA... | reverse complement strand
GTTGCGGACGAATTTCTCACGGATGTCCGTGTGTCCGCACGCTTCACACTTCTCCCAGACGTCCGGCGGAATCTCGAGTCGCTCGCGCCGGGGCTGCCGCGGCTTCTTCTCCTTGCGGAACCAGGCCATACGGGCAATGTGACCGGGGTCACCGGACGGGGCAAGGGATTGACGAGGCCGCGTCCCCGCGGCGTTCGCGGACTAGACGGCGAACGGACCCGTGCGGCCGCCCCGGCCTTCGGCCGAGATGCGCACGAGAATCCCCACCGCGATCCAGCTGGCGAGCATGAAGCTTCCGCCGTAGCTGAAGAAGGGGAGCGGAATGCCGGTGATCGGCATGAGGTTCAGCGTCATGCCGACGTTGACGAGCACGTGCACGAACCAGCTCGCCAGCAGACCGAACGCAACGAGACTGCTGAACGAGTCGTTCGCGCGCTCGGCGATCTTCGTCACGCGAAGGAAGAGGAGCAGAAACAGCGTGAACGCGAGGAGCACGCCGATGAAGCCCAGCTCCTCCCCCACCACGGCGAAGATGAAGTCGGTGTGCTGCGCCGGGAGAAAGGCGAGCCGCTTCTGCGGACCCTGGGTGAACCCGCGCCCGAACAATCCCCCGGACCCGATCGCGATCTGCGATTGCAGCACGTGGTATCCCGCGGCGCGACGGTCGATCTCCGGATTGAGAAAGACCAGGAGACGCTTCTGCTGGTACGGTGCGAGCCGATCCCAGATGATCGGCGCGAGCACGCCGAACACCACGTTGGTGACGGCGAGGAAGATTCCTTCATAGAGGTACGGCTTGTACCACAGCACGAGCGCCAGGAGCAGCAGGAACCACGCGCCCCACACCTGTACGCTGAATGTCAGGATCAGGCTCACCACCGGACTCGCCACGAGCACGAGGAGCGGCCACGACACGCCCGACCAGAAGAGCATGGCGAACGCGAAGCCGACGAACACGATCCCCGTGCCGAGATCGGGCTGCTTCATGATCAGCACCCACGGCACGCCGACCACGAGCGCTGGCTTCCACAGCTCGAGCAGCGACTTGGGCGGCTCCTTGAACGTCGAGAGCACCTTCGCCAACGCGAGCACCACCGTGATCTTCGCCAACTCCGACGGTTGGCCGATGCGGAACCCGCCGATGGCGAGCCAGCTCTTCGTGCTCGCCGCCGTACCCGCGCCTTTGCCCACGAAGAGGAGCAGGACGAGCATCGCTACGCTGAGGAAATACGCCGGCCACGTGAGCCAGTCGATCAGGCGTACCGAGCATCGCGAGGCGCCATACGCGGCCACGAGCGCGAGGCCGAACCAGACGAGCTGTGTCTTCCACAGGCGCGCGACTGCAGTGGGGATGTCCGTCTGGCCCGCCGAGTACACGATGGCGATACCGTAGATCGACAGCAGCAGGGCCACGATCACCAGTGGCCAGTCGATGGGGAACCGCTTCGTCGCCATCAGCCTTCGGTGGTGAGGTCGGACGAGATGGGGGTGACCTTGAGATAGTTCGCGATGATCGCCGAAGCGATTGCCGCCGCTCGCGTGCCGTGGCCGCCGAACTCGATCATCACCGCGACGACGATCTTCGGATCGTTGGCCGGCGCGAAACCGACGAACCAGGCGTGGTCGAGCTCCTTCCCGTTCTCGTCGAGCTGGCCCGACTGCGCCGTGCCCGTTTTCCCGGCGAGCTGGACGCCCTTGATCGCCGACCTGGAGGCGGTGCCTCCCTCGACCACACCGACCAGCGCGCCGCGCAGCTGATCCATCTGCTCGTCGCTGAGCTTCACGATCTGCACGCGCTCGGGCTTTCCACGAACGATCTCCGGCTTCGCCGCCGAACCGTCCGTCGCCAGCGCCGAGTAGAAGCGCGCCATGTTGAGGATCGTCTGCGAATTGTCCCCCTGCCCGATCGCCATGCTCAGCACGATCGACTGGCTCCAGTTCTTGCCGTACTTGCGGTTGAAGTAGTCGATGCTCTCCGGGAAGCGCGGGCGCTTCTCTTCGGGCAGATCGATCCCTGCCTTGCTCTGCATGCCGAGACTCACGCCGCCCGCCACGAGACGCGCGAGACCGAGTCTGAGACCGAGCTGGTAGAAATACACGTCGCAGGACTTGGCGATGGCGCCCGAGAGCGGAAGGCTGCCATGGCCGCGCTTATCCCAGCAGCGGAAGTATCGGTTGCCGTACTGCATGCCACCCGTACACGGAATCGGCATCCGGTCGCTCATCGTCACCGCCCCCATCTCGAGCCCGACCACCGTCGTGGCGAGCTTCCAGGTCGAGCCCGGTGGGTACGCACCCTGAAGCGCCTTGTTGTAGAGCGGGCGGCGAGGATCCGTGCGCAGCGAGTCGAAGTATGCGGCCGGCACGCCGCCGATGAAGCGATTGTAGTCCGGCGTCGGCGCGCTGTAGAGCGCGAGCACCGCGCCGGTCTTCGGTTCCATCGCGACGGCGCCGCCGATCAGCGAGTCGCCGAAGATTCCCGCGACGAATCGCTGCAGATCGAGATCGATGTTCGTGTAAAGCGGTGGCGCCGCAACGGGAAGCAGATCGGGTCGTGCAGAGCCCTGCCCCGCCACGACACGCCCGCGCGCGTCGACTTCCACGAACTGGCTGCCCTCCCGACCACGAAGCTGGGTCTCGTACGCTCGCTCGAGTCCCTGCTTGCCGACCTGCTGGCCCGCCTTGTAATCCTCGTACTCCGGCTTGGCGAGCTCCGACTCGCTGATTTCTCCGGTATAACCGACGAACGGCGCGACGATCGGGCCGTCCGGATAGAATCTCCGCGGCGAGCTCTGGATGATGAGCCCGGGGAACTGCATCCGATGCTCCTCCAGCACGCTCACCACGTCGAACGACGCGTCCGGGAGGATCACCGCTGGCCGGGCCGGGGCGCGACGGAAGCGTCGCACCGCCTGCTCGATCTGCGTGGGGGTGATGTTGATCGTCCCGCTGAGCCGCTGGAGCACGGCGCGCAGCGTGTCTTCCTTCTGCGCGAGCACGGACACCGAGTACCCGACCACGTTGTCGGCGATCGGCTTGCCGTTCCGGTCGTAGATGACGCCGCGCGGCGCGGGCAATGGCACCTCGCGCAGACGATTCGTCTCCGACTGCAGCCTGTACTCGGCGTGCTCGAGCACCTGTGTGCGGAAGAAACCCGCGCTCAGGAAAAGGATCACGGCCGCGACGATGACGTTGGCCGCAATGCCGCGGCGCCGGACGTCGTTCGGATGGAAGCTCATGCCGCTCTGGTCTCCAGCACCGGGCGGAGCGCCATGAGCGCGAGCACGCCGGCAACCGCGGTGACGAATGCAGACAGCGACGACCACACGAGAATCTGCATCAGCAGCTCGGCGCCCTGCATCCGACGTTCGACGACATTCATCACCACTTCGTACACCCACTTCCCCAGAAAGAGGAAGAATCCGTTCAACAGCACGTGATCGGCGAAGAAGACGGCCTTCAGCTTCGACCAGCTGAAGCCGATGAGCGTCATCGCCAGCGCCCCGGCGCCGAACGCTCCGAGTGCGAGCGAGTCCGATGCCAGCCCGACGATGAACCCGATCATCGCCGCCACGCCGGGCCGAACTCGAACGGCGGCGAGCAACAGTGCAATGATCAGGAAGTCCGCCGAGGCGCGCCAGGCAAGTAGCGGACGCAGCGTGTAATGCAGAAAGACGAGCACCGAGCACAGAAGCACGGTGCGAATGGTGGCGCCCCAGTTCACGGTCGTACCCTGGTAGTCGTATCTCGCCGCGCGCGCACTGCCGCCGAATCGGCGGGTCGAGGGGCGGCGCGCGGAACGACGGGCGCGCCGGGGATCGCCCGCGCGATCGAGTCGGCCACCCTCGCGGTGTCGCGTCCGGCCGAGTCCCTATACACTCGCACGGCCGAGTCGATCGCCGCGCGACGGGCGGCCGCCTCGGCCGAGGCCGCCTGCCTCGCCAGGGAGTCGCCCGCCGTCACGATGCGCTTCGTCGCCGAGTCCACCGGTCCGATCTCTGCCCAGACGTTCGTCAATCCCGAGGTCGCGCGCTGCGGCGTCAGCACCATGACCGAGCTGATCTCGGCAGGATTCACCGCGGGCCGCAGAAGGTACGTGCGCGCCCACGCCTCCGCGGTCTTGACCTCGCCCAGCACCACGCCCACCGGGATGCCGCGCGGGTAGATGCCGCCGAGGCCCGAGCTGTACACCACGGCGCCGGGTTTGAGCGTGCTCCGGAAGGGCACGCCGCGAAGCTCGAGCAGCCAGCGCTCCGACGAGAGATACGACGACTGCGTGGCCGCCGCTCCGGTCTTCGCGAGGTGCGGCTGCACGATGCCGAACGCGCTTCCGTCGGCGGACATCGCACTCACGCGGAAGTCGGGATGGGCGAAAAGAATCGCGATGCTCATCGTCGGGTCGACGGTCTGCACGACGCCCACCACGCCCTCGGGGGCGACGACCAGGCTCCGCTCGCGAATCCCGGCTCGCGAGCCGGCACTCAGGGTGATCGTGAAGTCGTCGATGCGACCGCGTCCCTGGAGCGCCTGAGCCGGGATGAAGCCCCACTGCAGCTTGCTTCCCAGCCCGAGCAGGTGCCGGAGACGGTCGTTGTCCGATTCCAGCGTGGGGACGCGTGCCGCCGCCAGCGCGAGCGTGTCGCGCCGAAGCTCCTCGCGCTCGGCGGCCAGATATGCGCCTCGCCATTTCTCCGCGCTCTGTTGCAGCCGCACGAGTGGCGCGACGAGCGACCGTCGGAGCGATCCCGCGACCGGCTCGCGCAGGTTCGGGGGCAGCACCATCGAGACCAGCGACAGCACGATGCACGCGCCGAACAGAACGAGGTCGAATCGGTTGGTGAACCGAGCTGCGCGTGCCACCGGTGACTCAGGTGCTCAGGACCGACCAGTACTTCTCCTCGTCGTCGAGGATGCGTCCCGTGCCTCGCACGACGCACGTGAGGGGATCCTCGTCCACGTGGATCGGGAGACCGGTCTCCTGGCTGAGCAGAAGGTCGAGTCCGCGGATCAGCGCGCCGCCGCCAGTCATCACGATGCCGCGATCGACGATGTCGCTCGCCAGCTCCGGAGGGGTGATCTCCAGCGCGCGACGTACCGCATCCACGATCTGCTGGATCGGCTCCTGAATTGCCTCGCGGATCTCGCTCGAGTGCACACGCACCGTCTTCGGGATGCCGGAGACGAGATCGCGACCCTTGACCTCCATCTCGCGCTCCTCGCCCACGGGCGCCGCGCTGCCGATCTGAATCTTGATCTGCTCGGCCGTGGGCTCACCGATGAGGAGATTGTAGTTCTTGCGCATGAACTGCACGATCGACATGTCGAGCTCGTCGCCACCGGTGCGGATCGACGTGTCGCTGACGATGCCCGAGAGCGCGATGACGGCGATCTCCGTCGTGCCGCCGCCGATGTCGATCACCATGTTGCCCGTCGGCGTCTCGACCGGCAGACCGACACCGATCGCCGCCGCCATCGGCTCGGCCACCATGAACACTTCCTTCGCGCCGGCGCCGAGGGCCGAGTCGCGCACCGCACGCTTTTCCACCTCGGTGATGCCACTGGGCACGCACACGATGACGCGCGGCTTCACCTTGAAGACGTGATTGTCGATGATGAGCTTCAGGAAGTAGCGCAGCATCTTCTCGGTCACGTCGAAGTCGGCGATCACTCCGTCCTTCATCGGCCGGACGGCGATGACGCCCTCCGGTGTGCGACCGAGCATGCGCTTCGCCTCGAGCCCGACCCCCTTGATCTGCTTGCTCTCCCGATCGATCGCAACGACCGACGGCTCGTTCAGGACGATGCCCTCACCCTTGACGTAGATCAGAGTGTTCGCGGTGCCGAGGTCGACACCGATCGCGTTCGCGGGGAACAGGCTTCCCGCCTTGAAAAAGGGCCAGCGCATCAATCCGGGGTTGGGGCGCCCGCTCCGCTGCAGGGAACGAGCCGTGCCAAATCAGTGGGCGAAAACGCCGAAAGCTACTCGTGCGGTATGGCACCAGCAAGGCATTGTCTTTTCACGACCTACGTCACTTCCGCGCCGCTGGCGGAGATCGCGACGGTGCGGGTCGACGTGGCTCGTGCGGACAATGTGAGCTCGGCGGGGGACGACGGTGTGACGAGTGTTCGCACGGTTCGTCACCACCGCTTCGTCGATCACTACGCGACGAACTTCGCCGGGTCGCTCAATTCCATGCCGAACGCTTCAGCGACGCCGGCGTAGGTGACTTTGCCGTCAGTCACGTTGAGCCCCTTGAGCAGCGCGGGATTCTCCTTCAGTGCCCGCTTCCAACCCTTGTTCGCCAGCTGCAGCGCGTAGGGCAGCGTGGCGTTCGTAAGGGCCAGCGTCGACGTCCGCGGTACCCCGCCCGGCATGTTCGCGACGCCGTAGTGGATCACGCCATCGACGACGTAGGTCGGATTCTCGTGGGTCGTCGCGTGGATGGTCTCCACACAGCCTCCCTGATCGATCGCCACGTCCACGATCACCGAGCCTGGACGCATCACCGAGAGATCGGCGCGCCGGATCAGCTTCGGCGCCTTGGCGCCGGGAATGAGCACTCCGCCGATCACGAGGTCCGCGGTGGTGATCTGCTCGAGGATGTTGTGTCGGTTGGAGTGGATCAGCTGCACGTTCGCCGGCATCACGTCGCTCAGGTAGCGCAGCCGTTCGAGCGAAATGTCGAGGATCACGACCTTCGCGCCGAGCCCCGCGGCCATCTTCGCGGCATTGATCCCGACGATGCCTCCCCCGAGGATCACGACCTTCGCCGGCGCGACACCGGGGACCCCGCCGAGTAGCACGCCGCGGCCGCCGTAGAGCTTCTCGAGGTACTTGGCTCCCTCCTGCACCGCCATCCGCCCCGCCACCTCCGACATCGGCGTGAGTAGGGGAAGCTCTCGTGTGGGCAGCTCCACCGTCTCGTACGCGACGCAGGTCGCACCGCTTGCGATGTGGGCCCGCGTCAGCTCCTCGTCGGCGGCGAAGTGAAAGTAGGTGAAGACGAGCTGCCCCTTCCGCATCCGCGGCCACTCCACCTGGATCGGCTCCTTCACCTTCATGATCATCTCGCTCTCGCGCCAGACCGCATCGGCATCGGGCGCGATCGTCGCGCCCACCGCAGTGAAGTCCTCGTCACTGAAGCCGCTGCCAAGTCCGCCGCCCGTCTCCACGAGCACGGAATGGCCGGCACCGATCAGCGTCTCGGCGCCGGCCGGCACGAGGGCGATGCGGTTCTCGTTCGTCTTGATCTCCTTCGGGACGCCGATCTTCATGAGACTGTGCTCGGTCGAGAGTGAACGGCCCTGTGCGGGCCGCGACGTGTCATCTAGAATTCGTCCCCGGGTCCCAGCGAGACCACGGTCTGGCGCTCGGGAGCGAAATACGTGCGGGCGACGTCGGCGATCTCCTCCGCCGTCACCGCGTCGACGAGAGCGAGCATCTCGTCGAGGGTGCGATATGGCTCGCCGTACAGCTCGACGCCGGCGCAGCGATACATCCGCGAGGTCACACTCTCGAGCGAGAGCGTGATCTGCCCCTTGAGCTGACTCTTTCCCATCGCGAGCTCGGCGTCCGGCAGGCCGGACGCGGCGATCTCCGCCAACTCGGTGTGAATCGCCTCGAGCGCCTCGCGTGCCGTCTCGGGGCCGGTCCCGACATACACGCCGTGCATCCCGACGTCGGCGTGAAAGGACTGAAAGGTATAGACGGCATAGGCCAGGCCGAGCTCCTCGCGTACGCGCTGGAACAGGCGCGAGCTCATGCCGCCGCCCAGGAGTGTGCTCAGCAGGATGACGGCGTGGCGCCGCGGATCCTCGTGCGCGACGGTCGTGGTGCCGACGACGATGTGCGTCTGCGCGCCATCGCGCTGCACGTGCCGCCGCGCCGGCGGCTGCGCGAGCGGCGGCGGTACGAGAAGCCGAGACTCGTCGCCGCCCGTACGCGCCGCCCAGCCGGTGCGGTCCAGCGTCTCGAGCAGCGCGTCGTGCTCCACGTTGCCCGACGCGGCCACGATCAGCTGCGACGGGTGATACGCCCGCTCGTGGAGCGCGCGGAGGTCGCCCGCGCGCAGCGACGAGACCGTGTCGCGCGTGCCGAGGATCGAGTAGCCGTAGGGATGCGATCCCCACAGCGCTTCGTTGTGCAACTCGAACACGAGATCGTCGGGGGTGTCGTCCACCATGGCGATCTCCTCGAGCACCACTTTGCGCTCGAGATCCAGATCGGACTTGCGCAGCGATGGCCCGAACACAAAGTCGCCGATGACGTCCGCCGCGACGTGGAGATGCTCATCGAGCACCCGCGCCTGATAGACGGTGTGCTCGCGGGACGTATAGGCATCGAGCGATCCGCCCAGCGCTTCGAGCTCGAGCGCGATCTGCTTCGACGACCGACGCGAGGTCCCCTTGAACACCATGTGCTCGAGGAGATGCGAGACGCCCATCAGCTCGCGTGGCTCGTGCAGCGAGGCCGCGCGCACCCAGGCTCCAAACGCGACCGACCGCACCCCCGGCATGGTCTCCGAGAGCACGGTCAGTCCATTGGGCAGTACGGTCCGGCGGAACGCGCCCGCCGGCGTGTCACCGCGCCGCACTAGCGTCGCGAGCGCTCTCCGCCCCGCCCACCGCTGCGGCGCGGCCGCTCGCCGCCGTTCTCGCCGCGAGGACGATCGCCGTCGCCCTCGCCACGCGGCGGGCGCGGCTCCTCTTCCGGCATGCCTTCGGGCTTCGGCACGAGCGCCTTCATCGAGAGACGCAGCCGTCCGCGCTCGTCGCGGTCGAGCAGCTTCACCGTGACGCGATCACCCTTGTTGACCACGTCCTCGGTCTTCTCGGTGCGGCCATGCTTGAGCTCCGAGATGTGCACGAGGCCCTCGGTGCCAGGCATGATCTCGACGAACGCGCCGAACGCCGTCGTCGTCTTGACGGTGCCCTCGTACGTCGCGCCGATCTCGGGCTCCGCCGTGATCGCCTGCACCATCTGCCGCGCGCGCTGCATGGCGTCGCCGCCCACCGCAGCGATCGTGACCAGTCCTGAGTCGTCCACCGTGAGCTCGGCACCCGTCTCGTCCTGGATTCCGCGGATCGTCTTCCCCTTCGGACCGATCAGATCGCCGATCTTCTCGGGGTTGATCTGCAGGGTGACGATGCGCGGCGCGTACGGGCTGAGGTCCGCCCGTGGTTCGGCCAGCGCCTTGTCCATCTCACCGAGGATATGCAGCCGCCCCTCCTTCGCCTGGGCGAGCGCCTCCTTCATGATCTGCAGATCGAGCCCTTCGATCTTGATGTCCATCTGGATCGAGGTGATGCCGTTCCGCGTGCCCGCCACCTTGAAGTCCATGTCGCCGAGGTGGTCCTCGGTGCCGAGGATGTCGGTGAGGATCGCGTACTTCTTCCCCTCCTTGATGAGCCCCATCGCCACACCGGCAACGGCGCCGCGGATCGGAATGCCGGCGTCCATCATCGCGAGCGAGCCGCCGCAGACCGTGGCCATCGAGCTCGAGCCGTTCGACTCCAGAATCTCGGAGACGATGCGCAGCGTGTACGGGAAGTCGGCGAAGTCCGGCAGGACCGCCTGCAGCGCGCGCTCGGCGAGGTTGCCGTGCCCGATCTCGCGGCGCGACGTGCCGCGAACCGGACGCACCTCGCCGGTGGAGAACGGCGGGAAGTTGTAGTGCAGCATGAACGTGCGCGTCGTCTCGCTCGCGTTGTCGATCGAGTCGAGTCGCTGCGCGTCGTTCGCCGTGCCGAGCGTCACGGCGACGAGTGATTGCGTCTGTCCGCGCGTGAACAGCGCGGAGCCGTGGGCGCGCGGCAGCAGGCCCGTGTCGATCGTGATCGGGCGGACCTCGTTCGTCGCGCGGCCATCGACGCGCTTCTTGGTGCTCAGCACCTGCGACCGGAGCGCGTTGTACTCCAGATCGCCAAGAATGCCCTTGATCTCCTTGGCGTTGTCGGGAAGGTCCGCCGCGAGCGACTCGGCGACCTCGCGCTTCACCTGCTCCACCGCCTGAATGCGCGTGTGCTTGTCCTTCTGGTTCAGCGCCTCGGTGATCTTCACGTCGGCGAGCGACTTCACCCGGTCTGCGAGCCCTTCGGTGACGGCGGCGTTTTCCCACGCCATCTTCTCCGCGCGGTTTGCCTGCGCCATCAGTTCGTCCTGATAGCCGATCAGCTCGCGGATGCCGCCCTGCGCCACCGTGAGCGCCTCGACGACGTCTTCCTCGCTGACCTCGAGCGCGCCGCCCTCGACCATCATGATTGAGTCGTTCGAGCCCGCGACGACGAGCTCCATGTCGCTGTACTCGAGCTGCTGGAAGGTCGGGTTGAGCACCCAGTTCCCCTGAACGCGTCCGACGCGCACGCCGGCGATCGGATACGCGAAGGGGATGCGACTCGCGTTGAGCGCGTACGACGTCGCGACGAGCGCGAGCGCGTCCGCGTCATTCTCCTGGTCCGCCGAGATCACGTAGCAGAAGACCTGCACTTCGTTCTGGAACCCCTCTGGAAAGAGGGGACGGATCGAGCGGTCGATGATGCGCGCGCTGAGGATCTCGTTGTCGGCCGGTCGCCCCTCGCGCTTGATGAAGCCGCCGGGAATCTTGCCGGCCGCGTACGTCTTCTCGCGATACTCGACCGTGAGTGGAAAGAACGGGAGCGCACTCTTGGTGTCGCTCACCGTGACGGCCGCGAGGACCATCGTGTCACCGAAGGTGACGAGGCATGAGCCAGCGGCCTGCTTGGCCATGCGGCCGGTCTCGATGACCAGCCTGCGTCCCGCGAACGTCTTTTCAATGCGTTGCATTTCGTCTTATCGCCTCTGCCTGCGTCCGGCCCGATGCCGGATCGCGCCTCGTGGAATGCAAAACGCGCGGGCCGCAGAGATGCGCCCGCGCGACTGCAAAGATGGCTGCCTTAGTACCGGAGCCCCAGCTCCTGGACGATCTTGCGGTATCCGTCGATGTCCGTCCGCTTCATGTAGTTCAGCAGGCGGCGTCGGGTTCCGACCATCTTCAGCAGCCCGCGGCGGCCGTGATGGTCCTTCTTGTGCGCCCTGAAGTGCTCGGTGAGATAGTTGATCCGCTCGGTGAGAAGGGCAACTTGAACCCGCGCGGAACCGGTATCTGTCTCGTGTGTCCGGTACTTCTCGAGCGTCGGTGCGTTATCGAAGGCCATGTCGTTGTACTGTCCCCGCCAAGTCGGCGGTCTAAGCGAAGCCAAAGTGATTGAGCACGGGAAGTTAGCCGACTGGAGCGCGCATGTAAAGGGAGCGCCTTCGGTCAGCTCAGCCAGCGGCTCAGGCTGTCCTTCACGTCGTTGAACGTCGAGAGGGCGAAGATCAGCAGAATCGCGACGAGTCCGAAGCGGAGGATGTACTCGCGCGTTCTCGAGCTGAACGGGCTCCCCTTCGCCGCCTCGGCCACGTTGAGCAGAATCTGCCCACCGTCCAGGATCGGGATCGGGAGCAGGTTGAGGACGGCGACGTTGACGCTCAGCAGCGCGATGAGCATGAACAGGCTCTCGAGCCCGCTCTGCGCCGCGGCCACAGACGCACGCGTGATGGCGATCGGCCCGCCGAGCTGTCGCGGTGACACGCCGCCGGTCAACAGCCCCTTCACGACGTCGACGATCTTCGTCGCCGTCATCCACGTCTGCCGAGCTCCCGTCGTGAGGGAGCTGCCGAGCGACATCGGCTCGCGCGCCGTCACATCCGCTCCCACCGCGCCGATCTTGCCGATCGTACGCGATTCCTTGGTCACCGGATCCTTCACCACGGTGCTTTCGGGGCGCAGTGTGAGCGAAACGAGCTGGCCATCGCGCATGACCTGGAACGGAATGCTCGTACCCGCCGACGCACCGACCCGCTCCTGGAGCTCCGACCAGCGCCGCAGCGGCTGGCCGCCGATCGCGACGACGCTGTCCCGCGCCCGCAGACCGGCGCGCGCCGCGGGACTGTTCGGCAACACGTCACCGATCACGGGAGGAATGAAGAAGTCCAACGACGACACGATATCGCTCGGCGAGGGAGCTCCCGCCCCCGCGACCGGGATGCGCACCTCGGCGCGCTGCGTGCGAACGACCACGATGTCGCCCGACGTCTCGGCGATTCGCTGGGCGATGTCGTTCCAGCTCCGCACGGGCTGCGCGTTGACCGCCGTGATCGTATCGCCCGGCTGAAGCTGGCCCAGTGCAGGCGCGCCGGGCGGGACGCGGACGGCCCCGATCACGCGCGAGGGAATGATCTGGTCGCCGTACGTGGCGTTCAACGTGACGAACACGACGAATGCCAGAAGCACGTTCATCACGACGCCGGCGATCATGATGAACAGCCGCGCGCCAAGGCTCTTCGACTCGAACCAGCGATGCTCGGGAATCGGCTTCGGCCCGAATGGCATCATCGCATTCGGATCGTAGCCGGCATCGCCCGGCCGCAGCGCGGAACTTTCTTCGCTGCCCCCTTCGAGCAACGCGGCCTCCGCGTCGTGGCGCGACGCCATGCGGACGTAGCCGCCCAAGGGCAGTGCGGCGAGCACGTACTCCGTCTCGCCCCGACGCTTGCGGAACAGCGCGGGTCCGAAGCCGATCGAAAAGCGCGGCGCGTAGACACCGGTGAGCTTCGCCGCCACGAAATGGCCGAGCTCGTGAACGAAGATCACGAGGCCGAAGACGAGAATCGGTGCGACGAGTGCTAGCATCGAAAGAGCTCCTGCACGTGGCGCCGCACCGCGGCGTCGGCGTCGAGAATGGCTTCGCGCGATCCCGCCGGTGCGCTGGAGTAGCGACCGAGCGCACTTTCGATCGCGCGAGGTATGTCGACGAACCGGATGGCGCCCTCGAGAAAGAGAGCGACGGCCTGTTCGTTTGCCGCATTGAAGACCGCCGGCGCCGCGCCACCGAGTCGTCCCGCCTGGGTGCCGAGCTCCAACGCCGGGAAATCTCGAGCTCGCACCTTCTCGAACGTAAGCGGTGAGAGCTCCACTGGATCGAACGGAGGTACCCCGGTATCGGCGGCGCGATCCGGGTAGGACAATGCGTAGAGGACGGGGAGCTCCATGCTCGGAACGCCCATCTGGGCCAGCACGCTCCCGTCCACGAACTCGACGAACGAATGCACGACGCTCTGCGGGTGGACGACGACCTCGATCCGATCGTACGACAACCCGAAGAGGAAATGGGCCTCGATGACCTCGAGCGCCTTGTTCGCGAGCGTGGCGCTGTCGACGGTGATCTTCCGGCCCATCCGCCAGGTCGGATGCTGCAAGGCGTCAGCCAGCGTCGCGTTCTCCAGTTGCTTGCTCGTCCAGCGCCGGAACGGCCCCCCCGAGGCGGTGATCACGAGCCGCCTGACCTCGGTCGACGGGCGACCGGCGATGCACTGGAGGATGGCGCTATGCTCGCTGTCGACCGGCACGAGCTCGCCTCCCCCTCGCTCCGCCGCCGCGGTCACCAGCGCGCCGCCCATCACGAGCGACTCCTTGTTCGCGAGGGCGACGCGCTTCCCCTTCTCGAGGGCGGCGAGGGTCGCGTCGAGGCCGGCCGCGCCGACCACCGCGTTGAGCACGATGTCGGCGTCGGGACGGACGGCCGCCTCGATGAGGCAGGCGTCCCCGGAGCCCCAGCCCGGATGGGCGCCGTCTGCGCCGTTACGGACGAGGCCGACGTAGGTCGGCCCGAATTCCGCCGCCTGCTCCGCGAGGAGACCGGCGTTCGTGAATGCGGTGAGCGCCGCGACGTGAAAGCGGTCGCGCTGTCGAGCCAGAACGCGGAGCGCCGTGGTACCGATGGAACCGGTCGAGCCCAGGATGGCGACCCCGCGGGAGCTCAACGGACGATCGGGATCGGCAGCCACCCGAGCAGCAGATATGCGACCGGCAGTACGAAGATCAGGCTGTCGAATCGATCCAGGATGCCGCCGTGCCCGGGAATGATGCGCGAGCTGTCCTTCACTCCCCCCTCGCGCTTGAGCAACGACTCGAAGAGATCGCCGACCTGGGCTGCGACGCTGATGATGAGCCCGAATCCGATCGCGCCCCAGGGCGTGAAGCCCAGGCTCGCGACGGGAACGAGGACGTAGCGCGCGTAGAGCCACGCGACGACCATGCTGGCCAGCAGTCCCCCGACCGCGCCCGCCACCGTTTTTCCGGGACTCACAGCGGGGATGAGCTTGCGCCCGCCGATCGACCGGCCGACGAAGTACGCTCCGATGTCCGAGGCCCAGGTCAGCACGAGGGGGAAGATCAGCAGCACTCCACCGGGCGCGAGGGGAACCTGCAACGGTCCGAGCGACAGGAAGCGTGCACCAACGACGTCGTACCCGCGCACGATGTCGTGATACCGGATGGCGTAGCCATAGGCGAGCATCCCCGCCGTGTAGGCGATGCCGAGCATCGTCGCCGCCGCTGCACCGAGCGGCCGGCCGTCGACGCCGCGCAGCCAGATCGTCGCGGCGAGGATGGCGAGCGCCACGATCGCGACGAAGGCGGGACGAAAGGCGAACAGTCCGAGGTAGTGTGCGTGCACGGCGAGCGGCAGCAGTCCGGCGAGGGCGATGCCGACGTCATCCAGGGGGCGTGTGCCCGAGCCGCGCGCGATGCGGAAGAACTCCCACGCGCCGATCGCGCTCACGACCGCGAGCAGGGCTGCAAGTGGAGCGCCCCCCGCGAGCACGATCCAGAGCGCGAGGGGGGCGGCGACGACCGAGAACAGGATGCGGAGCGCGAGCTCGGACATCGGGGCGGGCGCGGTCGCCCGCGTCACACTTCCATGATCTCGGCCTCTTTGGCCTTGATCATCTGATCGATCTTCGCGATGTAGTCGTCGTGAACCTTTTGAAGGTCCTTCTCGGCGTGCTTCACGTCGTCCTCGCTCACGCCGTTCAGCTTCTTCAGCGAATCCCGCGCGTGCGTGCGCGCGTGGCGGATCGCGATCTTGCCCTCTTCGGCGAGCTTGTGGACGACCTTCACGAGCTCCTTGCGCCGCTGCTCGTTCATCTGCGGCAGCGGGACGCGGATCGCGCCCCCCTGGGCCGACGGCTCGAGGCCGAGATCGGACTCGCGGATTGCCTTCTCGACGACCTTCACCTGCCCCTTGTCGAATGGCGTCACGAGCAGCGTACGGGGCTCGGGTGCGGCGATGCTCGCCACCTGGTTCAGGTGCATCTGCTGCCCGTACATCTCGACGCGGACCGTGTCGAGCATGTTGGGCGTCGCCTTGCCCGAGCGGACCGAGCCGAACTCACGCTTCGCCGCGTCGATGCCTTTGTCCATCGAGGCGCGGCATTCCTTCAGAATCTCTGGAATAGTGCTCATCGGACGAGGGTGCCGATGCGTTCGCCCTGCACGGCAGCGGCGATCACGCCCGGACGGTGGATGTTCAGGACAATCAGCGGCAACGCGTTCTCCTTGCAGAGGGTGACGGCCGTCTGGTCCATCACCTTGAGTTCCTCCAGCATCACGTCCCGATAGCTGATCTCATCGTAGAACGTCGCGGTGGGGTCCTGCTTGGGATCGGCCGAGTAGACGCCGTCGACGCTCGTCGCCTTGATGATCACGTCCGCCTTGATCTGGATCGCACGGAGCACGGCAGCCGTGTCGGTGCTGAAGTAGGGATTGCCCGTTCCCGCGGCGAAGATGACGATGCGCCCGTTCTCGAGGTGCGCCAGCGCGCGGCGGCGAATGTACGGCTCCGCGAGCTCCTCCATCCGGATCGCCGTCATGACGCGCGTCTCCAGCCCTTTCCGCTCGAGGATGTCCTGCACGGCGAGCGCGTTGATCACCGTACCGAGCATGCCCATGTAGTCGGCGCCGACTCGGTCCATTCCCATCTTCGAGAGCTGCGAGCCGCGGACGATGTTGCCGCCGCCGATCACCAGACCGAGTGAAGTACCCTGCCGTACGACGGCGGCGATCTCCTCGGCGATCCGGTCCATCGTGTCGAAGTCGAACCCGAGACCACGCTCTCCGGCGAGCGCCTCGCCGGAGATCTTCAGCAAGACGCGCTGGTATCGGAGCTCCGCCACGGGCGCGCTCACTCCTGCCCGATCTGGAAGCGGGCGAAGCGGCGAATCGAGACGCCGCTGCCGGCGGCCTTCACGAGATCGCGAATCGCCTTGCTGTCGTCGCGCACCCAGGGCTGGTCGAGGAGCGTGACCTCCTTGTAGTACTTGTCGACGCGTCCCTGCACCATCTTCTCGACGATGTTCGCCGGCTTGCCGCTGGCCGCCGCCTGCTCCGAGAAGATGCGCCGCTCGCGGTCGACGAGCGCCGCCGGGACGTCGTCGCGCGTGACGGCCACCGGAACGGTGGGGACGCCTGCGGTGACGTGTTCGGCGATCGTGCGGGCGAGCTGCTGCCCGGCCTCGCCCGTGATGCCGGCCACCTCGACGAGCGTACCGACCTTGCCGTTGTGGTGGACGTAGGCGCCGACCGCGCCGGCGCCGCCGAAGCGCGCGTAGCGGCGAAGCACGATGTTCTCGCCGATGGTGCCGGTGAGCTGCTTGAGCGTGTCGGCCAGCGTGCCGGCGTCGCCGAACTTCGTCTGCAGCAGTGGCGAATCATCCGCGCTGGTCACGGCGCCATCGATCGAGCTCTGCGCGAGCAACGTGTCGGCGATCTTCTCGACCGTCTGGCCGAACGCCTCGTTCCGCGCCACGAAGTCGGTCTCGCTGTTGAGCTCCACGAGCGCACCAGTCGCGCCGTCGGTGGAGACGCGCGAGACGATCTTGCCTTCGGATGCGGCGCGGCCGGCGCGGGACTCGCCGCGCGAGATGCCCTTCTTCCGCAGCCATTCGACCGCCTGCTCCATGTCGCCCTGACACTCCTCGAGCGCCTTCTTGCAATCCATCATGCCTGCCTGAGTGCGCTGACGCAGCTCGGACACATCCTTGGCGGTATATGCAGCCATTCTTCTCAAATCCTTGCGTGGCGTGGAAACGCCGCCGGATGTGCCGGCGGCGTATGAATGCTAATGCGTCCGGCCAAGGCTCGCTGTGCAGCAGCCAGGGCCGTCATGCCGGCTCCTACTCGTCGGTGGCGTCCGGGGCGGCCTCGCCCGGTTCGCCCTCGCCTTCGGCGCCCTTGAGATGTGCGGCGATCGCTTCCGGCTTTGCGCGCCGGCGACGCGGACGCCGGCGACGACGCTCGTCACCGCGGTCGCCAGCGGCCTCGGTGCCACGCTCGGAGCTGTAGGTCATCGCACCCTCGGCGACGTCGTCCGACTCCTCGCGGACCGGCGCTTCACGGCGCGCTTCAGCGATCGTCTCCGCGATCGCCTTCGTGATCAGCTCCACCGAACGGATCGCGTCGTCGTTGCCCGCGATCGGCACGGTGATGAGATCGGGATCCGCGTTGGTGTCGACGATCGAGATGATCGGGATACCGAGCTTGTTCGCCTCGGCAACGGCGATCTTCTCCTTCTTGGCGTCGACGACGAACATGAGGCCCGGCGTACGCGTGAGGGAGCGGATGCCGCTCAGATACTTCGAGAGCTTGTCCTTCTCACGCGTCATCATCAGACGCTCTTTCTTCGTGTAGTTCTCCCACTCGCCGCCCTCGGCCGATCCCGCCTCCAGCTCCTTCATCCGGCGGAGCTGCTTCTTGACGGTCTGGAAGTTGGTGAGCAGGCCGCCGAGCCAGCGCTCGGTGATGTACATCGCGCCGCAGCGATCGGCCTCCTGCTTCACGATGCCGGCGACCTGCGCCTTCGTGCAGACGAAGAGAACGCTGTCGCCGCGGAGGACCACGTCGCGCACGAGCTTCTGCGCGACCTCCAGCTGGCGGAGCGTCTTCTGCAGGTCGATGATGTGGATCCCGTTCCGCTCCGCGAAGATGAAGCGGCGCATCTTGGGATTCCAGCGGCGCGTCTGGTGTCCGAAGTGGACGCCAGCGGCGAGGAGGGCTTCGATCGTGGGCTGAGTGTCAGACATGAGCCATTCGTTTGGTTGATCGTCGGCGAACCTTCGACACCTCCATCCACCGACCGGATTCGTCGGCACCGAACAGAGACTCGGAACGCCTGAGGGATGAACTGCGAACTACCGTGGGGAGTGGGGAGTTCGGGGTGACGGCGTTTGAAAGCCTTCAGTCACTCCCCAGTCCCCGCTGCTCCAACTATCTCTTCGAGAACTGGAACCGCTTGCGCGCCTTCGGACGACCCGGCTTCTTGCGCTCGACCGCGCGGGCATCGCGCGTGAGCAGGCCGAGATCGCGCAGCTTGCGGCGGTGCGACTCGTCGATCTTCACGAGCGCGCGAGCGACGGCGAGGCGAAGCGCGCCGGCCTGACCGGTCTGACCACCGCCGTTGACGTTCGCCTTGACGTCGTACTGTCCGAGCCGGTCCGTCGCCGTGAAGGGCTGCTGGATCGCCGTGACGAGCGCTGGACGCGGGAAGTAATCACCGAGCGTGCGGCCGTTGATGTCCCACTTGCCGCTGCCGGGCCTGAGGTACACGCGGCAGACCGCTTCCTTGCGGCGGCCGATGGTGTGCGTGATCTGCGTGTCGGGCATCGATTACTTCGCCTCGCTCTTCGGGAGGGTCAACGTCTTGGGCATCTGCGCGGTGTGTGGGTGCTCTGCCCCCGCGTACACGCGGAGCTTGCCGCGCAGAGCGTTGCGACCGAGCGCCGTCTTGGGGAGCATGCCGTACACGGCCTTCTCGATCACCCGCTCGGGATGCTTCGCGAGCATCGTGGCGAACGGCGTGAAGCGCTCGTGACCCATGTAGCCGGTGTGGCGGAAGTACTCCTTCTGCTCCGCCTTCCGGCCGGTGACCCGGACCTTGGACGCATTGATGACGATGACGCCGTCGCCCGTGTCCATGTGCGGGGTGAAGATCGGCTTGTGCTTGCCGCGGATGATGCGCGCGACCTCGGTCGCGAGGCGCCCGAGGACGACATCCTCGGCGTCGACGACATACCAGTCTTGCTGGATGTCGCTCGGCGTGGCGCTGAAGGATTTGAACATGACCTGACGAACTCGAGATGGGTCTTTCGCCTCACCGGTGCGTAATGCAACCCGGGTCTCGGCCGCCATCGAAGGCGTTTTTAGACAGACTCGTAAGGTAGACAGGGGCATAAGCGTAGTCAACGCTTGGGGTTGAGCGACAGGACGACACGCACGGCCCCCAGTCCACCGGTATGTTTCTCCCATGCCCGAGACCACTCGCGCTCGTCGCATCCTGCTGGCGGATGCGGATGCCTTCTTCGTCGCCGTGGCGCGACTCGTCGATCCCGAAGGCGCCGGCCGAGCGCCCCTGCTGATCGTCGGGGGCGCGGCGGGAAGCCGCGGTGTGGTCTGCTCCGCGTCATACGAGACGCGGAAGTTCGGCGTTCGCTCGGCGATGCCGATCTCGCGTGCACTGCGGCTGTGTCCAGATGCCCTCTGCGTCCCGGTGCCGCGCCGCGCGTGCGGAGTGAAGCATCGCGAGATTCGAGACGTGCTGGAGCGGTTCACTCCCACCGTGCAGGCCGCCTCGATCGACGAATGGTATCTCGACCTCGGCGGGACTGAGCGCCTGCACGGCAACGCGTCACTGGAGGAGATCGCACACCGGATTCGGACGGAGGTTCGGGCCGTCAC
>Ga0066652_100000457_pt1 | contig 19657 bp, 7 predicted proteins | sample GraSoiAngelo_101_FD_71413 | JGI IMG/M metagenome (GOLD analysis project Ga0066652, IMG submission 71413) | Grasslands soil microbial communities from the Angelo Coastal Reserve, California, USA - 14_0903_02_30cm | ecosystem: Environmental > Terrestrial > Soil > Grasslands | place: USA... | reverse complement strand
ATAGGTAGTCGTGCCTGCCGGGTTTGCATACAATGAGTATGCATTACCGCCAGTATAAGCTGTCGTAGCTCCCGCATTGGTAAACAATCCTGTTGCAGGTGTCCAGGTAATTGTCGGTGTTAATATTTGGTAAGTAAGCGTTATACTCCATGATGTGAGGGTTCCGACATCTAATCCGGCATTATCGCGTAAAGCCAGTATCCAGCTACCGTTGCCCTGTGACATCAGCGGGTTAAAGTTGGTAGCTGTTGCCGGTGTTTGCGGGAATGCAGTTGGCGGATTCGCTGCATTGGCATCTGGTGCGAAAGTTCCTGTGAACGGCGCAGTACCGAGGGCAAGTGACCCAGCACCAGCAGCAGATGTGATGACGGTGCCCGAGAGATTGTCCCCGCTTCCACCCTCCTGGTTGATCAGGTTAAGCACATTTCCATTAGGGGCTTTCAAGTTAATGATCATATCACCAATCCATGTATGCGTCATATTGATCGTTACGCTTATACCGGTTACTACAGCTCCTGCAGGAACGGTATTTACAACCAAAGTATGTGAAGTACCGGCAGGTGTGCCATCGGGAACAGGTACCGAGATGGTGCCGGATGAAACCGCTGGTAGTACAACCGGTGGTGGTGAAGGTGTAAACTGTGTACTCAACAGTACAGGCGTGCCTGCACAGACCGCCGGGTTAGCCGGAGTTATTATCGGCGTTGGCGGAGTGGGATTTACCGTGACAGAAGTAGTAATTGCGTCATTACCTGTTTCAGGATCGACAGGAGAACTGGTAGCAACATTAATATTGTAAATACCGCCAGTAGAGAAATTAAACGAGGGACTTAAATAAATAATCATCGAAGCTCCGGGTGCCAATGTTCCAGTGTTGAGCGTTGCCGTCAACGTGCCTGTTGCTGCACCTGTAATATTAGCAGTTACTGTGACCGGGTAGGTGGCAAAGTTCTGCGGGGTTGTATTGAAGTTCGTAACAGTTGCCTGCAGGAACACATTATTTGTCGGGCAATTCAATGTAGGCAATGTTACAGCCGTTACGCCAACATCTACCAACGGAGCGAGCTTCACACTTACATCATCCAGATAAAGGAATGCCTGGTCAGCCAGCGACATCGCGTGAAAGCCTACGTAATATACACCGCTTGTTGCCGGCGAAAAATCGACAATGACTGAATCCCATGGACTGGCCAGTGCCGTGGCAATATTATTGTTTGTGTAAAGCAGGTTGGTCATTGCACTTGAATGAGCCAGTGTCCCGTATTTAACTTCCAGCCTCTCTGTCCAGGTAGGACCATCTGATGCCTTGATGAAGAATTTCAACCGGTAATTTGTGCCGCCGGTCAGGTTCAATCCCTGCGTGTAAAACCAATCATCAGCCGGGCGGGTTGAATTGCCAGCATCATACAGGTACCGGATCGTCTTGGTAGGCGAAACAAAAGTCTGGACGTTGGTACCCCCATCGTATGTATACCAGGATCCGCCACCGCTATTCGGTACGCTTCCGCTGTTGCCATTCAAATCCTGAACACTTGTACAGGTAGGAGGAGCAGGAACTACGGAAGACTCAAAATTCTGTACATATGGAATGTTGGTTGCATTACACAGCGTGGTTGCCGTCGCCTTTACATTGGCGCTAAAATCAACTCCGGGTACACAAATTCGTCTCACATAAAAATCATAAGCGGTGTTTGGTGTAAGACCTGGCACAGTTATCGGCGATGAACCTCCGAATACCAGTTGACCACCGCCAGCAGTATTGGTTGTACCTGGAATAAAGCCCGGAGCTCCATATTCAACAATAAAGGCAGTACCGGGAGATGTAAAGCTTACAATTGCATCGGTTGGTGAAACAGCAACAGCAGTTACAGCGGTTGGTTTAGGACAGGACGGCGCTGCTGCGATCGTGACATCGTCGACTGCTACTCCCCAGCCAAATAATTCAGTGCCTTCAAATGCGATATAATAGTCGGTCGGGCCGGCAGAAGATGGCAATACCAGTTCTACTTCTGTCCAGGCACCCACATCTGTTGTATACACAGCGCCTGGTATAAGAGTCCATGCGCCCGCTGCAGTAGTTTTATAATATACTCTCAACTGGTTTTGATCGCCCAGCCAATTTTGATTTGCATACCAGAAAGTAACCTGGGCACCTTGTGCAGGCATACCAGAGAAATTTAATGCCGGGGAAACGAGACGGGCAACGCTGCCAGTTCCAAATCCGAAATGTCTTGCATTCACTGTTCCACCATGAGCGGTAGTTACATTGCCACCATTTCCGGCTCCTGCTCCATAGGTCCAGTTTACACTACCACTTACAATGGTAGGTGTCCAACACGCTCTTGTCGGGCTTGAGGTCTCATATGTTTCGGTGTAAGGGAAGCTCGCAATAGCATTACATAATGTTTGGAAAGTGATTGGCCCGGTGTTAGTACTGAAAATACCCCCCACACAAGCAGTTCGTACATATACATCATAAAGCGTATTCGCAGCAAGACCTCCAATCGCCTGTGGAGACGTAGCTGGATTGATAAGTGTACCTGCGCCGGCAGTGGCGCCCGAGCCCGGAATAAACCCGGCGGGACCGTATTCGAGATAGGTTGTACCTGCTGCGGTGAAAGTAACCACAGCACTATTTGCAGTGATTGTTCCGATAGAGACACCTGTAGGTGCAATACATGGTGGAGCAGCTGTAATATTGACAAGATAGTCTTCTGTTTCTCCATAGTTGGTGTTTGTACAAGCTCCTGCTGCAGTATATGCATTATCTGAACCGCCTCGAACGCGCAATCTTGTATTTCCAAGGGTTGCTCCAATAGGTACTACAAAGTTATAGGTAACTGTAGCGCTTCCGCCGGCAGCTGACGCAGCAAGCGCTATATTCTCTGATGCTGAAAAAATTCCATCCTGGTTATAGTCTATCCATGCAGCACTGTATTGCGTTCCATCTGTACCGAATGTAATGGCCAGCGAGTTTGTAGTAGTGCGGGCTAGGTCAAGCGGGGTGTTGTTATACTGCTGGTAGTTCGTTGTCCCGTTTGAAGTAGATGCCTGTATTAATGTTGCACCTGCAGCATTCGTTACCTTAACGTTGGTAACAATATCTATTCCATTAACGAACGTTGTCAACCCTGCATTACAATAACAAGTGGTGGGCGGATTTTGTGTAATCAATAAATCTGTTGAGAACGCATCAGTACCGCTACAAGTCATTTTACGATGATAATAAGTTGCTGATGTTTGCGAAGCAACTATGTAGGTCGTAGCAGTGGCACCAGCAATAGGTGCGAAAGAACCAGGCAAACCTGTGGCTGATGATTCCCATTGATATGTTAACCCGGCACCAAAACTTGCTCCCGTAACTGACAAGGTGAAGGGGGAACTTGGACATGCAGAAGCCGTCGTCGACTGAGTTGTTCCACCACCTAATGATCCTGGCACGCAGGGAGGCGGAGGAAGCCACATATAAGTCAGGCCAGAAGTAGGCATACCCGGCGGGTTAGTTACAGTATTCCAGGCCTGGGTTGAACTATTAGCAGTTCCTGCAGTCGAAGCAGTAAAAGCAGTGGTCGTTGCATTAAGCCTGTTGTTATAGTCTGCGTTGGTTAATCCTCTTAAACCAATTTGGCGGGTGCCCGAAAAGGTTGTGGTTCCAATTATATTTGCCAATGTACCGCCATAAACCACTTTTATCGCATTAGAAGACTCTGCCAGTCTTATTTGAAAATCGAAAACATATCCAGCTGTGGTGGAAGTAGTATACGAGGGTCTGAAATTCGTCCATTGAATGACCATTTCCCTGTTAGGAGCGCTCCCAACTACCTGGTAGCGGATATCACCGGTCACTCCTGCAAGAGTCCATACGGAATTAATATCGCCGCCCCATGCAGCAATAGCGCCATCATAAGTCGTTGTGGCGGAAATCGGCGTATACGAGGCCCCCGCCGGAACGGTTGCACCAAAGGAGATAAATCCATTTGTGTTTATGTTAAACCCGGTATAACCAATGCCATTGAAGGTAAAAGTAAAGGGAATGGTGCCTGCCGGCATCGTGTAGGTATTATCATCAAGTGAACCGGCTCCCGTTGCCGCAGTCGCTGTGACAACGACAGTACCGGCTGTAATCGGAGTATAAGTGCCGCTGGACTGGGCGAAAACATAAGTATTCACCTGTGCATTTGCTCCAGTAACGACAAGTAATAACAATAAAGTGAGAACTGAGATGTAGACTTTTCTCATAAGCAGAGTTTGTTAGTTATGTACGTGGTTGTTTCGGTAGTCCCAGAAGGACTTAATAAAGCTTGAAAGTTATCTATTTTTTAGATTACACCCCTAACTTTTTTAACTGTTTTAGCATAGCACCTATTCTTTTGAGTCACAGGTTGGTAGGTTTATGTTTTTAATATTATCTGAGGATTCTAATACTATCTTAATCGCTGATCCGTTTTATAATTATTCCTGTCCCTTTATATGAAAAAAAATAAACTCCTGGTTAAGACATTATTTACAGGCATGATCCTGTTTGTTTGCACCGCTATTAATTCCCAGATGATAACCGGCGTATGGAAAGGAAAGATCAACCACCAAAAAGCGGAGGTAAAGATCATACAGCGCGGTGATAGTCTTACCGGAACATCCTATTATTACGAGTCAGCTACCAATTACCGCCGCTACAGTATCAAAGGATATTTTGATGCCAACACTAATGAAGCTGTCTGGTGGGATGACCAACTGATCGAAGAAAGAAACGGAAAATACACTACAGCTCCCGGCAAAATACCCCTGTTATCAAGAGCTGATTTCAATTGTCCCGGCGACGGCCGCATGATGCTTGACGGTAAAGCAGGTAAACTGCAGGATGAAAACCCGAACGGTGATCTCCATCTTGATAAGATCGAACAGGGCTCATTTGCTGATGAATGGACAGATGTTATCAATAATTATTTGGCCGGTGGTAATGATCCTGATATCATTGACAGCGTCGAAACTGTTGCAGGAAGACCTGTCGAAAAGCCGGTAGCGAGAGACGAGCCCAAACCGGTCACTATTCATCGGGACGAACCGGTGATAGCAAAAGAAAAACCAATACAGGTTACGCCTGTCGAAGACCCAAAGCCCCAGACAGTGGAAGAAAAATTTGTTTCCCGCAAGAAAACATTTACTAAAGAAATTCCCGTGACTGGCGACTCGATAGAATTACGTTTTTATGATAACGCAGAGATAGACGGGGACTCTATTTCACTTTTCCTGAATGACAGGCTCATTTTCGAGCATATCCGGCTTACGGAAAAAGCCTACACCATAAAGCTGGCAGTCGGTGACCTCAATGACAGCAATGAATTAACTATGGTGGCGGAAAATCTTGGCACCATTCCTCCCAATACTTCTTATATGGTCGTCATGGTTGGCGAAAACCGGTATGATGCAAGATTGGAAAGCACGGAAGGAAGTTCTGCTATGATTAGGTTTGTGAAGAACACGAAGAAGTAAGAACCAAGAACCAATCCCGCCAATTGGCGGGACAAGAACCAAATAAGCACCAATATTTAAAATTTAAATAATAAACCCGAATGATCGGGATGTCCGGTTTTCGGGTTTGGTCATTCGGATTTATTTGGTTCTTGGTTCTTGCTATTTGGTTCTTTTCGAACTTTAATGTCTCGCCTTTACATCCTTCATGATTTCATCAATAGCTTTATCCAACTGCAGATCACGTCCATTCAACTTATCTTCAAACGTATTGACGACAAGAATATCGGGATGGACCCCTGTTGCTTCCAGGTCTTTACCCTCGAGGCTATAACAACCCCAGGCCGGCATGCGTACTGAAGAACCATCCACCAGGCTGATGCCACTGGTAAATATGATCCAGCGATAGGTTTCGTTGCCAATGATCTTTCCTAGCTTCAGCGCTTTGAAACCCTGCGAGGTCATTTCAGCATCGCTTAATGATTGCTCGTTGACCAGCAGGATAATAGGTTTATCGCTTGGTGCAAAATTGGACTGGGTTGTCATCTTTCCTTCCCTGTACTTCCATTGAAGATAGGAACGCTGTGAAAGGAATTTCAAAACTTCGTCATGTACGTTACCACCTGTATTATAGCGGAGGTCAAATATCAATGCGTCTTTATTGTTCAACTCCTGCGTCATATCGATCATGAACTGGTCCAGTTCTCCCTGTCCCATGTTCTTCATATAACCGTAAGCAACGCGTCCATTACTTTTTTCGTCGACCCGTTTCTGGTTGTTGTCGATCCATTCATCATACAAATTGGTAAATAGTGTGGCCTGCGGGTGGATCTTTACATTAACTACCTGCCCGCTTCTCAGGAATGCCAGTCTGAGCTCCCTGTCTCTCGAGGGAACCGTGAAATAATAACTCCTGTCCTTTGTTTTATCAACTTCTTCGTCGTTCACTTTTATCAAAACGTCGCCAGGTTTAACATCGATTGCTTTTCTATCGGCAGCTGATCGTTTAACGACGTATTTTACTTTATAAGGATCCTGGTCTTCAAAGATGATCCCCGTTTCCATTGTTTGATTTTGCAGCGTTATATTTTCATCGTCCCCAAATGTGCCGAATCCCTGGTGAGATGAATTAAGCTCCCCGAGCATATCGTTAAGCATTACCCGCAGGTCAGCTCTCGTATTCAGGTAAGGAACAAACTGGCGATAATAATCTTTTGTTTTTTTCCAGTCCAGCCCATGAAATTTTTCATCGTAGTATCCTTCTTCCATCTGGGCCCAGGCTTCATCAAACATTTGTGCAAACTCTTCTGACAGGTTGCGACGGAACGTATAACTGATACTAATGGCATCCGTCTTGTTGGCATCGAGATTTAGTTTGCTGATGTTGCCGTTATACAAAACATACAATTTGTCGCTTACTTCAACAATACCATACCCGAAAGCGCCATCTGTACCGGTAATCTTCTCTGTTTTATTTGTTTCAAACGGTTCTATCACCGTTTTCCAAAGCGCATTGCGTCCTTCCCCATGATTACTTGAGTAAAGAACGGTCGTCTTTTCCCCTTTTTGATAAACGAATTGAAGGAACTGGGCGCCGAGATTAGGACTCACCTGTTCCAATCTTTCCATGATCCTGTCTGTATCGATCGTGATCAGTTTGGGATCAGGAGCAGCAGTCTTTTTTGTAGTATCCTTTTTCTCTTCTTTTTTTTCTTCTTTAAAAAGCTCGTTGTATTTATCCGAACGATAGGGCTCATCCAGTTTTTCAAGAGGTACCCGGTATACTTTTGCATTGGGCATACCAAATGGATAAGACGGCTTCAACCGCTGGGAGGTGAAGTAAATGTATTTGCCATCCGGCGACCAGATAGGGCCGGTTTCCGTGATACCTCTGTTTGTAAGATTGATCGTTTTGTTTTCCTTGATATTATAAACAAAAATATCCTGCTCAAAACTCCTGTAAGCGGTAAACAACACATATTCATCATTCGGTGAAAAGCCGGGATCGCTGTTTTGGAAAGCCCAGATCTCGTCTTTTACGATCGTCTTGCTTTCGCCAGTTTTTGTATCCAGCAATCTTACTTCATCCCGTCCAGTCAGGTAAATCGCTTTGCTACGATTTTTATTAAGCACAATCGAGCGACTATTTTTTTTATCATGAGTGAGTTGTTTCAGCGAAAGACTGCTATCAGCCCTGATCGTATACAGATTGGTATATCCATCCAGGGTTTGATTAAACAATAAGGTCTTATTGTCTGCCAGCCATTTTACTTCCAACACTCTTTCTGCTGAACCGCGGCGCAACTGTTGCACGAATTTGCCTTCCACATCGCTTACAAACAATTCACCTCTCGAAACAAAAGCCAGTTTTTTTCCATCCGGGGAAACATCGAATGTTTCTATATTTCCTTTTACCTCAAAATCTTTTTCCTTGGGGAGCGTGTTGTTACGAACGATTGAAATATCGAGCTTCTCGGCTTTATCGGATTTTACATCATACAGCCATAACTGGTAATCTTTTTCAAACACCACTTTCCCGCCATTTGCGTTGACCGAAGGGCTTTTGATGGAGGAGGAAAATTTGGTAAGGCCTTTTTTCTTCCCGTTGTCCAAAGTATAAAGATTGTACTCGCCATTGGCTTCATCGGAAATGAAATAGATAGTTCCATTCCTGTCGATGGTGGTACCAAAATCCTTTCCTTCCCAATCAGTATATTTCTTGTATTGCTTTGTCTTCGGATTGTAAGATTGAATATCGGGGTTGAACGGCCCTTTATATCTTTTGCGCTGCGCCTGGCTAATACTTTCCCAGGTATCGTTAAAAAATATTTCACCGGAAGAAGGATGCTCGAGCAGGTTATGGTCATACTGGAAAAAATAGTTGCCAAAGACCCGTACCGGGGTGCCGCCTTCAGCTGAAACCCTGTAACCGGCTACCTGCCCCATCCGGTTGCTGTTAAAATAAATATACTTCGAATCCCAGCTCCAGCTGGTTACATCATCATTACTACTATGGTATGTGACCTGTTTCACATCCCCTCCGTTTATGGGAACTACAAATACATCTGCATTGCCATACTGCCTGCCGGTAAATGCGATCCACCGGCCATCTGGTGAAACTCTTGGGCTGTTCTCATAACCCTGCATAGCTGTCAGCCGCGAGGCCTGGCCGCTTTTGATATCCGCTTTCCACAGATCGCCTTCGAAACTGAAGACAACAGTTTGCCCATCAGGAGTAAGACAGGGATTAGTTAAAAAGAATGCTTTATTGGTTTGACCCGAAACCAATAACGAACAGAAAAAGCTAATGGCAAAAAGTATATTTCTCATAGCAACTATTTAAAACCGGAAATTACGATCCGGCAATATTACTTGGTTACCGCCTGTAAAGAAAAATCCCGCCCTCCCCCGTGAGCTTGTCACTGCGAGGCAACAGAAGATCAATTGAGATAGGTATTCGTTGCCGACGCAGTCTAAAAGAATCTTCAGTTTCTATTTCGTCTAGTTTGCGTCGGTCTGCTGGTAGCTACTTTCGCGTTGCAGAAACTGCCGGCAGCCCTCGCAAAGACGGAAGACTCTGCGAGGCGGTGACGTTCGTTGTGCGGACGGCAATCTCTCTCTGCGAACCGTTACTGCGAGGCAATAGAAGATCAATTGAAAAGGCCGTCGTTGCCGATGCAGTCTTTTTTATGACGGGATGCTTTTTACGAGAAAATATTTCCTTATTAATGGGTGCCAATAACGACTTTGAAAGTCATCTCCGTTCCGTCGCTGGCATAAAACTTAACCATATAAACTCCGGCGGCAACGTTGAGCAAAGTGATATCTGTGGTCTGGCCGAACGATAGACCCGCGATCTGCTGTGACCTCACCAGGGCGCCATTGCTGGCATAAACTTTCATACCAAGCGAAGTATACAGGGTACTGTTCATTTTTATCTTGAACCGTCCATTGTTCGGGTTCGGGAACAGTATAATAGCATTATTGCTCAGTGTTAATCTCCTTTCGGGGCAATCTTCCAGCTTGGCTATAGTTGTAGCGATCGTCGTGCAACCATTGGTATTGGTGTATGTGTACGTAAGTGTATGTGTGCCCGGCGCTGTGGAAGAAGGAACAAAGTTACCACCTGATATACCCGGGCCCGACCAGGTGCCTCCGGCTGGTGTTGCCACTAAAGCTATCGCAGAGTCACTGGTACATATCCTCGAAGGAAGAACAGTGACGATGGTTACAGGAGTTTGGGTAGTTACCGTTAATGTGGCTGCATTGGAAGTGACAGAACCGCAAGTGCCTGTTATCACACTCCGGAATTTATTACCATTCATCGCGTTTGTCGCTCCAATGGTCAGGGTTGCCGAAGTCTGACCCGGTACGTCGTTATAAGTAGCGCCATTGTCTGTGCTTACCTGCCATTTATAGGTCAGCGTGCCGGATCCGGTAGCTGTGACTGAGAAGCTGGCATTTGTACCGCCGCATACTCCCGTATTATTTGGATGAGCGCTAACAGTTACCAGCCGGTTAACTACTAAGGTCACAACGTTGGATGTGGCGCTTGTTAGTCCATTGGTTGCTACTGAACGATACTTATATCCATTCATCGCTGCTGTAGCGGTGAAGGTTAATGTTGTGGAAGTTTGACCGGGAATATCATTAAATGTACCTCCTCCATCTGTACTTACCTGCCATTTATAGGTCGGAGAAGGAGTACCGGTAGCAGCTGCTGTAAAGCTTACACTATTGTTTTCACAAATAGCCGCATCATTGGGCTGGGTTGTGAAGGTGACAACCGCATTCGCAGTTCCCCTGACGAATATGGGATTAACAGTATTGTCAACAAGCGTGCCCGTAGAATTATACAAACCGGCTTTTATTATACCACCACAACCATTTATGTGTATGATATCATCTATATACCATCCCTCGTAAGTTGAGTTGCTGGCATTGGTTGCATTGGTCTGCATCCGGAAGCGTACCCTTATGGATTGACCACTGAAGGATGAAAGGTTGACAATGGTAGTTATGAACTGGTCGCTGCCCTGTCCATAACTTACACCACTGAAGATGCGCTGACCGCTACCCCATGGTGAACCGATGATTGTCGTGGTGTTGTACCCATTTTGAACAATATAAGGACCGGCATCGATCCAGTTGGCACCATTGTCGGTTGTAATCTCTATCCTGCCTCCATCTACTGCATTCTCCAATACATAATAATGTTTGATGGCAAGAACCGAAAGGCTGCCTGCTGTAAATGCATTTGATGTAAGTGTGAAATCGGAAGTAGTAGCCGGGTTGGCAGCGAACCATGAATTGGACGGGCTGCTGAAGCGGGTGTTGCTGGCAGTCCAAAGTGTTGAACCCACTGCTGCTGCCGGTGTCAATCCACCGATACTGTTACCGTCGCGATTGTCATTGATAGATGTATCAACCGAACATCCGGAAGTTGGTTGCAGTGTGATAGAAAAATTCTTCGTCTCAAGCGTATTGGTAAAATTCACCGGAGTGAACGTAACGATATTTCCATTCAATATACCGCCGCCTGTACTGCTTACATAACTAAATCCTGAAGGAATAGTATCTCTTATCACATAGTTATTCGCGGGAGCAAGGCATCCACAGGAAGCAGAAAGATTTACTGTTACCTGTGCGCTCTGGTCAACTACGGCAGGCGTGGTTGTTTTAGCAAGCGTCACTGAAGAAGGAACATCAAAAGCAGCTACCTGGTCGGTTGCGCTATTCGAATTCCCCTGCACAGCGCTATATCCCATACCTCTGCGGGCGAAAGCATTCCAAATCGCACATTTATGCCTATAGTTATATAAAATAGAATCCGCGGCCAGTATTGCATTTCTCGCATCGAGGAACCCCGGACGGCAGGTTTGGAGTCTTAATCCTTCCATCACTAATTTCAGTGCGATGGCATTACCGCCATTACTGGAAGCATTATAAATATTGGGTTCGATCGCTCCCTCCTGCTGAATAATATTCCATGTCATATCCCACAATGCGGAGGTCCATACTTCGCCGATATAATGCGATTCAGGATTTGCCGCGACATCGGTATAAGTGTGCGGGTTCACCGTCATATTGTAAGAGTAAGGATATGTGCGAAGACCGGTACCACTGGGGTTTTGTCCGAGTACATAGGTAGCCATTGAGCGGGACAAATTTCCGTCGGTCAGTTGCGCCGTTGACCAGTTGGTTACCATCATCAGTGCAAAAAAATCGCTCCATCCTTCACCGCCCTGTTCAGCATTTTGCAGGCAGCTCGCATTGGTGCGACCACCGGTAAGACGGTTTGAAATCCCATGGCCGAATTCGTGGCAGACTACACTTGCATCCAGGTCGCCATCCCGGTTAACACCGGCTGTCAGGGTAACTGTTACGTTGTTGTTGATCTGTGCAGTGATGGTATTGCCATCTTCCTGCGAGATCATAACAGCAGGGATCGTGATGGTATTATCGGTACCTCCCATGATAATAGGATCGCCAGGTACATTATTGAGCATGACCACTGCGATAGCTCCGGCATTCTGCGCATTCTTCACCTTATCGGTGAAATTGCAGTTTCCTCTTACAATAACGGCGATCTTGCCAACAATAGAATTAGCAGGAATAACGCAGGCTTCGTGAGTAGTACCGGCAGCATTATCATTATAATATACCAGCGTCCCGCTTACCGGGCCTATATTGATCAGTTTATTGGCTGTGCTGAACCCACTTTCAACAGTGGCATAATCTCCTGCAATAACCGCGGGAGTATTTACAGTCAGGCTGGGTACCCGGGAAAACAGGTACATCTGCATACGGCCGCTGCTTCCGTCGACAGGGGTTGCAAAGTTGGCATTGTTCGTACCGGATGCATCTTGCGCTTCTGCTCTTACAAAATCATTACCTGATCCGCCGCGCCCGAGATTATCGGACTGGAAATTCCCTGAAACTTCATTAAACCCGTATTGATACATTACATCATGCATCAGGTTGTTCCAGTAAAACAAATTATCCAGTGCGAATTTCCTGTTTTGTACAGTCGAAGGCTCATTAGTAAATGTTGGCGGGTTATTAAAGGTAAGAGAGGGTATAGGAGTTGATGAAGTATCCGGGAAATTGGTGCTGCTGGCATTATTCGAGTTATTGATATCGAGATAAGCAAACACATTATTGCCACGGGTAATATCATAATCGGTGACACCATCGTAATGCCAACCATTCGTGATCGCGTTATTGCCGGCTCCCGCCTTCAGCCAGGGCTGATTGTCTACTCCTATTGTTCCGCTTGCCGGGCTTTCACCTGGAAAACGCACAACATAATAACCGGCGTTGGTTATGCTGGTAGGAAGAAGACCTCTAAATGTCCTGTTGTCCTGCCGGGACAGGTGAAACCGGTTTGTAAAATTGCCAGGGTTGTTATTTTTGAAGTTGGAGATGTTTTCATGAACGGTCCAGTTGTCCTTCTCAATAAAAGATCCATTCATAGCATCGATGCGCACGTTCCACCAATCCGGCGAACCGGCGACATCGATATTTACATTCCATGCAAGTTTTACTGTTTTCAGTTCGTCATCTGTCAACCAGAACAGCTCAGCAGTTATGTTTTGCTTGGCAATAGATGCCGGCGACAAAACGATTTTTTTATCCGTGCTGAATTTATTGTCTACCACCTGCAGGTTAACCGGCCTGGCTAATTGCAAATGTTCCGCGGAACGCATCACCGCCTGGTCGGCCGCAATGGACGGAACGGGTTGGCCTGCTTTGCCGGCAATATCATTTACAAACTTGCCGGAAGTATACAAAAGTTGATTGTTCCTAAATACTGCAGTAATAATCGTATTGTAAACCCTGACACCATTCCAGATCTGTTGGATATAGGAATAAAGTATCCCTGTGCCTGGATCGATAAAATAGCTGTTTATAACAACGTTCTCTGCGTCTGCAGAGCTAATGTGTAATTGTGCTGCGTGTGTTTTGACAAGGTCCTGGACTGATTTTTCTGTGACATCCTGTGCCTTTACCTCAGAAACAAAAAAAAGGGCCAAAAAAGCTATGGCCGCAGAATAGAATTTCCCCATGCATAATAGTTTGGGCGGTGAAAATAAGCCAAATTCAGGCTTTAGCCACCTGCCTATAAATTTTCTTGATTGAAAATCATTATCCTTTCTCATATGTATGATATAAAAAACATTTTTACTTTGTTGCCGTGTTGGGAAGTATTGAAATAGAATCCTTAATAGCTGGTCAAATCGACATACTATCGATTAACGGTTAACCACTCATCCAAATTTTCGAGGCTTCTACATTTTTAAGTGAAAACCTGGAAGCCTTGCCTGGCGACCCAGAATCCTGGTTGCTGACTTTAAAACTGCCTTGCCCCTGGGAAAGCGGGGCGCAATTGACAGCGTAGGTGAGGATTATTTTTTATTGGTGTTATAAAATTCGGTAGCTCTTTTAATGATCAGGTCCTCGTTACCCTTGCTGTAATTCAGGTAGGTCTTGTAGCTTGTTTCTTCGGCATATAGTTTTTTATAAGAACCGGAAAGCAGGAAGGGTTCATATTCATTGTCCTTCATCAGTTGCATCAAAACGGTCAAAAGGTCCAGGTCTTTGACTTTACCTGCGCGGTAGGTAGCAATAATAAAAGGTATCATTTCCCGGGCATTGATCTCCAGCATGGCCTGTTTGAAATTAACACCGGCTCTTTTTGTTCTTCCCATACTTTCTTTCATGAATGCGATCACGGAATCACGATTGGCGCTAAGGAACTTTGTTTGTCTTTCGCTCCAGGCATAATGATAAAAAGCATCGGGCAGGTAAGCAAAAATCTTTTTGTCCTCATCCGTCTCGTGAGATTCAGCGTCGGAACTAAGGCTGTATGTTTCTGCATGGATTATGTTATAAGTAAATTTTTCCCGGAGGGAAAGTGCATCGTAGTCCTTCTTGCTTATGGCTTTGTTATCTCCCGCATTCGATTTGGTCTCATTGATCAGGGCCTGGATCTTTGTAAGGCCGTAAGGCGGCACCGTTAGTCTGACCCTTATTGCATGATAAACGAGGTCTCCATCAACATGTCTTTTTCCGCGTCGTTGGGCTATAAGAGAAAGAGAACAAAAAATAAATAACAGGGATAGGGTAAATTTCATGGTAAATCAGTTAATTGGTTAATTAGTTAATCCGTGTTTCCGCCTCACGATTCACCACTCACCTCTTACGTCTCACGTTCATCACACTACTACATTCACCATCTTCCCTTCCTTATATATTATCTTCTTCGGTGGCTTTCCCTCCAGCCATTTTTGCACTACTGCATTTGCCAACACTATCTTTTCAACTTCTGATTCGGGAATGCCCAGGGCCATATCGATCGTGGTACGCATCTTACCGTTGATTGAAACCGGGTATTGTTTGCTGCTTTCTACAAGATATTTCTCTTCAAGTTTAGGAAAGGCCGCGTCTAATATCGTCCCGTTATTACCTAACTGGTGCCACAACTCTTCTGCAATATGCGGTGCATAAGGTGCCAGCAGTATCAATAACGGTTCAAGGACATCTTTCTTGTGCGATTTCAAATCTGTAAGATCATTTACGGCGATCATAAAAGCGCTGACTCCCGTATTGAAACTGAAACGCTCGGTATCTTCTTCGATCTTTTTGATGAGACGATGCAACACTTTTAGTTCGGCCTCGGAAGCTCCCTCTCCAGGTTGCTTCGCTGCGCTCGCAATGGCGGGGGGAGAGGCCAGGCGCCATAATTTCTTTAAAAAGCGGTGTACGCCCTCGATTCCTTTGGTATCCCAGGGTTTGCTCATTTCAACTGGTCCCAAAAACATTTCATACATGCGGAATGTATCGGCGCCATATTTTATTACCAGGTCATCTGGGTTGACGGTATTGAATTTTGACTTGGACATTTTCTCTACTTCAGCGCCACAGATATATTTACCATCTTCCAAAATGAATTGTGCATCCATATATTCACCATTGCGCCATTGTTTGAACAGTTCTATATCCAGTTCAAACCCATCAACAATATTTACATCCACATGCAGGGGATCAACCTGGTACTGTTCTTTCAAACCAGACGATACAAATTTGTTGGTGCCATGTATCCTGTAAACAAACCTCGAAGAGCCCTGTATCATTCCCTGGTTCACCAGTCTTCGGTATGGCTCGTCATGACCGACCCAGCCCCTGTCATACAAGAACTTTGTCCACATGCGGCTGTACAATAAATGACCTACTGCATGTTCCGTTCCCCCAATGTACAGGTCAACCTGTCCCCAGTAATCCGAAGCTTTGCGGCTGCAAAACTCTCCATCATTTTGAGGGTCCATATAACGGAGAAAATACCAGCTGCTACCGGCATAACCGGGCATTGTATTGGTTTCAAGCGCTCCAGCCCCCCCACCCCCCGAAGGGGGGATTTTGGACTCAAACTGGTTGACCCAGTCTTTAATGTTAGCCAAAGGTCCTTCGCCTTCGGGGCCGGGTTTGTAGCTGTCTACATGCGGCAGGACCAAGGGCAGTTCTTTTTCATCTAAAGGATAAGCGATACCATCTTTCCAGGTAATTGGAAAAGGTTCTCCCCAATAACGTTGACGGCTAAAGGCCGCATCTCGCATTTTAAAATTTACTTTCCTTACCCCAATTCCATTTTCCTCAATTTTTTTTATCGCTACTTCGATTGCATCTCTCATCACTATGCCATTGAGAAAATCGCTGTTCTCAAGTATGGCATCTTTTGTAGGATTGGCTTCTTCACCATTGTAGTGGGAGCCGATTATATTGGTAATAGGTATTCCAAAATGCTTTGCAAACTTATGATCACGCTCATCGCCACAAGGCACGGCCATGATAGCCCCGGTACCATACCCGGCCAGCACGTATTCACTGATCCAGATAGGGATTCGCCTGTGATTAAAAGGATGAATGGCATATGAGCCTGTAAACACACCGCTTATCTTTTTTTCCGCCATTCTTTCCCGTTCGTTACGACTGTTTACATAAACGATATATTCATCAACCACTTTTCTCTGTGTGTCGGTTATTATTTCATTTATCAATTCATGCTCAGGGGCGATGACCATGAAATCGACTCCAAAGATCGTATCGGGCCGCGTGGTGTAGACTCGAAGTTTATTGCAGTCGCTACGCCCTGTTTCTTCCCGCTCACCGAACTCGATATCAAAATCAATTTCAGCCCCGCTACTCTTCCCGATCCAGTTACCCTGCATCTCCTTCATCGCTTCACTAAAATCCACTTGCTGCAGGCTCTCGAGCAGGCGATCGGCATATTCTGTAATGCGCAGGTACCATTGACGCAGTTTTTTCTTTACCACGGGATGACCACCGCGTTCACTGAGGCCATTGATAACTTCATCATTGGCCAGCACAGTACCTAACGCTTCGCACCAGTTCACTTCACCGACACCACAATAGGCCAGGCGATATTCCATCAGGATATCCTGTTGAGTCCTTTCGCTAAAACTTTTCCACTGTTGGGCTGAGAAACCCGAAGACGCCAACTCGAAATCCGCATCTTTAATCCCGATGGCTATCGGGACGAATTTCGAGTCCGGTAACGGATGATCTTTATTGCCTTCTTTTTCGAATGCGGCTACCAGGTTTTTGATAGGTTCAGCTTTCCGCGTTTGACGATTAAAGAAGGACTCAAACAATTGGAGAAAGATCCATTGTGTCCATTTATAAAATTCAGGTTTGGATGTATTCACTTCCCTGTCCCAGTCGAAGCAAAACCCGATCTTGTCCAGCTGGCTGCGGAAGTTTTTGATATTGGCAGCTGTAGAAACAGCAGGGTGAATGCCATGGTCCAGTGCATACTGTTCTGCAGGTAATCCAAATGCATCATATCCCATTGGGTGCAATACATTAAACCCTTTCAAACGTTTAAAGCGGCTGTATATATCGGAAGCTATATATCCCAGTGGATGACCTACATGCAAGCCCACCCCACTCGGGTAAGGGAACATATCGAGCACGTAGCATTTCGGCTTCGGGGATTCGTTTGATACCTTATAAACTTTGTTCTCTTTCCACCATTCCTGCCATTTCTTTTCGATCTCCCTGAAATTATATTCCGCTCCACCGGCGCCTTGCGTGGAATTATCAGAAGCACTCTTATTACCTGTTTCGCTCATTATTTACAACCTGTTTATATTTTTGAATTTCCACCTGCACGGTGGCATGTAGTGATCAATGGTCGGGTCAGTAGTGAGTGGGCTGTTCACCTCCCGATAGCTATCGGGAGACCATTCACTTCTTTAACAAATAACTTACAACTTATGGCAATATCAACCTTTTGCAACCGTTAATGAGGGGCAAAAATACTGATTTGTAAAACTGAATTGGTTATTTTTGTGCCTGTCTAAACGGATTATGTTGTTGGGAAATAAAAAAATTTTAAGCTCATCCGCAAGGGCGGGTAGTTTGTTTGGACCCTATTAAATTCTAAATCCATTACTATGGCTAAGATTGCCTCTATCAAACGGGGTAAACCGTCTTACTTCATGTCGATCCTCGGGGTGACCCTGGTGCTGTTCCTGTTGGGTATTATCGGCTGGCTCATCGTCAATGCCAACAAATTGGGTAATCATTTTAAAGAGAACGTGGAGATCCATGCTAACTTACGGGGCGACCTGAGTCCCAACGACAGTGCAGCCCTTATGGCCTATGTTTCCACCAAACCTTACATACGGGAGATCACGTACATCAATAAAGAAAAGGCGAAAGAAATTTGGATCGGTGACGATAATAAGGATTGGGATGGCATACTGGATGCCAATCCCCTGCCCAGCAGCATTGCGTTTAAGGTCAAGGCCCAATACATGAACGTCGATTCGCTCACTTCCATTCAAAATGACCTGCAGCAGCAGACTTTTGTCACCGATGTATCCTATCCCAAGGCACTGGTTGGTGAATTGAACAATAATATCCGCAAGATCAGTATCGGCTTACTGATCGTTGCCATCATCCTTTCCGTGGTGGTAATAATATTGATAGACAATACTATCAAACTGGCTATGTTCAGCAACCGCTTCCTTATTAAAACCATGCAGATGGTGGGAGCCACACGCTGGTTCATTGCCCGGCCAATGAATAGCAGGGCAATTATCAACGGTGCCGTCAGCGGGTTAATAGCGATCGTTGCTGTGTTCCTGCTGATCCTCGTGGCCGAGAATTATATCCCCGGGGTAAAAGTGCTTCACGATAATACAACCCTGGTCCTGCTCTTTGTAGTACTGATCGTCCTGGGCATCTGTATCACGCTGTTCAGCACCCACCGAAGCGTGATAAAATACCTGAAGATGAAGCTGGATGACCTGTATTGAGAGAAAATCCGAAATAAGAATGTCGAAGCACGAATCCCGATGGCTGTTGGGATCAACAGGAAACGGAAGTTCTAAGAAGGCTCTTTCGGATTTCGTTCTTTCGGAATTCGTGCTTTTTCAACTATCTTGCGCCTTCAAATTTAAAGCAAAAACATGGCTGAAATAAAGAATACAACACCGCCCGTATCAACATCATTCTTTTCAAAGGAGAACTATCTCTGGATGGCGATAGGTATAGCGGTGATAGCTATCGGCATGTTCCTGATGTCAGGCGGCGCCAGTACCGATCCCAATGTTTTTTCGGCAGATGAAGTTTATAGCAAACAGCGGATCACTGTTGCTCCCATCCTGATCCTGGTTGGTCTCGTGATAGAGATCTTTGCTATTTTCAGGAAACCCAAAGGATAACTTCTTTCCCTGTATAAAAAATTGAGCGATGATTCTTTCATCGCTTTTTTATTTATTATGTTGCAGCATTATAGTCACTCTTTTTATCAGTGAGCGTAGCGTAGCGACCTGGATGCTGCCTACTCTCTCTCCCGTCATTGCGATCCCGCTGAAAGCGGGAGAAGCAAGGAGAGTGAGCCGGGAGAGAGGCCGTAGTAAAGAAAAACCAACTGAATATGGGTATAGTCGAAGCATTTATAATAGCCATCGTAGAAGGTCTAACCGAGTTCCTCCCAGTCTCTTCTACCGGCCATATGATCATCACCAGTTCTTTGCTGGGTATTGAAAAAGATGAGTTCACCAAGTTATTTGAGGTGGCTATCCAGTTCGGGGCCATACTTGCAGTAGTGCTGTTGTACTGGCGCAAGTTTGTCAATTTCGCCCGCTGGCAGTTCTAT
>Ga0066652_100000456_pt1 | contig 19659 bp, 16 predicted proteins | sample GraSoiAngelo_101_FD_71413 | JGI IMG/M metagenome (GOLD analysis project Ga0066652, IMG submission 71413) | Grasslands soil microbial communities from the Angelo Coastal Reserve, California, USA - 14_0903_02_30cm | ecosystem: Environmental > Terrestrial > Soil > Grasslands | place: USA... | reverse complement strand
CCGACGCGCGACGCAACGCACTCAGCCCGGCATTCTTCGTCTCGTTGAAGACGCGCAGTCCGCACCAGGCGAGGATGCGATTCTCACCACGCAGCGGCGCGACGTCCGCGATCGTCGCGAGCGCCACGAGGTCGATCATGTTGTAGACCGGATTGGGGCTCGCGCCCATCGCCCGCGTCACCGCCATTGCCAGCTTGTACGCAACGCCCGCGGCGCAGAGATCCTTGTCGAGCGACGGGCATCCCGGCTTCCGCGGATTCAGGACGGCGAAGGCGGCCGGGAGTGGCCCGCCGGGGAGGTGATGGTCCGTGACGATGACGTCGACGCCACTGGCGCGCAGATCCGCGATCGGCGCCAGCGCGCTGGTGCCGCAATCGCACGTGATCACCAGTCGCGCGCCGGCGTCCTTCGCCGCCTGGACGCCCGCACTCGTGAGGTCGTACCCGTCGCGGCGGTGCGGGATGAACGGCACAACGCTTCCGCCGAGCCAGCGCAGCGTTCGCGTCAGGATCGTCGCGGAGCTGATGCCATCCACGTCGTAATCGCCGTGCACCAGGATCGTCTCATGATCGCGGATTGCACGCACGATGCGATCGACGGCGAGGTCCAGATCACCGAGGGTGGACGGATCATGCAGCTGATCCAGCCGCGGTCGAAGGAAGCGCTTCGCGCTCTCGACGTCCCGATGCCCTCGCGCGACGAGCAACCGACACAGGAGCGGCGGCAGATTCAGCTCCCGGCACAGCACAGCGACCGCGGCCGGGTCGGCTGCTTCCGGAAGTAGCCAGCGCGAATGCATGCGAACAGCCGTTGCGGTCACGCTCAGCAAGGTAGGAGCGGGACCGTTGATTGCAATCGGTTATTCCGCCGCGTAGAGCAAAACGCCGCAACCCTCGCAAAGCTCTGTGGCGCCTGTAGCTACCATCGTGCTGCGCCGCTGCATCGGGATCGCGGTATCACAATGCGCGCATGACTCGCCGCGAAGTGGAAAAACTGCCGTCGCGCGGCGCTTCTCCCGGATCCGATCATACCGCTGGAGCAACGTCCTCGGCACGGACGCCGCCTTTCGGTCGCGCTCGGTGCGGATATGCGCGAGCTCCGCTTCCATGGCGCCGCGGTCGGAGTCCAGCGTCGACCGCGTCTCGACCTGCACCTGTTCGATGTCGCTGAGCGTCTGCTCGCGATCGGTAACCAGGCGGCGCAGGTCGGCCAGCCGCGTGTTGAGCGTCTCGATCTCGCGCTCTTCATCGGCGATGAATCGTTTCGCCTGATCGATCTGCGCCATCGCGGCGGCGGCTTCGCGAGGCGACGTCACCTGATTCAGCAGTCCCTCGCTGCGATCCCTGAGCTCGCGATGCTGCCGCAGGCGGTCGTTGATCTCGCGCTGGCGCTTCTCCTCCGCCGCGACCTGCTCCCGGGCCTGCCCGACCGCATCCACGGCCTTCTTCCGATCGTGCTCGAGCGCGGCGAGGCGCGGCGCGAGCGCGTTCAGCCGGTCCTCGATGCCATACACCTTGATATCGTCCGCCTGCACGTCGAGCAGCGCGGCTACGTCCGGTTTCACGACATGCCCTCCGGGAAGATCATCGTGCACGGCCGCCGAACGACTTCCAGCGTCGTCCGCCGAGTGCGTGCATCTCCGTGGTCAACTTCTGCTTGATGCCCACTAATCGGTCCTTCTCCGCATCGTCCGCGAGCGGGATCCTGCGATCGATTGCGTCGATCTCTTCACCGAGCTTTCGCTGTCGCAGCCCGGCGACGCAATCCTGGATGATTCGCGCGGGCACGTCGAGACCGCCCGCACTGGTCGTGAGCTCGTCGAGCAGCGCGACGCCGTCTTCGTCCAGCATCGCCGCCAGCGCATCCGCACCACCGTCTGGTGCTTCGACGAGTCCACGGAAGATGCTCGCCAACCGGTCGTCGCGAAAGTCGTCCAGCCCGACCTGCTCAGCCACCGACTCGATGAATTGCCGCCGATGCAGGAGCAGCCGCACGAGCTCCCGCTCCGCCGACATGCCCTCCGTGCCCAGCGCCCGCCGTCGCTCGGCGCGGCGAACTCTCGCGTCGGGATCCGTCCGCTCCGCGTCGACCGGGGTGGGCGCGTCGCGGCGCGACGCAGTCCGTCCGGACCCCTGCGTGGCGCGCTGCCGCAACTCGCGTTGGAGCACTTCCTCGCTCACCCCCACCGCCTCCGCGGTTCGAGCCAGGTACAGGCCCCGCGTGATGGCATCTGCCGCCGCGGCAATCGTCGGTAACAGGCGATCCAGCGCCACGCGCTTTCGCCGCAGGTCATTGAACCACCCTCCGCGCTGGAGGATCTGGATCTTGCGCTCCAGAACGTCCACGGCCTGGCCGAGTTGCGTCTCGAGCTTTTCGCTCCCGAAGTTGCGCACGTAGGTGTCCGGGTCCTCGCCATCGGGCAGCGTGACGACCAGCACCTTGCACCCCTGACGCAGCAGGATGTCGCCGGCCCTGAACGTGGCTTTGAGTCCAGCCCTGTCACTGTCGTACAGCAGGAACACGTTGCTCGTGTAGCGGCGTGCAGTCTCGGCCTGCACCTCAGTGAGCGCGGTGCCGAGCGGAGCAACCGTGCTTTCGATGCCGCCAGCCTGCAGCCGCAGGCAGTCGAAGTACCCTTCGACCAGCAGGACGCGATCGTCGCGTCGAATCGCGTTCTTCGCCCAGTTCAGGCCATACAACGTCGAGCCTTTCTGGAACGTCGGCGACTCCGCCGAGTTGAGATACTTGGGCTCGCCCTGTCCGATCACGCGTCCGCCGAAGGCGATCACGCGACCCTGACCATCGTAGATCGGGAACATGAGCCGGTTGCGGAAGCGCGGCCGCGGTTCGGGACCCTTTTCCTCGCGCATCACGAGCAGCCCTCCCTCGATCTGCGCCGCGTCATCGTAGCCGAGCGCGCTCAGGTGCTCGCGCAGCACGCGGGGGTCGCGGGGTGAAAAGCCCAGACCGAACCGATCGGCGGTCGCGCGGTCGATCCCGCGTCCCTCCAGGTAGCCGCGCGCGTTCGCGCCGCCTTCCTCGTCCCACAGCACCCGAACGAAGTATTCCGCGGCCGCCGCATTCATTTCCCAGAAACGCGTCCGCGGATCGGGCCCCTGTTCACGTTCACGACTGACCTCCTTCACCTCGATCCCGGATTTGTCGCCGACGTACTTCACCGCGTCGACGAAATCCATTCCCAGGTGCTTCTGGACGAACGTGAAGACGTCACCCTTCTCGTGACAGACGAAGCACATGAAGCCGCCTTTCGGCGACACGGAGAAGTTCGGATCCTTGCCATGATGGAACGGGCATGGTCCCCGGAAGCTGGTGCCGACGCGCTTGAGCTTCACGTGCTCGCCGACGATCGACACGATGTCAGCGTGCTCGCGCACGCGCTCGACGATGTCGTCGGGAATCATCCGAGCTCGGCGATCGTCACGCCGGTCCCGCCTTCGTTCCACGCGCCGAGTCGAAACTGCTTGACGCGCGTATCCTTGCTGAGCATCTCGTTCACGCGGGCGCGCAGCGCGCCAGTGCCCTTGCCGTGAATGATGCGCAGTGAAGGCAGGTCCGCGCGGATCGCGTCATCCAGCGCCTGATACACGACGGTCTCCAGCTCGTCCGCACGCAGGCCGCGGACGTCGATCTCCGTGCGCGCGTGCGCCTCGGGAAGATCGCCGTGCCACGCGACCGCGACCTCCATGTCCTGTGGCGCGATCTTCGTGAGGGTCGCGAGCGGGACCGTCGATTTGATCGCTCCGACGCTGATGATCGCGTCGCTGCCCCGGACTTCGATCACCCGTCCCGTTTTTCCGCCGAACGTCTCGATGCGGACGGCGTCTCCAGCGACCGGCGTTTCCGCATCGCCCGGTCGACCGACCGGTGCGCGTTTGCGCGCGCGGTCCTCTTCTGCGTCGAGGTCCTCGAGAACGCTCGCCTGCCTGGCTGCGAGCTGCTCCGCCTGCTGGCGCGCGGCGCGCGCCTTCTGATCCAGCTCCTCCGCGCCGGCCTTCTTCAGATCGCGCACCGTCCGCTCGATCTCGGCGCGCGCGTTGAGGAGATACTTGCGTGCTTCCTGACGCGATTCGCGCTCCACGCCGCGTTCGCGCTCGCGCACGGTGTGCTCGCGTCGCGACACGCGCTGGATGCGCTGGCGCGCATCCTCGAGGAGTGTGGCGAGCTCCTCCTCGCGCTGCTTCATCTCCGCCTCGCGCCGCTCGAGCTGCTCCAGCAGGGCGGCCAGGTCCCGCTCCGTGGTGGGGACACGTGCTTCCGCGCGCGACACCACGCGTTCGGACAACTGCAGCTTCCGCGCGATCGAGATGCCGTACGAGCGTCCCGGAATGCCCTTCAGGAAGTTGTACGTCGGCGCGAGGCGCTCGGCGTCGAACTGCAGGGATGCGTTCACCACCCCCGTCACCTGGGACGCGAGCTCCTTGAGCGCGCCGAGGTGCGAGCTCGCGAGCGTCGTGGTTCCGCGCGTCGTGAGCTCCTCGAGGATGGCCCAGCCCAGCGAGGCGCCTTCCAGCGGGTCCGTGCCGGATCCCAGCTCATCGACGAGCACCAGCGACGCCGCGGTGGCGTGGTCGAGGATCTCCGCGAGGTTCCGAAGATGCGCGCTGAACGTCGAAAGACTCGCCTCGATCGACTGCTCGTCGCCGATGTCGGCAAAGTAGTCGTCGAAGATGCGGAGGCGCGAGCCGCGGCCCACCGTCGGCGGGATGCCGGCTTGCGCCATCGCCGAGAGCAACCCTACGGCTTTGAGAAACACCGTCTTGCCGCCGGTGTTGGGACCGGACACGACGAGCGTGTGCTCGTCGGCGGTCATCTCGACGTCGAACGCGACCACCTCGACTCCCTGCGCGAGCAGCAGGGGATGCCGGCCTTCGCGCACCGTCCAGCTGTGCTCCGCAAACGCGACGGGCGCGCCGTTGTATCGTGCGGCAAACTCCGCGCGCGCGTGCAGCGTGTCGATCTCCGCCAGGGCGTCCAGGGTGTCGGCGAGCTGCTCCCGCCTCGGCCGCACCAGCTCCGTGAGCTCCGCAAGGATTCGCTCCACCTCTTCGCGCTCGTCCGCTTCCAGCTCGCGCATCCGGTTCCCGAACTCGACGGCGGCGGGCGGCTCGACGAACAGCGTGCCGCCAGTCGCCGAGGTGTCGTGGACGATGCCGTTGACGGCATGCCGTCCCTCGCGACGCACGGGAATCACGTAGCGACCGTTCCGCATGGTGACCGACATGTCCGGCACGCGGAACGATTCGTCCAGTCGCGTGAGCTGCTTCTCGAGCAGCCGGATCAGCTCCCCTTCCGACGCGCGAAGTTCGCGACGGATGCGGCGCAGCGCGGGCGACGCGTCGTCCTTCACGGTGGCGTCATCGGCGATGGCCTTGTCAATCGCGGATTCGAGCGCGCGTTCGACGAGCAGTCGAGGGATGAACGGCGCGAGCAGCGCACGGCCGGCGGCGACGCGCTTCTCGTCGGTCAGCGCTTCGCGCGAGCGACGGGAGCTCTGCAGCAGCTGCTTCGTGGCAAGCAGCTCTGCCGCGGGCCAGCTCAACCCCGCGATGCGGAGGCGGTCGAGCGCAGCCCTCACATCCGGAACGGGCTCCGCGCGCCATGGCGGATCGCCGTCCCGGAGCGCGCGCACCGCCGCCACGCGCGCGTGCTCACGCTCGATCCAGTCACGATCCGTGCTGGGGTGCAGCTGCCGCACGCGTTCCGCTCCGAGCTCCGAGCGCGCGCGCGATGCAACTTCCTCGAGCACGCGCGGGAACTCCAGCACCGCCAACGCGTGACGGTTCACTTGCCGGCGAGTTCCTCGCGCGCGATGGCGTTGATGGCGCTGCCCTCCGCGCGTCCCTTGAACTGCGGCATGACCTTCCCCATCACGGCCCCGACGTTGTTCGCCCCCGCGGCGATGGCGGCGCGCACCGCGGCGCGGAGCTCGTCCGGGTTCACCTGTGCCGGCAGATACTTCTCGAGCATGGCCACTTCCATGCGTTCCTTTGCCGCGAGCTCGGCACGACCTGCCTTGTCGTACAGTTCGATCGACTCGCGACGCTTCTTGATGCCGCGCCGGATGACGTCGATCACGTCGTCATCGGTGAGATCGCGCCTCAGCTCGATTGCACGATTCTTCGCTTCGGAGACGGTCGTTCCGAGAAGCAGGACCGCGGCTTTGTCCTGCGCCTTGCGCGCAGCGGTCATCTCGGACTGGAGCCGCAAGAGCAGCGCAGACATCAGGCGAGGCAGGTAAAAGTGGACTGGCGCTGAACACACGGAGATTTCGCGCGCACTGTCAAGCTAGCCCGGAGGCCACCCGAGCTTGCGTCCGCCGAGGAGATGCAGATGCACGTGAAAGACGGTCTGACCCGCATCGGCGTTGGTGTTGATCACGGTGCGGTAACCCCGGGCAGCGAGCCCCTCCGACATCGCCAGGCGTACCGCGAACAGGTGCAGCCGGCCGATCATCGCGGCGTCGTCCGCGTCGTTCAGCGATGCGATGTGCTCGCGCGGAATGATGAGCATGTGGGTCGGCGCCTGTGGATTGATGTCGCGAAAGGCAAGGCAATGGTCGTCTTCCGCGACGATCTGCGCTGGAATCTCCTTTCGGACGATGCGACAGAACAGGCAGTCGGTGGCCACGTCAGACGCTCCGTGACTGAAGTTGGGCGGCGCGAATCACCGCGGCACCGGCAATGATCGCCGTCTCGAACCGCAGTGTCGATGCGCCGAGCGTGGCGACGCGCCAGCCCTGCTCGCGTGCGCCGGCGATCTCGTCTTCTTCCAATCCGCCCTCGGGACCGACAGCGAGCGCCTCGACCGAGGCCCAGCGTGCGGCCGGCAGCGCTTCGCCTGAGGCGTCGAGGAGTACACGTTCGTGGGCGTCGACGCCCGCCAGCACGGCGGCCAGCTCGTCCTCGGACAGCATGGTGGGCAGCCAGGCGCCATCGGATTGCTCGAGCGCCGATTGCATGCGCGCGCGAACCTTCTCCTGGAACTTCTCTCCTTCTCCCCGCGGCGAGACGCTGCGCGAGCGCGTGAAATACGCGGGCCGCCAGGCGGTGACCTGCAGCTCGACCGCTTTCTCCGCCGCGAGCAGCATGCGATCCCGATCGGCCACCGGCACCACCAGCTCGAGCGCGCGCGGACGCGGCCGCTGCTCGATGTCCTCCACGTCGATGGTGAGGTCGTTCTTGCCGAGCCGCGTCGCGCTGCCCATCGCGACGTCACCGACGCCGTTCACCAGGCAGACGGGGTCGCCACGCTCGATGCGGCGCACGCGCGCGTGCTGCGCCGCAGAACCATCGAGGCGGACGTGTCCGACCTGAAACGACGGCCAGAAGAGCGTGATCAGGCGACGGTGATCGCTGCGCTCCACCATTGCCCTTCCTCGTCCACGTCGGTCACCCGCCAGCCTGCCGTCCGCAGGGCGTCCGTCATCGCATCACGCTCGTCCACGAGAATGCCGCTGAGGATCGCCGCGCCATCGGACGTGAGCGCGACGCGGATCACCGGCAGGAGCTGGATCAGCACGGACGAGATGATGTTCGCCAGCACGACACGCACCGGTGCAACGAGCGGCAGCAGGGCGACGGCATCGCCCTCGAGGACGGTGACGCGATCTTCCACGCCATTGCGGCGCACATTCGATTCCGCATTCGCAATGGCATCGGCATCCATCTCGATGGCCACGCATCTCGCGGCGCCAAGCTTTGCGGCCGCGATTGCCAGCACGGCGCTTCCGGCGCCGAGATCCGCCACGACGTCACCCGCCCGCACGACGTGTTGCATGAGCCGCAGAACGCCGCGCGTCGTTTCGTGCTCGCCCGTGCCGAACGCCATCTCGGGCTCGATCACGATCTGCGCAACGTCGTCCTCATCATGGGCGAGCCACGGCGGCGTGACGACCAGATTGCCCACGCGATGAGCGGAGATGCGCGACCGCCACGCCTGCGACCAGTCCACGTCCGGTGTCTCCGCAAACTCGAGCGACGCCGACGCATCCGCGCGGTGCACGGCCTTCGTCACCTCATTCCGGTCCGCATCGCGGAGGTGCGTGACGAGGTCCGCGCCCAGCTCCTGCACGCCTTCCGCGCCGATCGCGAACAGGGCGTCCGATACTTCACCGCGCTTCTGTGGGCTCCTGACGGTGACCGAGGTCCAGCGCCCGCGGATCACGCGCCGAGCGCGTCACGCATACGCGTCCAGAAGCTCTTTCCACGGTCGACGGGGACGCTCTTCTGCACCTGCGCGAGTGAGCGAATCAGCTCCTCCTCCCGCTCCGTAAGGCGGTCTGGCGTCCAGAGTTGCACGCGAATGTGGAGGTCCCCCGTTCCACCGGTGTTCACCCGCGGCAGTCCGCGCCCGCGCAAGTGGAAGATCTGCCCGCTCTGTGTCCCGGGGGGCACGCTCAGCACAACGCTGCCGGTAACCGTGGGCACGTTGACGTCGGTGCCGAACACCAGCTGTGCGTACGTCGCCAGGACCTCCGTGTACAGGTCCTCGGCGTCGCGCTCGAAGCGCGGATCGTCCGCGACCTCGAAGACCACATGAATGTCTCCGCGCACGCCGCCGCGCGCACCCGCGTTTCCGACGTCACGCAACGTCATGTATTGACCCGTTGCCACTCCGGCGGGCACGTGCACCGTGATCTCCCGGTCCGCGCGAACACGCCCATCGCCGCGACATTTCTTGCACGGCGCGGCAATGAGGCTGCCCTCACCCTTGCACGCAGGGCACGGTGCGACCGTGATGAACTGACCAAAAAACGAGCGCTGCGCTCGACGCACCTCGCCGGACCCACCACACGTCTGGCACACCTGCGCCTTGGAGCCCGGTTCCCCGCCCTGGCCACCGCAGCGGTCGCAGGGATCGAGCAGCTTCAGCATGACGATCTTGTCGGCGCCCGTCGCGACCTCTTCCAGCGTCAGCTGCACCGTCACTTTGACGTCCGCGCCGGATCGCACAGTGCCGCCCTCGCGCGCCTCGCCGAAGGCAGTGCCAAAGCCGCTCCCGAATCCGAAGTCGCGCATGAAGACATTCAGCGCCTCGGACAGATCGAAATGATGGAATCCAGCGCCCGCGGACGCACCACGCAGACCCGCCTCGCCATAGCGATCGTAGGCTGCTCGTTTGTCTGGATCGCGCAGGACGTCGTAGGCCTCGGTCAGCGACTTGAAGCGCTCCTCGGCCTCTTTCGATCCGTTGTTACGGTCGGGATGCCAGCGCATCGCCAGCTTGCGATACGCCTGCTTGATGTCCTGGTCGCTCGCGGTTCGCTGAACTTCCAGAACTTCGTAGTAGTCGGACATGACCTCAGGTCAGGGGAGTAGCTCAGACAGGAGTCGCGAGGTGTGGTTCACGAGCGAGATGACCTTCTGATACGGCATGCGCGTCGGCCCGATCACCCCGATGACGCCGGTGAGCGACCCGGCGTGATACTCCGCGGTCACGACGGTGAAGTCCCTGAGCCGCTCATCACTGTGCTCATTGCCGATCGTGATCGATATCCCTGACGTCTCGCCGCGCCGCCGCAGCGTCTCCGCAAGGGCCTGCGGCCGCTCGGTCAGCTCGATGAGTCGACGCATCCGATCGACCGCCGCGAATTCGGGTTGTTCGGCGAGCACGGATGCCTGTCCCAGCACCACGGCCTCTTCCCGCGCGAGCGCGTCGTCGAACAGCGAATCCGCCTCCTGCACGAAGATGTTCAAGAGCTCGCGTGCCTCCGGCACGGACACGCTGTCCCGGAGCCGCTGGCTTAGCGAAACACGAATGTCCTCCAGCGTCAGCCCGGCGAGGCGCTCGTTCAGCACCTTGGTGACTTCCGTGAGTGCGGATGCGGCGATCGAGCCGGCCACTTCCACAAAAACGGTGCGGACCGCGCCGCCTTCGAGCGCGAGCACCATGAGCAGCCGCTCGTCACTGAGGCGGACCAGGTCCAGACTCCGCAGCACCGTGGTGGCCAGCCGCGGGCCCATCGCAATTCCGAGCTCCTGCGTCAGGACACCAAGACTCTGGGCAGCGCGGCGCAGAATCGTTTCGATCGGCGAATCAGATGGCGTCAGCACCTCGGCGAGTCGCTCATGTTCCGCACTCTCGACCGGAGTTACCTGGCTGATGAGTGCGTCGACGTAGGCGCGATACGCCTTGTTGGTGGGGACGCGTCCCGCCGATGTGTGCGGGTGGAAAAGAAACCCCTTCTCCTCCAGATCACTCATCGTGTTCCGGATGGTAGCCGGAGAAACGCCGAGCCCGAAACGCCGCGACAACATTCGCGATCCGGCGGGCTCGGCGGTCTGAACGTACGTTTGGATGACCGCTTCCAGCACGCGCTGTTCGCGCTTCGAAAGCGGCTCGACACGGCTCATAAGTTCAAATGTAGGAACGACTTCGGACTAGAGTCAAGTGATTGGCGATCGCATCGAGCCGCATCCAACCTGAAGCAGTGAGGCGCAGCGTTTCGTTCGGATCGATCGAGGCCCAACCCGCCTGGATCCACGCGTCCACGTCGGTCCGTTCCTCCTCGCTGATCGTTATGCCGCGGTTCGTTCGCAGGCTCAGGTAAACGGCCTCGGAGTGTATGTCGTCCGGTGCCAGCTGCTCTTCGCCCACCGTCGATCTTTTTCCCTGGGCCAGACGAGCGACCCAATCGGTATACGCGGACGCATTCCAGCGCCGGACCGTGCCATCGAATTCGTGCGCGGAAGGACCAATCCCTCCGTACGGGCGGCGATCCCAATAAGCCCAGTTGTGCCGTGAGTGGTGTTCGGTGCGGCCATAGTTGGACACCTCGTAGTGCTCGAAACCGGCTGCGACCAGGACGTCGTGAGCCTCGAGGAACTCGTTCTCGAACTCCTCTTCCGGCGTTTCCGTGATGTCCCGCCGAGCAACCCAGCGGCCGAGCGGAGTGTGCGGTTCCACCGTGAGGCCGTACACCGACACGTGCGAAACACCGAGGTTCAGCACCTGATCAAGGTCGCGACGCCAGCTTCGTGGAACGCGAGCCGGCATTCCGAAGATGATATCAACCGAGATGTTAGACATCCCGTTGTCACGTAAAACATGAACAGCGTCGATGGCCTGTCTGGAGCTGTGCGTCCGATGCATCCACGCCAGGACGTTCTCGTCGAATGACTGAACACCGAGCGATACACGGTTGACTCCCGCAGCCATCCATCCTCGGGCGTTCTCCTCCGTGACGTCTTCGGGATTTGCCTCGAGCGTCACTTCAGCACCGTCCCGCAGGCGCGCTCTCGCACGCACCATGTCCATCAGCTCACGGACGCCTGCGGCTCCCAGCTTCGACGGCGTGCCGCCCCCGAGATACAGCGTGCCCAGATCGAAATCGGATTCCAGATGCCGGCGGTCCAGTTCCATGCCGAGCGCCCGGAGGTACTCGTCCACGGGAACACGCTGCCGCACCGCGATGGAGAAATCACAGTAGACGCAGCGGCGCCCGCAAAAGGGCACATGGATGTAGAGATGCTCGGCACGCACCCCTCAAGATACCGCAGGGGTCAGCCGCGACGTCGGATCTGTCCCGTCAACGCGCACTCGATGGCGCCGGCCACCTGGAGGTTGCCCACGGCGGCCATGCATTTGTCTGCTGGAAGTCCGGACGCGCTGCAGAGCGAGTCCATGTCGAGCGCCCCGTTTGCCAGCGCCGCCCAGACCCGGCCCTCGTCACCGGCGGGATCGCCGCGCGGCCGCCGAGGCGGAGGAGTGAGACCTGCCAGCGCGAGCGCGTCCTCGACGCATGTGATGATCTGAGCGCCGCTTGCAATGAGCTTGTTGCATCCGGCGCTCTGTGGCTGGTCGATGGGCCCGGGAACCGCCGCGACCGGACGATCGAGCTCCAACGCGTGACCCGCCGTGATCAGCGCTCCGCTCTTTTCCGGCGCTTCGACGACGATGGTCAACGATGCGAGCGCCGCGATGAGTCGGTTGCGCGCCGGGAACGTGAACATCTGCCCGTGCCAGTCGGGTTCGAGCTCGGTGAGGAGAACGCCGCTGCCGACGATCTCGTTCTGCAGCGCGCGATGGGCTTTGGGAAAGCAGTGGTTCAGACCCGTGCCCAGCACAGCGACGGTGGGCGCCTTCGTATCGAGCGCTCCACGGTGCGCCGCGCCGTCGATGCCGAGCGCCATACCGCTGACGACGCACGCGCCCGCGCGCCCGAACGCCTGGGCCAGTTCGGTGGTGACACGCAGTCCGTAGCCGGTCGCGCGCCGCGTACCGACGATGGCAATCCTTGGTTGGACCCCCAGAAGCTCGAGCTGTCCACGCATCCAGAGGCACCGCGGCGCATTTTCATGCAAGTCGGCGAGGCCGGACGGATATCGGGCGTCGTCGTTCGCGACGCAGAGAGCAGAAGGCGCCGCGTCAGGGGAGTTCGAGACGCGCCGGGGCACGGTCATCGGCTTTGCGCATCTGGAGCAGCTGCTTCCACCACGTCGACAGAAGCGCGTCGAGTCCGGTACGGCCCGCGGCGCTCACCGCGAGTATCGCGAAGGCATCCGGCGCATCGATCGGCGGCGCCTCGTCCTCACCCAGCAGATCCATCTTCGTGAACACGACGCAATGCGGCGTCTGCGCCAGCTCGCCGGAGTACGACGACACCTCGCCGCGGAGCTCCTCGTACTCGGCCTGCCAGTCCATCGAGTCGATGGGGATGAGAAACGCCAGGACACGCGTGCGCTCGATGTGCCTGAGAAACTGCAGGCCGAGTCCCTTTCCCTCGTGCGCTCCCTCGATGATGCCCGGGATGTCGGCGACGACGAAGGTGCGCGAGTCACTCAGCTGCACCACACCGAGGTTGGGTGTCAGCGTCGTGAACGGATAGTCCGCGATCTTGGGACGCGCGGCGGAGACGACGGAGAGCAGCGTCGACTTTCCCGCGTTCGGCTGGCCCACCAGGCCGACGTCGGCGATGAGCTTGAGCTCGAGGTCGAGGGAGCGCTGCTCGCCGTCCTCGCCCGGCTGGTATTGGCGGGGTGCCTGCCTCGTGGACGTCGCGAAGTACGCGTTGCCCTTCCCGCCGCGGCCTCCGTGCGCGACGATCGCACGCTGGTCGTGGTCGAGGATCTCCGCCACGATCTCGCCCGTGGCCGCGTCGCGAATGATCGTACCTCGCGGCACTGGCAATACGACGTCTGCTCCCGTGGCGCCGGTCCGATTTGCGCCGGAACCGTGGTCGCCGTTCTCCGCGCGCCAGGACTCGCGATACGTGAAGTCGAGCAGCGTCGCCAGGTTGGCATCGCCGCGAACGATGACGTCCCCGCCCGCCCCTCCGTCGCCGCCGTCAGGTCCTCCCATGGGAATGAACTTCTCGCGCCGGAACGAGGCGATGCCCGAGCCGCCGTCGCCGGCCTTCACCAGAATGCGTGCGCGGTCAATGAACGTCATGACGAATGCGATCCCAAAGTCGTGTGGCGCGCTCGAGCAGTTCGGCGGGCACGAGGGCCGACAGGGCCTGCAGCGCCTCCGCGATGACGGGTTCCGTCACGCCCACGTTCCGCGCGCCGTGCAGGTGTGATTGCAGCTGCCGATCCTGTCCGGTCGCCGCGCAGGCCGCCATGATGCACAGCTCGCGCCGGGGCAGGTCGAGCTGCGGACGGCTGAGCACTTTGCCGTAACCTTCCGAGATCATCCAGTCGTCGAGCAAGGGGTGCAGCTCACGCACGTTGAGACGCAGCCGATCATACATGGAGCCGTAGACGCGGGCACACACGCGCTCGCCGGTGGCGTGCGTCGCCTCGCACGGCGGCGGCTCAAGCTGGTGCGACGCCGGTCCGGCGACCCGGCGCCACGCGCGCATGCCGTTGAGGGCACGCGGGAAGCCGGCGAACAGATAGGTCTGCAGGAGCACCTCCTCCACCCACGCGTGTGAAACATCCGAGGCGGCGCACTGCAGCTCGGCGCGAACGTCGTCCTCCGATCCGCCCGCGAGCGCGGCGGCGGTGCGCACGAGCGCGCGCGTGGCGCCGTCGAGCGCTGTGAGAGTGTCACCGCCGACGTCGGTGGCCGCCATCGATCTGTTGTGTATGGGTGCGATTCGCCGCTACGACACCGGGCGAATCTCGCCGACGGCTTCTCCGCGTGTGTTCCGTATGTGCCGGCGGAGGAATTCGTCGAGGCGTGCCGGCAGCACCGCCGGCAGGGCATCCAGGAGCTGCAGCACGCGGACGAGTGCCGGAAACTGCGCGCGCTGCGCGCCGTCCTCGACCTTGATCGCGACCCCGACTCCCTGATCCAGGATAGCGGCCGAGTGCACTCCTTCCGCTCCGATCTTGGCCACGATACGCCCGTCCGTCTCTTCGATGAGAATGGAATCGAAGCGGTCGCTGCCCCCGACGAGGAACGGGCGTGTTCGCATCGCACCGATCACACGCTGGGGAACACCGGCGATGCCTGCGGCCCGCGCGAGACGCGAGTACGCGCGCGCCATGCGGTCGAGTGGCAAGGCAAATTCCACGACCCCACACCCGTCCACGGCGAGGACGATGTCGTCGGCCGGAAGATCCGCCCAGCGCGAAACCTCGTCGAGGCAGAGGCGCTGCACGTCGTGCCCCGGTCGCTCGTAGCCGTACATCGGCCATCCGGCGGTGTGCGCGCACGCGAGCATCGCCGCGTGCTTTCCGGAGCAGTTGTTGTGGAGTCTCGTCGGGCGCTCACCAGCCTCGCGCAGGAGCTTGGAACCGCGCGAGGACAGAGGCTCGTGCGGCCCACACGCCAGGTCGCCCTCCTCCAGTCCGATCGCCGACAGCATGCGCTCGGCGATCGCCACGTGCTCCGGCTCCCCGCCGTGCGACGCGCAAGCGAGAGCCAGCTCGTCGTCGCCCCAGTGCAGGTCGTCGAAGCCTCCGGATTCCAGGAGCGGCATCACCTGGAAGGGCTTTGCGCATGAGCGCCAGTGCGTCAGCCGTTTCGCGTCCCCGGCACCGGCGGCGAGGCAATCCCGTGCATCGACCACCGCCGCGTGAACGCGGTGCTGGGATTCAACGACGCCGCCTCGTGTCACGACCACGTCGACCTGCAGGGACTTCATCGGCGACTCGGTGCCTCCGCCACGACGGGCTTCACCGTCGAAACATAATCGACGCGCGCATCGGTCTAGGCCTTCGTGCGACGCTCGGCGAGGAGAATGCCCGCGAGGACGAGGATCCCGCCGCACACCGTGTATATACCGGGCCGTTCGCGGATTCCGGGAATCATCGCCGCCAGCAGCGTAGCGCCAATGGGCTCTCCCAGCAGCACGATGCTCACCTGATATGATCGGGCATACCGCAAAGCCCAGTTCATGCCCGTGTGCCCCAGCAGCATCGGACCGAGCGCCAACCCCGCGAAGATGGCGTATTCCCGGCGTGGATTCGGCGCCAGACGCACTCCGCTGAGACCAGCGATCACCAGCAGCGCGACGAGACACGCCCCGTACACGAGTGCCACGTAGGGCCACAGATCGAGCTGCGCCCGGAGCCGCCGCCCGATCGCGTAGTACATCGCCGCCGTGATGGCGCCGACGACGGCGAGCATGTCGCCGAGCATGGCGCGTGGATGACTTGCCTGCGCGCCTCGCAGGTCCGGCAGCGCCACGATGGCGGCCCCAACCACAGCGATCGCGATGCCGGCCCACTGTCGCGGCGTCGGCGGCTCCCGCAGCCACAGGACTGAAATCGCGGCGACGATCAGCGGCTGCGTGTTCACGAGGACCACCGAGGCCGCCACGGTGGTGAGGTGGACGGAAGTCATCCAGCTCCAGAAGTGCAGCGCGAGCATGACGCCCGCCAACAGCGCGAGCCCCAGCGCCCTGCCATCGAGCCGTCGCCATTGACGCCACGATCCACCGACCGCCAGCGGGAAGGCGATGACCGCGAGCGAGAGAATCAGACGCCACGCGGCGATGGAGACCGGCGCGGAGTCGGACAGTCGCACCAGCGGGCCGGAGGTCGACGTCCCGAGCACCGCGATGACGAGGACCGCGGAAATGAACGAAGGGCGCATCGAGGATTCGATGCGCCCCAATCTAGACGACCCGGAGCGCTACCTCCTGATGAGAAGCGCCGCCACCGTTGCCATCGCCGCGAAAAGCGGCGCGAGCGCGGAGAGGACCGCGGCCGTCTGGGCGCGCTCATTTAGATCGCGCTGTGGCACGACGATCGTGCTGCCCGGGAGCGGTTTCGGCGAGCGGTCGGGCAGGAACGTGTGCGTGCTGCGCGTTTCACGCTTCCCCGACGGCTGCGTGACATAGGCGCGCCCGTAGTCCGCTTCACGCGCGGGTCCTCCGGCCTGGTCCACGTAATAATCGAGGTCCTTGCCCGGCATGTACGCCACCACGTTCGGCGCGTTCACCGCGCCGCGCACCGAGACCACGTTCGATCGCACGGGAATCGTGATCTCGTCCCCATCCATGAGCAGCAGATTCTCGGGTGAGTTGCGGCGCCGCACGGCCTGGAACACGTCCACCGCGACACGTCCGACCTCACCCTTCCTCCGAACGAACATCGCGCCCTCGGGGTACGCCTCGGTGGTGAAACCACCAGCGCGATCGACGACATCGGCGATGCGCTCGGACCGCGTCTTCAACGCGTACTGTCCCGGGAACTTCACCTCGCCAAGGATCGTGACCACGCGCTGCAGCTCCCAGTTCGGCTGCTGCATGATGAGGACGTTGTCGTACGGCTGCAGCACGACGTCCGGCGCGCCACTCGCCGGCGCCGGCAGCCCCGGTGCGCCGAGGTACTCCTCGCCCGGTTTGCGCTCGAAGAGGTACGTGGAATCGAGCGGCACCCGGATCGTCGTCGCCGTCGTGTTGCCCGTGCGGTCCTGTGGCAGGCGGGCGATTTCCGCTTCCTTGAGATACGCGCTCTCGCGCACGCCGCCCGCGAGAAGCACCAGATCCCGCATCGTCATGCCCCGCCGATACGGGAAGCGTCCCGCCTTGCGCACGGCACCGCCGATGGCGACGTAGCGATCGGGTCGGAAATCCGTCAGCGAGAACACCTGGATGACGTCGTCCTCGGTCAGCGGGAAGTCATTCACCACCGCGCCTGTCGTGTCCCGGAACGCCGACCGCAGCTGCACCCGGCTCGAGTCGGGCAACAGTCGCGACACGAGAATCTGCCCGAGATAGACGTCCGGCTTGGGACCGCCGGCGACGCGGATCGCCTCCGAGAGCGTGGTTCCGGGCGTGACCCCCTGGCGGCCGGGAGTCCACACATTGCCTTCGACGGAGATCGTGTTTCGGACCCGCTTGTCGATGCCGAGCACGCGCACGACGTCACCATCTTCCATCACCACGGCTCGCGCGCCCCCGTTCCCGACATCCGACGCTTCGAGCGTCACGCGCGCGTTGCCGTCGATGGTCCGGCGGCCGGCCGGCGTGATACGCTGAATGTGGACACGATCGCGCAGCGCGTCGGCCTTGAAGCCGCCGGCGGCGGAAATGGCCTCGGCCAGCGTCTCGCGTTCCCTCATCTCATACGTTGCCGGCCGCACGACCTCGCCTACCACGCGGACGCGTGGTCCGTGCGAAGGCACGAACACGATATCGCCGGACTCGAGTCGGGCGTCGTGCGACGCGTCACCGCGCAGGAGATAGTCGTACAGGTCCACGTTCGAGACGACATGCCCCGCACGCTTGATCTGCACCTGACGCATCGACCCGTTCGCCGTCGGTCCGCCCGCGGCGTACAGCGAGGTCAGCGCAGTGCCCGCGCTCGACACGAGATAGCTGCCCGGCCGCGTGACTTCGCCGAGGACGTAGACCTGATTCGTGCGCAACCGCGCGACGCTCAACGAGAAACGGCTCGTCGCGCCCGCGCCGCGACGCACGCCGGAGTACACGCGCCCGAGGCGCGAGTACATCAGATCGTTGAGCTGCCCCAGCGTGAGATTGGCGACATAGATCTGACCGACCTGCGGAATCACCACGAATCCTTCGCGCGTCACGTCGAGCGTGTACGACGCTTCGACGTCGCCGGTCAGAATCAGCACGAGGCGATCGCCCGGCCCCAGCTTGTAGTTCTCGTCCACCGGGCCGAGCACATTCGCCATCACGGCGTTCGCGTTCGATCGGAACATCTCGATGCCGAAGATGTTGTAGCCGCTGTCCAGTCGCGCGAGTGAATCCTCGACATCCGCGCGCACTGTGAGCTTGCGAGTGCGTGCGCGCGTCGAATCCACGAACGTCGAGTCGCCCATGCGTGCCCTGGCGAGCGAATCGCGTATGGCGACCGGGAGCGTGTCCGCCTGCAGTCCCCGAAGCACCGCGACGTCGGAGCTGTCGGCGAGACCAAGCTCCTGCATCGCACTGTAGAGCTCGGAGGTCGGCTCGTTTGGCGTGCCCTGTGAGCCAGGGAGGTACGCGTCGAGCAGATCCTCCGGATATCCCTCGGCGCGCAGGCGCGCGTGGATCTGCTCGCGGCTCATGCCGCTCGTGACCAGCTTCTGACGCAGCTGCTCGACCAGCTCGGGCCGTGCCTGCAAGAGTGCTCGCGCCTGCTCCGGCGTCGGTCGGGACGTCGGCTGCTGAGCGTTCAGCGATACGCTACTGAAAACCAGTAGTGCGGCCGCGGCAAGCGCCCGCGTTTCGATCAACCTCATCATTCGATCGGGTAATCTGGTGCTGCCGCGGCGGAGGGGACCGCTCGACGGGCAAAATGGTCGCGCAGGGACTCGAACCCCGGACCTCTGGTATGTGAGACCAGCGCTCTAACCAGCTGAGCTACGCGACCGAGTCACGTGTTTGCGCGTGCACGCTAACGAACGTGAGCCCAATAACATAGCGGGCCTTCGAGCGAGGGTCCAGTAAGTCCTCCCCTCGGCGTTCCTCTACCACGGTGTTCGAACGAGGTTCCGAAGTTAGCAGCAAGTACTTTGCAAAGCAAAGCGCGCTGTGGCCTCCGGTCACGTCCGTTTTACTTGCAATTCAGGACGCAGATCAGGCCCTTCGTGTAGCGGCGCGGATCACGCCGCACGTCCGCAAGCACCTGACCGAGGTCGGTTGTGAGCTTGTTCAGCTGATCGTAAAGCGTCTGATCGGTCAGCAGCTTGCCCACGAACCCATCGCTGTTGCTCAGCATCCGCATGAGCGAGTCCGCGCCCTGCGCGATTCCGGCGAGGTTGTCATACAGGGTGCTGTCCCGCATCAGCTTCCCAATAGTCCCCTGACTCGAGTTCATCGCCACGAGCATGGAATCGAGTGACGTCACCGCTCCGGTGACGCGATTGTACAGGGTGGGATCGTTGAGGAGCCGTCCGAACGTGCCATTCGGATTCTGAAGCCCGGCGAACAGACTGTTTGCGCGCGCCATCGCTCCCGTGAGCTGGTCGTACATCGCGCGATTCGTGAGCAGCTGGCCCATCGTTCCCTGTCCGCGCGCCAGGCCGCTCGTGATCGACCGCAGGTCATGCGTGAGTGCGACCACGTCGTCGACCGCACCGGCGGCCTTCACGAGCACCGCCTCGTAGTCCAGCGAGCTCGCGACGTGGATCGTGTCGCCCGCCCGCAACACGGGATACCGGGGCGTGCCGGGCGAGATGTCGAGCACCTTGTCGCCAAGAAGGCCCATGGTGCGAAGGCGGGCCTCGGAATCCTTGCGAATCTGTTCGCTGAGCGCGCGTTCGATGCGCAACTGGACGCGGAGATTTCGCGTG